>Ga0315273_10001116_pt1 | contig 29872 bp, 24 predicted proteins | sample YL17G02_0_MG_FD_205753 | JGI IMG/M metagenome (GOLD analysis project Ga0315273, IMG submission 205753) | Sediment microbial communities from Yellowstone Lake, YNP, Wyoming, USA - YL17G02_0 | ecosystem: Environmental > Aquatic > Freshwater > Lake > Sediment | place: USA: Wyoming | collected... | reverse complement strand
CTTATCGGCGGCGGTCAAGGCCATTTTAGCACCGACATTACCGGCAAATTGGACCCGAAGTTTGGCTTCTGACGCGCTTAAATCGCTCAAACGGCTATTGGTACCGACTTCTGCTTGCGACTTAGCCACAGAGTTTTTTAGGAAATCAAGGATGGCCATGCGCCGCGTAATCGCTGCATCATCGACCGGGTACATCGACCGATAGAGCTCGAGGTTTTGCGCGCGCACGACGGAGACGGGTTTTAAAATTCCGCGATCGGTTTGCGGGTCCGAACCACCGGCGAGTTGCACGATGGGAATGGTCGCTTGACTCTCCGAGGCGATGATCGCAGGAATAGAAGCGGAATTGACCATTCCCGTGTTACTAAGCACCCCCTTGTCCATGTAGGCACTGCCTGCGGGGTGCGAGGTCGTACCCATGGCAATGCCGCGGATCACCAGCAAGTCGGACCCAACCGCAGCCAGATTCGGTAGCCACCGACCAAGACGGCTACCATCAGTGGCTCCAGCGACGGCGTGGCTTTGGCCATAATCATATAGTATATTTAGTTTACTTGCAGAGGCTGGCTTGGGATCGGTCACCTCAAGAATATCCCACCCGCCGGACATATTTATCCACACTAATTTACGTTTCGGCGGATAGCTCGCCGTGTCGGCTCCGCGCGCCGGTGTCGCTGCCGCGAGCAGCTTAGCAACGCTTAAATACGCGGTCAGACTGACGCCGCTAGCGAGGATTTGCCGACGGCTGATCCCCTCAGCCTCGTCTGGCAGGCATACAGCACAGGTCGTCTTTAATGCCTCGGCCTCAGCCGCAGCCTGCGCCTGCGCTAGCCATGTTGGGGTAGATTTTTTCATGGGTTTTGTACCGTCCAGCAGCGCACTGCTTCTTTGAGGTCCCATACCGGCCCTATGAGCGGCGGCCCAGCCTGCCCGGGCGGCATATTGCCGCTAGCCATCATACTTATGGATTGCCCGCTCCACACCTTCAGTTGCGCCGCCGTGCTGAGGTCCTGCCGACCAATACGATTGCCAGCGAAGTGGCAATTCGTGCACTGACCTAGCTTCGGCGTGATGTCTGCGGCAAAGCTGATGGTCTTGTCACATGGTTGGTTGCTGTTGCCGCCTGGCGGCTGGCCAAGAGGAGGTTCTTCAAGGGGATCAGTCACGGTCGCGTCGGAGCGGCTGCCTTCAATGAAGGCAGGGTGGGTGACTACCGCATAGACGAGTTCTTTAAAACTGTAATTTACGGTCAAAAAATAGCTGGTCAAAGCGCGCCGCATATTGGCTTCGTCGCGGTAAAAGCCACGACCCATCAGCCACCCCCATGCGTGTTCGACCGTGCAGGTCGCGAAGGCATCGTCGCTGCGAATAATATCAGCCAAATCAGCCAACCCAGCTCCGGCCTTATTATCAAATGAACTTGGCGTCGCGCTCTTATTGCCCGTGTAGAGTTCGCCACCTTCACCCCAGGAACTGAAAAAATCAGCAAGAGGATCCACCGTTGCATGACAACCGCTACAGCCCGGTGTCGTCCGCAGGTTGCCGGGATCTGCAGGGAATACGCGCGGCAGCGTTGAGGTAAACTGCCGGCAAAGCAGACGCTGGTACAGTTGGTTAGCACGCGAGCGATTTTTTTCGAAGCGTCGCAACCAGCCAAAGGTACTCATCGCGCCGGCTTGTGCCGGATCATGTCCGGTATTCACCAGGCGAAAATTGGTGTCGGTCAGGGTGATGCCGTTCACTAAATTCGTCAGCGCTGCCGAGGCGTTAAACTTCGTCATATCAAAGTATTTATCCTGGCGCATGAAGTGGACAATCGCGCCATCGACGGCGGTAAGGCCCGACTCAAGGATTTTAGTGTACGGGTAGTTTGCCATCACCACGGCAGTGGCTAGACCCGCCGCTTGCTTGCTGAGCGAATTCGTTACCGCCGTATGCGAATCGAATATCTCGGTGGTGCCAAGCTCAGCGTTCTTAGCAGCCTCGGCATCACGATACTCGATAAGGCATTGGCTGAGGTCGGTGCCACAAACCGCCATCACTTCCGGGCAAACCCAGGCCACCATGCCCGGGTACCAAAACGCCGTTACTGCCTGCTCCCACGCTTGCGGGCAAGTACCAGTCTTGCTGCCTTTATTCTGACTAGACCACAAGCAGCGGTAGCGCTGGTCGCCGGTGTCGGCGCGGTTGCAGGTAAGCTTGGCAACCTTATTCGCCTTATTGTCGATATCATCGCGCACTAACTCGGCCAGATAATCGTCTTCAAGACCAGTGCCAAAGAGTATTTCGTGGTAACGCATCGTGGCGCCGTAAAAGTTTGAATGATTAAGAAAACCACGCACCGCGCTTTTGTAGTTACCATTGTCGCTACCGACCATGTTGTATTGGTCGTCGTTTGGCACCGTGCCATTGAGCAGATATTGCGCCCGCTTCAGGGCCCGCTCATAGTCGGCCCCGGCTGCATGCGCTAGGTCAGGTGGCGTAAAGACCAAGACTGAACAAGCGAATCCTGCTACCATCCGCAAGGTGCGGCGGATAAAGGAGGGGTCGATGTTGATTTTGGTCATGATCACCTCAGTTATACAAACTATCGGCGGTTAGCGTCAGAGCCGCACAAACAACGATATATTTTGCGTAGGCATTATTGGCCGCCCACCAATTCTTCGCTACGACTGGCTCCTCGGCGACCATGATGGCCTGCAATTGTGGGTATAGCGATGGGTCAATTTTTGCCGTCGGTCTCCCGAGCAGACGTTGCGCCAACCAGGCGATGTTGTTTTGCTCCTGGTCGGCGGCAAAAGGCAAAATGCTCGACCATCCAGGATGCTCAGAGGAATTTGGCGCGACTAAGGCGCGACAGACTTCGTCAGCAACCTTACTCACGGCAAGTAAGGACGTCGCATCGTAGGTGGTTGCCGGGTTTGTTGCGAAATTTTGCGGAGCGCCACCAAGCAACAAGCGAAACTTCTCTACCTTGCCGATTTGCCGCGCCACAGTGCTGCTCTCGGGGCGATACTGACGCAGTAACCGCCGCACGAAAAGATCAGGATCGGGGCGTACCGCCGCCGGCGCATGGCTAGTCGTGACTAAATAGACCTGGGCCAGGGCCGCTTCGTTTGGGCCACCAGCCTCAGTACCTAACGAGGTGCCGACGACGGTGGTGTTGAAGGTGTTAGTGGCGCTTGTAGTCGGGTTTGTTCGTTTAAAGTAGCTGTACATATAGCAACCGGACAATGCAAAAGCGAGGAAAGCTAATGATAGGCCGTTTAGCGCCTGTCTTAGTTTTTTCCGTGCATTTTGCCGCTGGTTACCACGCACCATTGTAATACCTCCTTTTAGACCCTTCGGGTGCCCCGACTAAAACTTGAGAATGTGCCATAAATCACTGATTTCAAGGGGTTAATAGGACACCCATGGTGGGCGCTAATGCTAAAAAACGGTAGCTGGCGTTAAATTCTGGCTGGCTCTGCCCGTCCTTGCCATAGCCTGCAGTTACGCCGATAAAAGCATGATCTGTAGGCGCACCAAACAGCAGCAATAGTTTGAGTGCTGATACCGGCATCGTATCGGTTGTGACGTAGGCACTGCTAGCATAGGACTGCGTCTGATAGAAGACGCTGGACCTAAGCGCCAAACCGCCAAAATCCAGCAGCGTGCCAATGCGGCTTTGGAAATAATCGGCGTAGATGGTGCGACCTTTATCATCAATCAGCCCCTGGCCCCTGGCTTGGACGAACCCCAGCTCAAAGTCTATAGACGACCTACCGACATTAGCAGCGCCCATCACGCCAAGACGCGGCGGAACAAAGGCGACATCTTTGCTGGTGATACCGCTACCATCAAAGGCGCTCTGGTCGATATCTCGCTGCACGTGCCCACCACGTACATAGTAAAAGCCACCGCTCCAGGTACCAGCACGGCGCACGACACCAATGTGCGGCGCTAGCACAGCTGATTTATGGACATGGGTGGTCGAGACACCATTTACGGAAGTGATTTTTTGATTGTAGGCACCTATTAATTGATCCTCGGCTCCCGCAAATATTTCTAGGCCCTGGCTGGTAATAAACGTCAAATCGGCCGATGGTATGTAAACTTTCTGGGTTTGATCGACCACCGATTGCGCCTGGTCCTTCTGCGATTGGCGCTGCTTTGAGTATGTGCCTTTGACGTTTAAGCGTAGGGCAAGGCGCGAGCCCACCTGCGCATCAAAACCAAGGACCGCGAAGCCTTCGGCTCGCCGATCAAAGCGTACCGACCCCGGTGGCGAGGTTTTCACCTGGGCGTCGACGCCGCCCAAATCAAGGCGGCTCCAAACGTGGCTGCGACGGGCGTATTGCAAGGCCAGGTACCCAGGAGTCTGCTCGTCTTGACCGGTGAAGGCGACTGCGCCACCGCTGGCGCAGACGATGACAAATAGTGTCAAAATTTTGGCGACACGGAGCAATGCTTAAGCCTCCAGATACGCCCTTGTCGGTTGCGTTCCGAATAGCTTTAGTGCGGAGCGCCCCAGAGTGCGCGCCTGACCGACCCCAAGGGCCCGTCACTAGGGGCCGTAGATGGCCTTTAGCGGGTGCCCACCAACGCATTTAGCTTTTGTTGTTTCTGAAGGACCTTAGATCCTGAAATCGAAGCCCATGAGCATCAGTGACGTCTCGCCACGGTACGTGCTGCGCGATGCCGAAACGATAAACTTAGCCCTTCTAGCAGTTGTCAACTCAGCATGAACTTCATTGAAAAACATCACCTTTTGCGGTGGCTTGCCGCTGCCGCCGACATGGATCATGACGCAGGTGTGGCGCGGCTCGCCGGTTTCCTTGTCGTAGAAGAACCGACCTGAGGCAATGTTCGCTTCGAGCAAAAATTTGGGTTCCTCGAAGCCGTGACCAAATGGTTTGAGGCCATCTAGCTGCTCGGCTAGCGCCAGAGTCGCAAGCTCGGGCGAGAGGTCGCAGTCAAAGGCGATACAACTATCCCAGAGTTCGGGGCGAGCCTGCCGCTGCGCCACGGCGTGGTCGTTCAGCGCCGAGCGCAGCGCCGCCTCATTGGCGGCGGGGAAAGTGTAACCGCCGGCCGCCGCATGACCACCGAACTTGGTGAACAAATGGGACACCGTGGTCATTGCCGCAGTGACGTCAAATCCCTTGATGGAACGTGCTGACCCCTTACAAACATCGTCTTGGCGCTGAAATAACCATACCGGACACCAGAACTCCTCCGCGATCTTGCTCGCCGCGATGCCAACGACGCCAGGGTGCCAATCACCACCAAGAAAAAGCACACTGGCGTCTGGATACTTGGCAGCCTCACGGCGTGCGGATTCGACGATACCCTTCTGAATGCGTTTACGTTCCTCGTTGCAGATGTCCATATGGGCGATCAGCGGTTCTGGATCGTTGCCGACAAAGGCTTGAATAACCAAGTCAGCGTGTTCCAAGCGACCGACAGCGTTGATGCGTGGCCCAAGACGAAAGCCCACGTCCTTTTCATCGACGCCTTTAAGCGTCTGACATGCGGCCATCAATTGCCGCAGCACCGGGCGCTTGCTATTGCTCAAAGCCGCAACGCCAAGCTTAGCCAGGCGGTGGTTGACGCCGTTAAGCGGGACCACGTCGCAAATCGTCGCCATGCCGGTCAGCGCCAGTAAGTCCGTCCAAATCGCGGCGGGCGGGTTGAAAAGTTCGCCGAGCTTACGCAGCAACACAAAGGTGATGCCGCAGCCACATAGCTCTTTATACCTCGCATCAGGGTGCATTTTTGGGTTGAGGATGATGCAATCGGGCATCTTTTCGGGTTGTATGATGTGGTGATCGGTACATATGAACTCAACGCCACGGGCACGGCAATAAGCTGCCTCGGCGTTGGCGGTGATGCCGGTGTCCATGGTAATGATCAATTCGGCCTGCTCTTCGTCGATCAAATGGGCGATCGCCTTGAGGTTAAGCCCATAGCCTTCCTTGAATCGACACGGTATGTAATGAACGAAGTTGCTGTAGCCGAGGGCCTCGAGAAACCAGATCCAAGCGACACAGCTCATCGTGCCATCGACGTCGTAGTCGGCGTAGAGGCCGATGCGCTTGCCTAGGCGGATGGCTTCGGCCACCGCAGTGACCGCTTGGGCGAGGCCATAATCACCATAAATCAGCCCCGAGATTTGTTCGAACCTCCTGTTTTCTAAAAGAATTTCAGCCAAAGACGCGAGGTCTTTAGGGTATTTTATGGAGAGCGGCTGCCAGTTTTTGAACTTGCTTCCCAAGGCTTCCTCAGTCACAGATGGGTTCTACAGGATTGGGTTATAGCGCAGCCTGGCTGCCGTTGCTACGAAAGGGCACCGCATGCATCGTCCAACGATCCTCAAGCTCATCGACTCCTACCAAAGGGAGTGGGGACGCCTCGCGACCGAATTGCATGCCCCCTATGCCGCGGCGGCAGAGGCGCCCGTCCTCGACCGCTTCCGCGCCTTCATCAACGCCACTCCCGATTGCTGCGAGCGCGACTCGCCGTTAGGTCATTTGACCGGATCGGCACTCGTCGTAACCCCAGCCCTCGACCAGGTACTATTGACTCTGCACCGCAAGCTAGGCAAATGGCTCCAGCTAGGCGGCCACGCCGATGGCAGTCCGCTGCTGCATGAGGTGGCGATGCGTGAGGCCAACGAGGAATCCGGACTCAAGGCACTGCATTTTCTACCATACGAAAAGACCCTTTTAGCCCACCAAGCCGCCGCAAGTGGGGGCATGACAGAGCCTATGCCTTTTGATTTCGATGCCCATGCCATCCCTGCTAGGCCTGGTGAGCCGGCGCATGTGCACTATGATGTGCGTTTTTTAATCGTTGCTAACCGCCTAGATCCACTAATAATTTCCGAAGAATCACGGGACCTAAGGTGGTTTACTGTCGCCGCAGCACGCCAGACTAGCGGGCAAGAGCCAAGCATGGAAAGGCAATTTCTCAAACTAGCCTGGTTGAAGCAGCAGTTGACAGTGAATCACAAAGTCTTAAGTTAGACTTTGGTAGGGTCCGGCGAGCCGCAGTGTCGGCCTGCGGCGAGTCGACAATCACAACCTGCCACGAGGATGGCCCACTTGGCTGATTATTATAAAACCTTAGGCGTCAGCAAAAGTGCCGATGCTAGCGAGATAAAAAAAGCCTACCGTAAGTTGGCGTTGCTGCATCATCCCGATCGCAATAAAGACGACAAGGCGGCGGAGGCGAAGTTCAAGCAGATCACTGAAGCCTACGCTGTCCTAAGCGATGACGAGAAGAAAAAGCAGTACGATGCCTACGGTGATTCGCAATTCCACAAGCAGTATTCACAAGAGGATATTTTCCGTAGCACTGACTTCGGGTCGGCATTTCAAGACTTCGACATGGGCGGCATGGAGAGCATCTTCGGCCGCATCTTCAGCGGTGGCATGGGGGGAGGCGGGGCGCAGGCTGGACGTGGTGGCGGACCGCGCCGGCAGGTTAAGGGTCAAGACGTCGAGTTTCAACTGCAGATCGGCTTTGCCGAGGCCTTCGCTGGTGGCGAACGCCAAGTGGCTTTTCAGCTGCAAGATGGCACTAAGCGCGATTTGAAGGTGCGCATCCCGAAAGGTGTCAAGGATGGCAGTAGGCTACGCGTCGCTGGGATGGGCGCGCCTTCACCTTATGGTGGTCCAGCAGGTGATTTGAGCGTCATACTTGAAGTGGCGCCACATCCGTATTTTATACGTGACGGCGACGATTTGATCACGACGGTCCCGCTTAAGATTTCGGAGGCCCTACTAGGAGTCTCACGTGAAGTCGAAACGATGGACGGCATTAAGAAAATAAAAATCCCAGCAGGTGTCAAGCCGGGTACAAAGGTACGTTTGAAGCACCTCGGCTTTCCCTTATTGGGCAAAGAAGTGCGCGGCGATTTTTACGTCGTTGTTGAACTTAATTTGCCAACGCACCTAACACCGTCACAAAAAACCGTGGTTTCAGCATTGCAGGAAGTCGACTTGTAAACCCGGATCAATCATAACCCGGTAGCAACAGTTGGCCTCGATCTTGCTTCTGCTTAGCAACGTGGTGGATACCCATACAGGGTACACGCCTCGTGTTGGGCTTTGTAAGTGGAGGAGCCTATTTATGGATACCCGGAAACTGCCGTCCCTAACGCCAGAAATGTGCTGTGTTGGTTTGTGGATCGACCACGAGAGGGCCCATATTGTCGCATTACGCGATGGTCAGGTGGCTTGTACTAGCCTTGATTCGCATGTTGAGCGACGTACCAAAACCACAGGTGGGTTGCGCATGCCGGGACGTAACTACATTAATAACGCGACTGTATCTGAGAAGAAGCGCGACCGCCGCTATCATGACCAATTAGATAAATACTATAGAAATGTCCTTAAGGCCCTCGCCACTGCGGATCGCTTGGTGATACTTGGACCAGGTGCCGCTAAGAATGAAATCGCCAGCGCTGCACAATCCGAGCCTGAGATAGCTAATCGCATAGTAAGCGTGGAGACAGCCGTTCCAATGAGCGAGCGGCAGCTCATTGCCAATATCAAGGCCTATTTTGGTAAAGAGGCACCACGGATGAGCTAGTGGTCGTGACTTAATAGTTGATGAAGATAAAGAAGACCTTTAGGGGCTGGTTGGCACTGCGTTTGCATTGATTCGGACGAACCCGTAGTCAAACGACGAGGTCGATCCCGTGAACAAAGTCAAGTATCAGAGTTACGTTGCATGGTTTACCGATGTGTCCCATGGAGATGTAGCGCTAGTAGGCGGTAAGAACGCCTCCCTTGGTGAAATGATTCGTCAACTGCGGCCCAAAGGGATTAGGGTACCGGTCGGTTTTGCCATCACGGTTGCAGCATATTGGCGACATCTCGACGCAAATAACCTACACGTGCCGATTGATGACCTCCTCTCTGCGCTCCAGCGCCACCCTGAGAGCATTTCAGAAACTGCATCGCGCATCCGTCATTTAATCTTAGAAGCACCCCTGCCCGCAGACGTGACCGCGGCCATCACGACAGCATATATGGAACTATGCGAACTGCACGGCGGAATGACCGAGGTGGCAGTGCGTAGTAGCGCCACCGCTGAAGATCTGCCTGACGCTAGCTTTGCGGGACAGCAAGAAAGCTTCCTCAATGTAAGAGGCAGCGCTGCAGTGCTCGAAACCAGCCGCCAATGCTTTGCCTCGCTATTTACGGACCGTGCCGTCTCTTATCGCCGAGACAAAGGCTTTGATCCCTTCAAAAACGGTCTCTCAGTCGGCGTACAGCGGATGGTACGTTCGGATCTCGCCACTGCCGGCGTCATGTTTACCATCGACACCGAAACCGGACACCGCCAAGTTGTGCTCATCAACGCTTCCTATGGACTTGGCGAAACTGTGGTGCAAGGCGCGGTAAACCCCGACGAAATTTATGTTTTCAAGCCCACCTTGGACCAAGGCAAGCGACCTATACTACGAAAAAAAATTGGCAGCAAAGAATTCAAAATCATCTATGAGACCGGCGCCGGACGCCGCACCCGCAGCGTGCCAGTGCCTCAAGGCGAGCGTGACCGTCTATGTATAAGCGACGACGATATCATCCAGCTGGCGCAATGGGCGTGCCAAATCGAAAAGCATTACAGCGAAACGATGCATAAACTAACTCCCATGGATATTGAATGGGCCAAGGATGGCCTGACCGGCGAGCTATTTATCGTTCAAGCTCGGCCCGAGACTGTCGAATCACAGCGCTCGGCGCTTATTTTTGAGCAATATGTCATTGCCAAGGCAGCACGCGCAAACGCAAAAACCCTGCTACAGGGGCGCGCTGTAGGTCAACGCATCGGCAGTGGCCGCGCCCGTTTGATTCATAACGTTAAAAACCTGGGAGACCTGCAGCAAGGCGAAGTGCTGGTGGCGCAACGCACCGACCCTGACTGGGAGCCGGCGATGAAACGAGCCTCAGCCATCGTCACCGATCATGGCGGGCGCACGTGCCATGCCGCAATCGTCAGCCGCGAGTTGGGCATCCCAGCCGTGGTTGGAACCGAAGGGGCGACGAGCCTGTTGGTCGATGGCACAGAGGTTACTGTATCTTGCTGCGATGGCGATACCGGCAATGTCTACGCTGGGCTAATACCGTTTGAACGTCACGAAACCACTGCCGTAGCCGTAAAGCCTAGCTTCACCAATATCCTGCTCAACGTCGGCAATCCTGATGAGGCCTTGCGTCTGTCACTGCTGCCTTGCGACGGTGTCGGCCTCGCTAGGATGGAGTTCATCATCAGCCATGAGGTCCGTATCCATCCAATGGCGTTGATTCAATTTGAGCAACTCCAAGACGGCGCGGAAAAACAAGAAATTGCGCGGCTCACGGCCACATATGCGACCAAACCAGACTACTTCGTTAGCAAACTAGCGGAGGGGATCGCAATGATTGCGGCGGCGTTTTATCCGCGCGAAGTCATCGTTCGTTGCAGTGACTTCAAAAGCAATGAATATGCAGGCCTACTTGGCGGCAGCGGCTTCGAACCTAAAGAGGAAAACCCCATGCTAGGGTTTCGTGGCGCGTCTCGCTACTACCATGAACGATACCGCCAGGCTTTTGCATTAGAATGTGCTGCTATTACCCGCGTACGGGACACCATGGGACTCACCAACCTGAAAGTCATGATCCCGTTTTGCCGCACACCCGAGGAAGGCCGCAAAGTCCTCGCTGAAATGGCAAAAAACGGCCTTAAGCGAGGTGAGCAAGGACTAGAAATATATTGCATGTGCGAAATACCAAGCAACGTTATCCTCGCTCATGAATTCGCCGAAATCTTCGATGGATTTTCGATTGGATCCAATGATCTAACCCAATTAGTGTTGGGAATAGACCGCGACTCGGAGTTAGTGGCACCGATCTTCGACGAACGCAGCAAGGCTGTGACTACTTTAATTGAACAAGTTATCGAGACAGCGCACGCCGCAGGTAAAAAGGTCGGCATTTGCGGCCAGGCCCCAAGTGACTATCCAGAATTTGCGACGTTGCTGGTCAGGCTAGGAATCGACAGTATCTCGCTAAGTCCAGACTCCTTTATTCGTACGGCTCGAACCATCGCTAGTGCCGAAGAGGTCAGCGGCGACAGGTGACAAAAATTTTATCTCGGTCGTCAACTTCATGTTGAGGTCTACATGACCGATGAAGATCCAGGGAAACAAATGCTGCCAAGTGGCGCTCATCGTCTTTCAAATAGCGGTTTTTCCAACCTTTTTAACCAGCTGCACGCCGCCGGGTACACAATCATCGGGCCGCGTTTGGAACAAAACGCCATCGTTCTCGACGAACTGCAATCAGCTAAAGATTTACCATCCGGCTGGGGCGATGAACAGGAGGCCAGCACATACCGCCTACGCCGCCGCGCCGATCAAGCCTACTTTGGTCACAACCTCGGAGCGGAATCCTGGAAGAAATTCCTATATCCGCGCCGGCAGCTGCTTTGGCGAGCACAGCAATCAGGTGCCGGGCTTGAATTTGAACGCCCAGTTAGCCCGCCGCAAGCACTCGCCTTTATCGGGGTTAGAGCCTGCGACCTAGCCGCCATTAAAATCCAAGCGCGGGTCCACCAAGGTCAGGAGTCAGACCAGCCTCTAAATCCTGAAGTCGACCGCAGCGTATTTATAATCGCCGTCAATTGTGCGCAGGCCACAGCCACCTGTTTTTGCACATCGATGACCACTGGACCAAGTGTTTATAAGCACGGCTATCAGTACGATTTAGCACTCACCGAGTTTGCAGATGTCAACGATCACCACTTCATTATTACAGCCCATACTGCGCGCGGCCAAGCGGTGCTAAAGCAGTTGCCCTTGCAAGATGCCGATGAGAGTGCACAATTAGCCGTAACGAGGCAGCACGAGCTAACTGCGCAGTCGATGTCACGCCAGCTAGATTTAGCGAACCCTGCTGAATTCTTCAAAAGTCGCCTTGAACATCCTGCCTGGGAGGCCATAGCCGACCGCTGCCTAAGCTGTGCCAATTGCACTATGGTATGCCCTACCTGCTTCTGCACAAAAGTAGAAGACACCACTGATTTATCTGGCGACCATGCCGAACGATGGTTGCAGTGGGATTCTTGCTTTCATTTGGACTTTTCACACCTCCACGGCGGCAGTGTGCGTAAGTCGACACGCTCGCGCTACCGTCAGTGGCTAACCCACAAACTCGGTACGTGGCACGAGCAGTTCGGCAGCTCTGGGTGCGTCGGCTGCGGCCGCTGCATCGCTTGGTGTCCGGTCGGCATTGACTTGACAGCAGCGGTAACCGCTTTAGGCAGGCTCCCAAATAACGAGGCGGTGCCGCATGAACCAAATTGAAGATTTAATCTGTGTGCATCCATTTTTTGCCGGACTTGGCCAAGAATTTTGTCTTTTCGTCGCCAGATGCGGCATCAATCAACACTATGCGGGCGGCCAGTATCTCGCCCACGAAGGCGAAAGCGCTGAGGCATTGTTTTTGATTCGCAAGGGCAATATAGCCGTCGAGACCAAAGTTCCAGAACGCGGGGCTGTCATCATCGAAACGTTAAACGATGGTGATATCGCTGGATGGTCGTGGTTCTTTCCGCCATATCTATGGTCCTTCGATCTTCACGCGCTAACCAACGTTTCAGTCATTGCCCTCAATGCGCGTTGTCTACGCGACAAATGCGAGGACGATCCGAGGCTCGGCTACGAAATCGCCAAACGCCTAGCACGAATGATGACGGAACGCCTCAAAAATACTCGACTTCGACTACTTGACCTTTATAAGGCCCCACCTGATCTACCGCACAGGGGGCCATAGCATGGTTGGTCTGGTTGCACCGGTCGGACCTAATTCGTTTGTCCCGACGGCCTACAGGGTTAAGCAAAAAATCCGCGAAAGCGCCGACACGCTAACCCTAGCTATTGCGCCTATAAACCCGCTAGCAGCCATACCCATAGAAGCTGGCCTGGCTCACACTGGCACCAGCACAGGGCAGCCAGGCCAATTCAATATGTTGTATGCGCACGGCGTCGGTGAAATCCCCGTTTCAATTAGCGGCACCACCAACGGCGGCCTAACCTTGCAAACCATACGTGCAGTCGGCCCGGTCTCGCGGGCGTTGACACGTCTAAAGGTAGGAGGCCAACTCGGTGTGCGCGGACCCTTTGGCACTATGTGGCCCATCCAGGCACTCGCTGGACGCTCCCTGATCATCATCGCTGGGGGCATTGGACTTGCCCCTTTGCGGCCAGCCATCCGCTACGCCATCGCCCACCTCGCCGCATTTACTTCGGTCGCCATTTACATCGGCGCACGCACCCCAGACGATCTCATATTCGCGCGCGAACTCTGCAAGTGGAGCCTCCTTGCGCCAGCTCTAAGTATCAAAATCGCTGTCGACAGCTGGCAAAATACGAGCGCGACTGGAGCGCTACTTCGCCCTTCAGTCGGGATGGTTACAGCACTTTTGCCGGGGCGACTGCCGGCGTCGACGACTTCAGCTTTAGTCTGCGGACCTGAAGTCATGATGCGCCACGCTGGACTAGATCTAATGGGTCTTGGCGTAAGCGCCGACGATATTTTTATTTCGCTCGAACGCAATATGAAGTGCGCAATTGGGTTGTGTGGGCACTGCCAGTTGTCTTCGCTATTTATCTGCAAAGATGGACCAGTATTGCCACTGACACGGGTCCAACACCTGCTCAGAACTTTGGAGCTGTAGTGCCAAAGACGCCGCTGCCAAAATTAGCCGTGTGGAAATTTGCCTCTTGCGACGGTTGCCAGTTAAGCCTACTAGACTGCGAAGATGAGCTTTTGGCCATTGCTGGCCGGATCCGTATTGCGCATTTTCCAGAGGCTAGTCGTGCAGTCATGCGCGGCCCCTATGATCTCTCCTTAGTTGAGGGATCGATCACCACGCCGATTGATGCAAAGCGAATTCTAGAAATTCGACGTCAGTCGCGCCACCTAATCACCATCGGTGCGTGTGCGACTGCTGGAGGTATTCAAGCACTGCGCAACTTTGCGGACGTACGGGAATTTACTCGTATCGTTTATGCACACCCGGAGTACATCAGTACATTGAGTCACTCCACCGGTATAGCCGAGCATGTAGCAGTCGACTTTGAATTACGCGGCTGTCCGATCAACAAGCGCCAGCTCCTTGAGGTCATCCTCGCCTTTCTGAAGGGACGACGCGCCAACGTCCCTGAAGAAAGCGTCTGCGTCGAGTGTAAGGGCCGCGGCACCGTCTGTATTGCCGTAACAAAGAGCACACCCTGCATGGGCCCCGTCACCCAGTCTGGCTGCGGTGCCATCTGCCCGGCCTACGATCGCGGTTGCTACGGCTGCTTTGGACCCAAAGAGCGCGCCAATACCTTTGCACTCAAGCAGGACTGGGAGACCCATAAAGGCGTCAATGCGGCGCAGTCGCAGCAGATATTTCGCACATTCAACGCCTGGTCCGAGCCGTTTCGCAACCCAGATCTAGGACGACCGGAGCATGGCTAAGGGCGGCAACAAAACCATCAAAGTTAACTACCTGGCCAGAGTCGAAGGCGAAGGGGCTCTCACCGTGCGCTTTCGCAGCGGCCAAGTCGAGGATCTGCAGCTAAAAATTTTTGAGCCGCCGCGCTTCTTTGAAGCCTTTCTCCGCGGCCGAAGCGCTTTAGAGGTTGCCGACATCACCGCACGAATCTGCGGCATATGCCCTATCGCCTACCAAATGAGCGCAGTATACGCCGTAGAACAGGCACTAGGGGTGACGGTCGAAGATCCCGTGGCTCTACTAAGACGCCTGCTCTACTGTGGTGAGTGGATTGAAAGTCACGCCTTGCACGTTTATATGTTGCATGCGCCTGACTATCTCGGCTATCCGGATGTCGTCGCGATGGCCAAGGATTATCAACGCGAGGTAGAACGGGGACTAGCGATCAAGAAGGCCGGCAATGCCATAGTCGCAATACTCGGTGGGCGGGAGATTCATCCGATCAACGTCCGGGTTGGAGGATTTTACCGTCTCCCCCTGCGAAAGGAGCTGGATTCCCTGTTGGAGCTGTTGCACCACGCCTTAGATGCCGCGTGCGACGGTGTCCGTTGGGTATCGGCCTTCACCTTTACTCAGGCGAAGGCGCCGCCAGAATTAGTCGCTCTACAACCCATTCAAAGCGCCGTGGATTATCCAATGTGCGAGGGTCGCATCATTTCAAGTTCTGGCATCAACGCCGATGTCGCTGACTTTGAACGGACCTTTGAGGAAATACAAGTTCCCTACAGCAATGCGCTGCACTCCATCGTCAAAGGCGGCGGATCTTATCTAACAGGGCCCTTGGCTAGGTTCCATCTGCACCAATCCAAATTGACACCGCGCGCCTTAAACCTCATCAGCGAATGCGGCAGTCACCAAGTCGACCTAAACAAATACAATCCTAGCCACAGCATTATCATTCGTAGCCTTGAAATCGTGCATGCTTTGGACACTGCCATTGCCGCAATTAAATCCTACGAAGTACCAGCAGAAGCATGTAAAAAATTTGAGTTGAAGTCCGGCACTGGCATGGCCGCTACGGAGGCCCCACGCGGCCTACTCTATCATCGCTACTGCCTTGACGCAGATGGTCGTATCCTGGATGCCAAGATTGTCCCGCCAACGTCGCAAAACCAAAGAGCCATCGAAGACGAATTACGCATCATCTTAGCCGGGAAGTCCGCGATGCCAAAGGCTGACCTATCACAGATTTGCGAGCAGGCGATTCGCAATCATGATCCATGCATATCCTGCGCTACGCATTTTCTTAAACTTAACGTCTTGGACCTTGATGGCCTTAGTGGAGTTGAAGGATCAGCAACATGAACAAAAATCACTTAATCATAGGCATAGGAAATATTTATCGTGGTGATGATGGCGCAGGTTTGCTCGCCGCACGTGCGCTTAAAGCACGGCCGAATGCGCCGCTGGACTGCATCGATATCCAAGAATCTGATGGATCTGCATTCGCACTTATGGAGCTCTGGCGCGACCGTAACCACGTGGTCATCATAGATGCCATGAATCTAGATGGTAAAAAAGTTGGTGACTTGTTGCTATTTGATGGCCTACGCAGCCTTTTGCCGCTGGACCAACTTAGAGTTTCAACACACGCTTTTGGGCTCCAGGAGGCGATTGCCTTGTCTGCCAGCCTGGGTGCGCTGCCTAAGCAGCTCACTGTCATAGCAATTATTGGCGCCGACTTCGGAATGAAGGAAGGCCTCAGCCCTGCGGTCGCTACTGCAGTGCAACATTGGGTACAAGAGTTCCCCGCCGGCCTCAAAGCCACGTTATCCGATATCGGACCTACTAACCAAAGGAGCGAAGATGCACGAAATGTCACTGATGAACAGCTTAATCAGCCAGGTCAATCATATTGCTAGCCGCGAAGGCGCTAACCGCGTGCTTGCCGTCAAGGTGCGCCTAGGTGCTCTATCACATATGTCGCCTGAACATTTCAGAGAGCACTTCAACTTGGCCACCCAAGGCGGCATCGCCGGTGAGGCGCGTTTAGAGATTGAAACCTCAGACAACCAAAACGATGCCGATGCCGCCGGAATTATCATTGATACGATCGAAATCGAGAAGGATTAGGGAGTCAACTAAGGTGAACTCAAGACTAGCCATAGCCATTCGTGGCGCTGTTCAAGGTGTCGGCATGCGCCCTGAAGTCTACCGAATTGCGACGAGCCTCGGGCTTAGTGGCAATGTATGCAATACTGGCGACCACTTGATGATAGAAGCAGAGGGACCACCGTCTGCGCTAGAAAACTTCCTCATAGCCTTACGCAACGCCCCACCCCCAATCAAGGTGCACAGCCTGCACTGCGAGAGTATAGCTCCACAAGGAGAATTGACTTTTAGCATCAAGTCCAGTCAGTGCCAAAGTACCGCTGCAACCCAGATTCCACGCGATGTCGCCCCATGTCGCCGCTGCATACAGGAAGTAGTTACACCGACAAATCGCCGTTACCTTTATCCATTTATCACCTGTTCGGAATGCGGACCGCGCTTTAGCATATTGCGCACCCTTCCGTTTGATCGAGCTAGCACCAGTATGGCGGAATTTATGCCATGTGATGATTGCTCTGGCGAATATGCCGATCCCAAAGACCCACGTTTTCATGCGCAAACCATTTCTTGCCCAGCCTGCGGACCGCTGCTGCAGCTGTATTCAGAGGGGCAAGCAGGGCCTATAGATGGTCATGCGGCCATCGTAGAGTGCGCACGACTGTTGCTGATGGGTAAAACGGTCGCACTCAAGGGTATCGGTGGCTATCAGCTGCTAGCCGATGCCAGTAATGAGGCCACATTGAACCGTTTGCGCGAAGGCAAGGTCAGGCCCGGCAAGCCATTACCGCTGATGTTTGGCTCAATTCAAGATGTTTATGACCTCTGCTACGTCAAAAAAGAAGAACATAGCCTTCTCACATCATCTGCTGCACCCATAGTCCTGCTGCAACGACGCAGCCAACCATCCAAGATAATCAGTCCACAGGTTGCACCCTTCTCACCCCACCTAGGCGCAATGCTACCTTCCTCGCCACTGCATCACCTTTTACTGCGGCTGATAAAGCGACCGTTGGTCGCCACCAGCGGCAACCGCCACGGCGAACCCATCTACACCACCGAAGTCCAGGCTACGGCTCGCCTTGCTGGCCTGGCCGATGCCTGGCTGGTGCATAACAGAGCTATTGAACACCGAATCGACGACGCCATCGTGCGGATTTGGCAAGGCAAGACGCAGGTTCTACGCTTAGGACGCGGTTTTGCCCCCCTGGCCATCCCGCACCATCTGAGTCAAGGTCCGATGATTCTGGCAGCTGGTAGCCATGAAAAGAATACTTTTGCGGTGACGACACCTTCACATATCGTGCTCAGTCAACACAACGGCGATCTCAGTACGATTGCTGCTTTGTCTATGTATAGGCAAGAAGCACAGTCCTTCGCTCACCTGCTCAAACTTTCGATTGATGCTACGATCATAGATCTACATCCTGATGACCAGTTCGGTCACATCGCCCAATCGGCTCAGCCCATTCTCGCCGTGCAGCATCACCATGCCCATGCCCTAAGTTGCCTAGCGGAACATGGAGCTACTGGCCCGTGTCTTGCCTTTGCATGGGATGGTACAGGATATGGCAGCGACCACAGCATTTGGGGCGGGGAAGTTCTGCACATTGAAGGCATTCAATCCCGCCGCGTCGGTCACTTACGTACGTTTCCCCTACCTGGTGGTGACAAGGCAGCGCAAGAACCCAGGCGCGCCGCTCTGGGTCTCTTGTACGAGATTTATGGTGCAGACGCCTTTGCAGTCTGTCCGCAGCTAAGCGCGGCGTTCACCGCCCTGGAAAAATCGGTGCTGCTGGCAGCATTAAACAGCAACATCAATGCGCCGCGCAGCTCCAGCGTAGGCCGGCTATTTGATGCCGTAGCATCCCTCCTCGGTATCTGCCAAAAGACCCTGTATGCGGAGCAAGCAGCAGTTGCCCTAGAAGACCTTGCCCGTGGTGCTAGTTCCACCAGAAATTATATGATTTCCATCCTTCCTCCCAACGCCTTGGGCGCCGTCGTTTTAGATTGGGAAGATATGATTCGTAACGTGGTTAAAGACGTGGATAGTGGTGCCTGCAAGCGATCGATTGCCAGAGGATTCCATGTTGCCCTAGCGCAGACGATTATTACCTTGGCGACTAAGTGTGACCTTGCGGCAGTCGCGTTGACCGGCGGTGTGTTCCAGAATACCCTGCTTTTGGACTTGGTATCTCAGGTCCTAACCTCCAAGCATTGCAAGGTCTATATCCATGGATCCGTGCCATCTGGTGACGGTGGCCTTGCTGCTGGCCAAGCACTCTATGGAATGTTGGCTAGCCAAGTAAAGGGAGCTAATCCATGTGTTTAGCGCTGCCTGGCGAACTGTTGGAGATCACCGCAGATGCATTCTTTCAGCGTATGGGAAGTGTCGCTTTTGGCAGCGTGATCAGACAGGTAAACTTGTCATTTTTACCTGAAGCAAAAACGGGCGACTATGTGCTCGTGCACGTGGGCTTTGCAATCAGTAAAATTGACCGAGCCGCCGCCAGTAGGACACTGGAATTATTTGCAGAACTAGACGAAATCACAGCCCAAGCCCAGGAGCAGGCCGATGCAATACCTTGATGAATTTCGCCATCCGCATACCGTGCAAAATCTGGTCGCGAAAATTCACCGCGAAATTAATGGGCAGTGGGTGATCATGGAAGTGTGCGGCGGGCAAACCCATAGCATCCTAAAATACGGCCTTGATCAGCTCTTACCGCCTGGTCTTGAGCTCATCCATGGCCCGGGCTGCCCCGTCTGTATCACGCCGGTGGCAAAGATCGATGCCGCCATTGCTATCGCCCAGATTCCAGGCGTTTTGTTTTGCTCGTATGGCGATATGCTCCGTGTGCCTGGTTCAAACATCGACTTAATGACCGCCAGGTCTAGAGGTGCCGACGTTCGCGTCGTGCATTCACCGATGGATGCTGTTGCCCTCGCAAAGGCGCATCCTCGGCGTGAGGTCGTCCTTTTTGCCGTCGGCTTTGAAACCACTGCACCGGCAAACGCCATGGCAGCCTACACCGCACACCAAGCCAAATTGGATAATTTCTCCATGGTCGTATCCCACGCTCTGGTGCCCCCTGCATTGCTGGCCATGCTGAATACGCCAAATAGTCGAGTGCAGGGTATCCTCGCCGCCGGGCATGTATGCGCCATCACCGGCTACGACCCCTATCTGGCCATCGCCGAGTCCTACCTGGTGCCCATCGTCGTCACCGGCTTTGAGCCGGCCGATATCCTATATGGGATTTTACTATGCGCTCGGCAACTAGAGGCTGGGCGTGCCGAGGTTGAGAATCAGTACACGCGGGCCGTGTGCAAAGGCGGCAACTCCGCAGCTAACACCCTCACCTACACAGTCTTTAAGCCTGCGACAGCACAGTGGCGTGGACTTGGCGATCTGCCCGCAAGCGGGCTAGTCTTCACCAAGACCTACCGTGCATTCGATGCCGAAGTAAAATTTGGCATCGCAGCTAGCGTCAAACAGCATGCAACAGACTGCCTAGCCGGGCAGGTCTTGACTGGCCAGATCAAACCGCATCAATGCCCCGCATTCGCCACCCGCTGTACACCAGAACATCCGCTTGGCGCTCTCATGGTATCGACGGAGGGTACTTGTGCAGCCTACCACGCCTACCGACTGCGGACTAAAGGACCAATACATGACGCACATTGATCGCCCAGATGGTGCTAAGCTAATGGTAAATCTGCAGTTAGCCCACGGCGGTGGCGGCCGCGCGATGAATGACCTTCTCGCTCGCCTGCTACCGCTGCTTCCCGGCACGCCGCCTCTGCATGACCGCCACGATGGCTTCGTCATCGAGGTCCAGGCGTGGCAACGGCTCGCCTTTACTACCGACTCCTATGTGGTTTCGCCGCTATTTTTCCCGGGCGGTAATATAGGCACCCTCGCTGTCAATGGCACGATCAATGATTTAGCCATGTGCGGTGCTAGACCGATGGTTTTAAGCTGCGCCCTCATTATTGAGGAAGGATTTTCCGAAGCCCGCCTCGAGCAAGTGATGCGGTCGATGGCCGTAGCAGCGCGCGACTCGGGTGTTGAGATTGTCACCGGCGATACCAAGGTCGTAGGGCATGGCAAAGGCGACGGACTGTATATCAATACCTCAGGCATCGGCATTCTGGACCCTGGTGTACATATTGGGCCGCGCTGGATCGCGGCTACTGATGCGGTGTTGCTAAGCGGCGATATTGGCCGCCATGCTGCGGCTATCATGATCGCACGCGCCGAAATGAACTTTAGCTCCACCATTCTGAGCGACACGGCTCCACTGCACCGTATGGTTCAGGATCTATTAACTGCTAATATCGAAGTCCACTGCTTGCGTGATGCCACGCGTGGCGGAGTTGCTTCGACTCTCATTGAGCTGTGCGAAAGCGCCAACTTGGGCATAAGCCTGCAAGATGGCGCCGTTCCAGTCGACGACCGTGTCAAGGTCGCCTGCGAAATCCTTGGCCTAGATCCCCTTTACCTGGCGAATGAAGGAAGATTTATTGCGATAGTCGCTGCTGCGGATGCGGACAAGGCCCTCGCCATCATGCGGCAACATTCTGCGGGCCAGGCTGCGGCAATGATAGGTACGGTCACGACCAAGCACCCCGGAGTGTTGGTCCAAGCCGGACGTTATGGTACTGAACAGATCATTCCGATGCTGACCGGTGAGCAGCTACCGCGCATTTGCTAGATTGCAGCATAGTACGCGGCATTTAGTTGCAGCCCGGCAAATATGAAGGGAGCCTTACACCGATAATAGACGCAAATTTCAGCGCGCGACTTGTTCCTGAAAGCCGTAAGGAAATAACACTGTTTCTGCAGTCTGGGGCTCACCAAGGTCGATCCTGGCGAAGTATTGCATCGAGCGCGGCCAGGTATAAGGCAGCCGACCTTGAAAGGGATGCTTACCAAACAATACATCCGTGACGCCCTGACCCTCGCTGCCTGGTAACCAAGCAGCAACGAAGGCATCGGCTAGTGCTAGTTCATCCGAAACCACCAAGGGACGACCAGAAATCAAAATGACTAGAAGCTTAGCACTGCGCTCTCTGAGCCGTCGAATAAGCTGCTTATCCGCGTCGGACAAATTGAGATCGGCCCGATCTCCGTGCCATTCGGCGTAGGGCATTTCGCCGACTACTGCTATCCCGAGAGCAGCCTTTTCTTTCCCGCGGAAGTCGCCGCCGGCGCTATACTCGAGCTTGGTTGTAACAGCAACGCTCCGCTTTAGCCCATCCAAAATCGTGGTACCCGGCCGATGATTGCCGTCGGTACCCTGCCATTCCAGAGTCCAGCCACCACACTGCATCCCCAGATTATCGGCGGCCCTGCCGGCAACATAGATCGTCGCCGTCTTGGGGTCCAAAGGCAGAGTCGCATTGGCATTTTTCAACGCGACCAGGCTCTTGCCGGCGGCTTCTGCAGCCAAGTCGCGATGCGCTTGCATGCCAATTTTTGCCTGCAAAGAGCGATCAGTTAAGGGCCGCTCGAACAGGCCCATTTCAAACTTAACGCGGAGTATGCGCCGAACTGCGTCATCGATGCGGGTCTGCGGGATCATCTCATTCTTGATGGCGGATTTAAGATCAGAAACAAAATCCTGATACATAGTTGGCACCATAATCATGTCGAGGCCAGCGTTGATAGCTCTCGAAACATTGTCAACCGTGGATCCCTTAAGCTCGTCAAGTGCGCCCCAATCGGAGACCAAAAATCCAGAAAAGCCCAGCTCAGCCTTTAAAACATCGGTAAGCAGATAGCGCTGCTCGTGCATTTTAAGGCCGCCCCAACTGCTAAACGAAACCATGATGCTGCGGGCGCCATTTGTGACCGCTGCTCGGTAGGGTGGGAGGTACACAGTCCGTAGCTCTTGTTCACCAAACTTGGCCTGACCCCGGTCGATGTGATCGCTGCCAAAAGGCGATGTCCCCCATTTGGCGGCGCCATCGCCGATATAATGCTTAGGCGTGCCGAGCACGGTCCACGGATGTTCTAGGCCATGCCCATCGACAGTCTGCAGGCCTTGCAGATATGCTGAGCCTAAGCGAGCGACGAGATCTGTCCGCTCACCATAGCCTTCATAAGTCCGCCCCCAACGATAGTCTTGCGGCAAGCCAATCATCGGGGCAAAATTCCAATGCACACCCGTGGCCTTGGTTTCGAGCGCGGTAACCCGGCCGATACGCCGGACTAATGCCTCATCATTGGCCGCTCCCAGACCTATATTATGAGGAAAAATCACCGCCCGCTTGAGCGATCCATGTCCATGCACGGCATCCACGCCGTAGATCAACGGAATTTTCAATCGTGAGCTTAGGGCGACCTGCTGAAAAGTATCGACCATATCAGCCCAGGCCGCGGCAGTATTAGGCTGCGGGTACTGACCGCCACCGCTTAGCACAGAGCCAATCCCCAGGCTCTTAATGTCTTTTATATTGACCCGAATCGCATCCCTTTCGACCTGGGTGATCTGACCAATTTTTTCATCCAGGGTCATCCGACCCAACAAATCAGCCACACGCGCCTCTACGCGCTGGCCGGGATCCAGATAGACCGGCTGCGCGGCTGCTGGGTGGCCCACGATCATCAAACCAAATAGAAAGACTATCGGTTTAGGGCCCGTCAGGAAATAAGTTGCACAGTTGGGTGTCAGATGATGGTTGGCTGTGGTCGATTTCAAAGCGAAAAACCGGAGGAATACCTCGGGTATTTCGTGGATTTTTCGATTTGAAATCGGCCGCAGACGGCCGTCAGCTGGCGCCCAAATGTGCAACTTATTTCCTAACGGGCCCTTAGATAGATTTATAGATGTTGTCATTCATGACTCCGCATTTAGGATCTAAATGGCGAATAACACATTCAAACCATAAGGAAATTGCAACTTATTTACCAGCAATCTTATAGATTAGCCATAAAGCTGTGGATAAATGCGGTGCCACATCCAGGTCGCGAGAAGCCCGGCCATAGCTGCCAAAATGCCGCCATGAATGATCCACGCTGAAAGCACGCCTTCGGCCCACAGCGTGGCCTGCGCTAATTGAACGCCGTGATAAAAGGGCGATAGCCAACACACCTTTTGGATTAAAGCTGGCATTCCTGCAATTGGCACGAACATACCGGAGACAAAAAACATCGGACTGATAATCCAAGCGTAGACTGCCTGAAATTGATTAATATTCTTCACAAAAGTACAGGCTAACAAGCCAATGGCACCACAAGAAACCCCAATCAAAATCCCCATAATCGGCGTCAACAGCAAATAATTAGGCTTAGCGACACCCATGACCACCAGTACCAGACTAACGAATGAGGACATAATAGCGCCCTTAGATCCCAGCCATATCAACTCGCCAAACAGGACCTCCCTTGGGCCGACCGGGGTGGTCATCAGCGCCTTGAATACATTCTCGTAAACCAAACGCACATAGAATCCGTAGCTGCCCTCAAAAAACGAGGTAAAAAGCGCAGTCATCGCCGCAATCCCAGGCGCCATAAATTCCAGATATGACCTCGGGCCAGCGCTTTGCATCTGCGTACCGAGCCAGGCGCCAAAGACCAGGATGTAAAGAAATGGATCGACCAAAGTCGGCGACACATTAGCGAAAAAATCCCGCCTAAACACCAGCCAGTGGCGCAAGGCGACCAACCCTGACAGTCTGACACTCTCGATACTAGATCGCAGGTGGCTAGTCATTTTCTTTTAAATCTCGTCCAGTCAATTTTAAGAAAACATCTTCTAGATTACTTGGACGGATGACACCAGTCTGCCCTCCGCCGGGTTTCATATCGCTAGTAAAGGCATCGATGGTGGCGTATTCCCTACGGATTGTATTGCCAGTGCCAGCTCCATCCTCATTAAACACCCCGACATACCCAGGGCAGTGATCCTGAATAAGCTGCTTAGGGTTGCCCTGTATTTTAACCCGCCCCTGATCGATCACCACAAGGCGATCACACAAGACCTCAGCTTCATCCATGTAGTGCGTCGTCAAAATAGTGGTAGTACCGTTGCGCTTTAGTTCGCGAATTTTGTCCCAAAGGGCGTGCCGAACCGCCGGGTCCAGACCGGTGGTCGGCTCATCAAGAATCAGCAACCGGGGATTTGACAACAGTGACCGCACGAAAGCTAGGCGCCGCCGCATGCCACCGGATAAAGCCGAAATTTTCGCCTGCGCCTTGGCAGTTAGCGACATTGATTCCAGCAGGTCATCGACGCGACTTGCAGCTTGCCGCCCCTTGATGCCATGGAAGCGGCAAAACATCAGCATATTGCCTCTAACCGTCATGGCTTCATCGAGGGCATCGTCTTGCATCACCACGCCCAGATGCTTGCGAAGCTCCTTGCCGTCTACCTGCGGGTCCCAACCCAGGACCCTGACATCGCCCTGAGAGCGCGCGACGACGCCGTAAATGATCTTAATGAGGGTAGACTTGCCGGCACCATTTGGCCCGAGCAAGCCAAAGCATTCGCCACTGTTGATGGAAAAGCCGACATCACTTAGGACCTGGGTCTTGCCGTATGCTTTACCCAATCCCTTTACTTCAACGATCGCCGCACCGAGAACCGACATCAGCTCACCAGTTCAAAGACAGGGTTGCCATCGTGCCCGTGGAGCTATATTTAGTGTAGGTGCCGGTGGCGACGTCAGTCGACTCGAAATCCTCTGAGGAAGCGGCAATACCGACGCCGATATGCTTGGTAAAGCCATAGCCTAAACTGAGCTTTGATCCGCCCTTTTTAAGGTCAGTTGAATTGTTGATAATCGCGCCTCTGCCGCGCACACCAAGAACTTCCGTACCAGTCCAGTACGTGACGGCAGCCGTAGCGGCGTGAAACCAGCTAGATACCACCAACTCCACCCGCTGGGTGTTGGTTTGTAGCGCTTTAACACTGACTGCGGCAGCGTCGGTGGATTTAGTGAGGGCGATACTGCTGAAGCTAGCGCCGCCATTAAATCCGTAGGTCTTGTCATTATAGATGGGAAAGGACGAGCCTACGACCACCTGGTTGGCTGAGACTGGGTATTTATATGCGTAAGTGCTGTTTGCCAGCAGTTTTGGGTAGTTAGATGTATAAACTTCAACATATAGGTCGACTGCAGGCGTCACATAATAATCGGTTTGAACGCCAAACACACTGATTGACTTCATCTGCTCGGTAGAGGCATTGACCGAGGTAGCTGATGCACTGATCTTCAGAGTGTCAATCACGAAAAATCCAGCCTGCGCGAATATCATCGCCTGCGTATACGCAGCAGAATTTTTTGCCGTCAACTTCACCTCCAGTTCTTCATAACCTAGACCTAGCGACCACCGCGGGCGCATTAGGCTCAGGGAGGCGCCATAGAAGCTTGAACCAGACTTAGTCGAATCCGGTGACACTTGCGACTGACCGTAATAGGGAGTCAAAGAGTAGCTAATCGACTCCAGCCGATCGATGTCACCTTGATGCTTTTTCTTTAATTCGTGAAACAGCTTTTTATCGGCCTTTTCCAGGCCTTTACTGTCGATGAGTCCTAGATGATAGGCGGCGCTATCGCTCTGCCCCAACAGTGACTGGCAGTGCGCCAAATATAGGTGCGACTGATTTGCCAGCGGCCCGTCCAATAGGGAAGCTTGGTACAGTGGCTCCATGGCGGTAGCACAGCGCGACGCCATATACTCCGAAAACCCTTCATTAAACCACTTCTTTTGATCCTTAGCCAAAGCTAAGCAAAAAAATGAATTTACCAGAGCAAACCAAACGATAAACAGGCGCGCCATCATCGCTCCGAACGTCTATGGGGGGGGTAATCCAAATATAGTAGCTGGAATGCTAAGGGCAAGCAATCACCACCCTGTACTCCCGCCGCACCGCAAGTGCCCGTAAGTGCCCGTAAGTGTGAACTATGACGCCTGTCCATGGGAATTAATAGCAGATGCACCAATGGCATTTGAGCCATCGCCAGGATTGACCTTAGCCATCGAATACCGCCGATCATCTGCCGAAAAATCACAAACACCATCAAGCGGATCAATCGTGCAGCGAGTCGCCACGGGTTGACGACCCGAATCGACCACACCGTTGACCGTCAGTTGTCTGGCATCAAATTGATAGCGACCATTTGGGCCCTGTGTTTTCGGAGCTAAAATCTGCCGAGCATAGTGTCGGTACTTTGCAATACCTTGGCGTTGACTAGGCGTCGAATCGGAGAAATCGCATGCAACATCGAATAGCAACGGCAGGCGCGGCAACGCGATCATGAGGTCACGCAAAGGATGATTCTTCGGACCTTTGTAGTAGGTAAAGCAAAAATTGACACCGTATTTGGCGTGATAAAGGCGAGCTGAACCGCTGCTTAAATACATGGTGCCAAATACCGGATCCAAGGCATTGATGACCTCAATACTGCCGTGACTCAGCGGCTTTAGCTCCTTAATGACAAAGCGATCACCAATCACAAAGCTCATCGTCCGCGCGAGAGCGGCATTGACTGCTGGATTAGATACTATATCGCCCTGCCTGGGCACAGCATGCGACTCGAAGGTCAAACTTCCTGCGCGTTCACAGACAAAGTTCATCAGATGAAACGCCAAGGTCGCACTGCCGAGGTAAGGCCCGACTTGAACGTGAATATGAATGTGAGGCTCTGGTGAATAGCCACTATTGCCGCAGAGGCCTAAAACCTGGCCGACCTCGACATACTGGTAGACGCTGCAGGTAATGGAGGTCTTTTTCAAATGCGCGATCAGCACATGGGCACCATAGGCATCGCGTATGATAACGTAGTTTCCCCATTTGTTTTGATTGTCGACTGTGCCAATCTCGTTATCGGCAAAATGATCAGCCATGGCGACCACGTAGCCGGACGTTGGGCTGATGACCTCTTGCCCGAAGCCATAATAGTCAGCTGCAACCTCGCCTGTGGTCCTAAAACTACGCCCGCTCTGGTCCTTAATGACAAAATCCAGACTGTAGCGCCATGGCCCCTGGTGCGTCCATGGTCCGTTAAATCCCTGGTAGACCGACCATCTACCAACAAACGGGCAATATATGCGTGATTCGCCGCTGCGAAAACGGGTCCAATAGCTAAAAATCGCTTCAAGTTTATCTTCTGGACGAACAAACCACGGATAAAAATAATCGACCCTTGCACACATCAGGTAGCCGAAATATCCTAAGCAGGAACACAGGTTGATGGTGAATATAAAAGATAGTAGATCAATGTTAGTTCCAGCATGTAGGTGAAAAGCGCTGCTTATATACAAGGACGCAATACTCCCTAGCATAGCCCAGACCATCGCCATTAATGACGGCAGGGTCGCCGCTGTCATAATAATAAGGAAAACGGCCGCGAACAAAATGACCGCATCTGCAGACAAGGCAGGCGATGCTGCCATCGCAATGACCGAACCCAGACCCAGCAGCAAGGCGGATAGCGGTGAATAGATAGACAATAGAATCCCTGCTGCAATCGCCACCAAGGTGGTATTGCCTTGGTGAAAGTCGTAAAATAATGACGGTGGCACCAGGTCTAACGAGCGCAGCATGCCTAAGGTCGCAATGGTAGGGGCCAATAGAACCGGTAGTCCCATGAGCCAGCGTACGCGTTCGCAAACCTGAACCATAAGCATGCAGATGATTGCTGCCATAGCAAGATTGACCAGCACCCAGAGATTAATCGCGTGGTCCCAAGCGACGAGCGCTCCCGTCAAAAAAACATTGGCCAAGATTGGCGTACCCAAATTGCGAATATTTTTCACTTGGCCGCGTTGAATGAATAGCACCGGAAGCACCCAACAGGCGGATCCGGCTATGGCGGCTAGTGGATTCATGCCAACAACGGCGGCAATGACTAGCCCTAGCACCTTCTCTGCCTCAGAGATGGGGCGGTGGGAGCCCAGCCATTGCCTTAGAATCTTTTGCACGCACTTAGGCAATTTCACGGATTTTTTGCTCAAACGGAAGGTCTGACTCAGTGTTTTCGACATCTGCCAGCGTCTCACGCCGCTTAATCTCGATGTCCTCACCTGACTCCAGAATCATCACCGCTGCAGGGCGGTAGCGAATGAACTGCATCGACTGGGTCAAATTATAGGCGCCGACCGGCGACAGCACCAGTTGCTGCCCCCTAGACATGCGCGGCAGCATGATGCAATCGTCAACGACATCGATATTCATACACAGTGGACCGTTCAAAATTGCTGGTTCCAGCATACCCTTTAACGGGGTCGCAGACTCAACACAGAAGCGATACCAAGAAGAGGTATAAAGAACATTGACTCCCGCATCAAGCACGTAGGAGCGCCGCCCATCAGGAAGTATTTTATCAGCCACCACCGAGGTCACTAAGTAGCCGGCCTCATCGACCAAATGGCGCCCGAGTTCCATTAGCAGCTTCGGCGGATTAATGCGGTCATTTAGCGATTTCAGTGGTTCGGTGATACTTTGCGCATACTTTTCAATCGATGGAATGGCAATTTCAGGTGCCTGGTACACACCTTTAAGCCGACTAAGACTGGCAAATCCTCCACCTAAGTCTAGGTAGGTGATCGGTGTCCGCGTAATTGCCTCAATAATGTGCATGAACTCGACGACTTTTTCTGCCGCCTTTTTGTAGGCATTGTGGTCGATCACAAAGGTACCAATGTGACTATGCACTCCAGTAAGCCGTAGGTGCGGGCTATCGTGAATGCGCCGCACAGCTCCGATAGCGTGTCCGCTTTCCAAATTGAAGCCAAAGCGACTCCAGTGTGGGTAAATGCCTGTTTGGCAGTTGATGCGAATGCCGATCGCAATCTCCCTGCCAAGTTGCAAGGCGATAGACTCTAGGTCCTCGATTTCACCGAAGTGATCAATATTGATGATCGCACCCTCGTTGACTGCGGTCAGCAGTGACTCCTTCGTCTTGTAGGGTCCATTGTAAATAATCTTGGAGCCATCGACACCGAGATTGCGGGCCTTTTCATATTCGAAATCGCTGACCACCTCTGCTAGTGCGCCCAGACGATGAAAGGTCTGGCAGACAGCTCTTAGATAATTAGTCTTATAGCTCCAACCAAACTGCACATTCTTATACTGGTCTGAGACCGCTTTGTAGGCAGCATTATATTTATCAATGAGGCTCTGCTGTGAGAATACAAACAGTGGTGAACCATATTTCTCGACCAAATCGGGAATGGCATGTCCACAGATGTCCTGTCGCACTTGACTGAAATTATCGAGGCTCATTCCATTCTTTGTGTACATCGGGTTACCGACCTTGACCATCGTTGGCTTTT
>Ga0315273_10001115_pt1 | contig 29873 bp, 25 predicted proteins | sample YL17G02_0_MG_FD_205753 | JGI IMG/M metagenome (GOLD analysis project Ga0315273, IMG submission 205753) | Sediment microbial communities from Yellowstone Lake, YNP, Wyoming, USA - YL17G02_0 | ecosystem: Environmental > Aquatic > Freshwater > Lake > Sediment | place: USA: Wyoming | collected... | reverse complement strand
GTCGTCCCGATGCCGACGTTGCCCGTGGACTTATCCAGATACAAATCATCAGAAAAGAAAGCGATGTCTCCGTTAGTGGTTGAATCAGTTCCAAAATTCAAAATGTTGGCAGAAGAGTTGTAGGCGATGGTGGCTTCATCTGTGAGTCCTGTTCCGAGATGGATGGTTTCTCCTCCAAGGTAGAGATCTTGGAAGCGCCGGGAGTCGGAACCGAGATCGGATGAGTCGTCGACGCTCGGAGTGATGTTCCCGGTGATGACCAGATTGCCGTCTTCATCAAGTTTGAGTTTTTGCGTTCCATTGACCGCGATGCCAAAGAGGGTTTCACCGGCTCCGGCAGATGCCGGATTGATATAGACCGTGCCTTCATCCACATTGGTTCCTGTCGGCAATCCTTGGACGTTGATGTAGCCGTCGCTCAAAAGATTTTGCGCGTTGAAAGCTTGAGGGACGGCGCCGATTTTTTTTCTGGGTGTCATTTCATTGTCGCTTTCAATCGTCACGCCCAGATAATATTCATCGGACTCAAAATTGAGATTGAGAGTGTTGCCGTCTCCGCTGCCGAGCAGGATGGAGAAGAGTCCGTTAGTGACCGTTACCGCGTTATCGTTATCGGCTGTGTGGGTTCCCGTCCAGAGAGCGACGCCGTCGGAGGCGACGTCATAGATGTTGAAAACCATATCATAGTCGCCATTGGCCACCGAAATCCCGTTCTCGTCAAACAGTTTTCCCTGATAGTTGATCTGGGGATTGATGGCGGCTTCGGCTGTTCCGATATTCAGAAATTGAATCAGCAAAAAACCCACGACTAGCATGATCAGGAAGTTTTTTTGATTCTTTTTTGAGAGCATCGTTTTCATGCTCATATATGTTTATCTTTTTTTATTCTTTCTCTATCCTTATTTTATAACTCATCCAAGATTATGTCAATTCGAATAATTACCGTATTCACTCACTGATTTTTATTTATTCCGCCTTCAAAGCCACATACATATTCTTTCCTTCAATCGTCCCTTTTTCGCATTTGATTTCCCCGTTTTGAAAAACACAGCTGTCCACGACCTCATGATTGGTTATTTCCCCGTTTTGCGGATCTATCTGCAGAGATATGACAGCGTGATATTCATTTTTAATTCCCGCTCTTTTCACTATTTCAATTTTGCTCTGAATGCCTTTTTCCTCAAGCAGTGTCGCCAATTCTTTGGAGAAATTCAAACATTTCCAGTCCTCCGTATATGGCTTCTGGGAGACCTTGTCCAGCGTTAAAATAATATCCTTATATTTTTCAAAAAGGACTATTTTCGGCAGTAAAATAAAGGTTGAAACGATAACCAAGACGGAGATAACTCCGAACTTTACCGTCCATAAAATCAATAGTTTTTTTAGCGTGCTTTTATTCATAACCGGTCAATATAGCACAAAAAAACTATTTTGTCAAGAGTCGGTTTTTTCAAATTAACTACAACTTTGAGATGGCTGTATAGGTAATCGCGTTGGAATAGGAACCGGATTTTTGCGTGGTCGGCGTGTCCAATTTATATCCGACTTCCGTATTATCTCCATCGCTGGTATAACCGGTTTTCACATGAAAAATTGCATCCGATTCCGGAAAATAAGCATATTTGAAATTAGGATCGCTCCCCCATTTGGATTCCACTCCCGTTCCCGAAGTCACCGTAAATCCCAGCCCGGTTCCCGACCAGAGGCATGGCGCGTTGATCGCGCAGGAATAATCGGAAATCATCGTCGCGCTATATTCATGGAGCAGATTGTGATTTTCGCTGGCCAGCAGATCATAGCCGCTCCAGGAATCGGTCGTTACTGTTATGATCGAATTTCCCGTTATCGGCGTTCCGGGGGTATGCGAGTCCAGATTTACTGCGTTGGAATTAACTACCATGCTGATGGCGGTATTCACCATCGGCCAGAAACCGGCTTTGCTTTTGTAATTCTCGCTCGCCCCCACTCCGACCACCGGTTCACCCACCGTATCGGTCAGTTTGTAGTTCTCGGAACTTCCGGCATCGCCGCCCACGCTCAAGACATCGGCGTTGATTTTATAGTTTTCGCTCTCCGCCGCAAAACAGATATTCACCGACAGCAAGCACGCAAACAGAATGTTTAATATTTTTATTTTTGCATTTTTGTTCATAAAATATTTTTTTGTTAATTGTTATGGGCTTGACTTTTGACTTTGTTGGAATTATACCACTTTCTCCCTAAATGACAAAATCCCCTAAGGGGATTTTGTCGCTATCTTCCAATTTTGAAACAAAAAGTTATTTAACCGCTTCTTTCAAGGTTTTTCCGGCAGTAAATTTAGCAACGCTCATGGCTGGTATTTTTATCCTTTCTTTGGTTTGCGGATTGATGCCCTCGCGCGCCTCGCGCTTGGAAATTCTAAACGATCCGAATCCCGTCAGCGTCACTTTATTTCCTTTTCTGATTTCTTCAGTAATTTTGTCAGTCATCGCTTCAATCACCGCTGCTACGTCTTTTTTGGAAAGATTCGTCGTGCCGGCAATTGCCTCGACAAGTGTATCTTTATTAAAATTTACCATACTATTTCACACTCCTTCCTAGAACGCCGCTTAGCGTTAAAATGAATTATTGACTTTTTGTATTCTATATGTTTGCTTTATTAAAAGCAAGTATTGTCTTTAGCGGGCAAATTCCACCGAACGCATTTCTCTGATGACATTTACTTTTATCTCTCCGGGATATTTAAGATCTTGCTCGATTTTATCCGCAATGGAGCGCGCCAGTTTCAGCGCTCCCAGATCGTCTATTTCTTCCGGCTTCACAAAAACCCGGATTTCTCTTCCGGCTTGGATTGCATAGGTTTTTTCCACACCCGGAAAAGAATTGGACAGCTTCTCCAATTCCTCAAGACGCTTGAGATAGTTTTCCAAAGTATCTTTCCGCGCTCCCGGACGACTGGCGGAAATTGCATCCGCCGCCGCGACAATAAACGACTCCTTCGTTTCAAACGGATATTCTTCATGATGCGACTTGATAGCATCCACAATTTCTTTTGACATCCCGAATTTTTCCAAAATCTTGATGCCAATTTCCACATGCGTGCCTTGAATTTCATGATCCACGGCTTTTCCAATGTCATGAAAAAGTCCGGCCTTTCTCGCCACCATTATATTGGCTCCAAGTTCCGCCGCCAAGGCTCCGGAAAGATGAGCTACTTCCAAAGAATGAATCAGCACGTTCTGGCCATAACTTGTCCGATAGCGCAGTCGTCCCAAAAGGTAAGCTAGTTTCAGATCAATGCCCACTATTCCCACATCATAGAGCGCCGCTTCCCCGGCATCTTTAATCTTCGTATCGATTTCTTTTTTCGCAACTTCAATCATTTCTTCGATTCTGGTCGGATGGATTCTTCCGTCACTGATTAATTTTTCCAGCGCGATGCGCGCGATTTCCCGACGCACCGGATTAAATCCCGAAATGACAACCGCTTCAGGAGTATCATCAATGATAATTTCCACTCCTGTCATTTTTTCCAGCGTTTTGATGTTTCGTCCCTCTCGTCCGATAATTCTTCCTTTTACTTCATCCGAAGGAATTGAAACCGTGGTAGTAACAATTTCCGCCGCATGCGATCCAGCATATTTTTGAATGACCTGAGTCATCAAATTTTTAGCCATTCTTTCTATCTCTTCACTGTTTTCTTTTTCCAGACGGCTGATTTTTTTGGCCAGCAAATCTCTGTTTTCCTCTTCCGTCAACTGCAAAAGAATTTTCTTCGCCTGTTCCTTGGAAAGACCGGCGATTTTTTCCAGCCGCTCCAATTCTTTCTTGCGCGTTTTTTCAGCGTCCGCTTTTATTTTTCTGATTTCTTCCGCCCTTTTTTCCAGGACTTTTTTTCCATTATCCAGTTCATCCAGTCGCCTGTCCAGAAGTTCTTCTCTTTTTTCCAATCTTTGTTCCATGTGCAAAATCTGATCTTCTCTTTCTTTTTCTTTCTTTTTGGCCGATTCAAGAATTTCAACCGCTTTATTTTTAGCTTTCAGTATTATTTCCTGCGACTCTTTGGTCGCCTGTTCCGTCATTCTTTCAATTTTTCCTTCAGCCGTATAAAGTTTTTTCTTAGCGATGGTTTGCCGGATCAAATAACCCCCGAAAAATCCGGCACTTAATGCTAAAGAACCGATGATCAAAAATATCATTTCCGATGTCATAAATTTAATTCAATTTAAACTGATAGAAGAAAATTAAAACAAGAACGAGTTTGACTCGTTGACTAAGATGAAGATTGATTGGTCAAGTAATGTAATTTTTGCCGTACGGTATCCGCCGAATTCATTTAATTGCTTGATTTTAAAAAATATCCGCTGGAACTGCGCTAATCTCATCTGCTTATTTCCCAAAAATAATAATCCCTACCAGAATGAATTTCAAAAAATAAATTATTATACGTCTACAAAAATAATGATATTACATAATTGGTTTTTTGTCAAAGCGCGATAAAATTGATATAATACTGTTGCGTATAATCTTTATTTCGATATTTTTTATATTTATGAAAAAACCTGTTATTTTGGTAATTATTGACGGCTGGGGAATAAATAATAACAGCCAAGGCAATGTCCTCAAGGAAACTCAACTTCCTACTATTAAAAAAATGATTAAATTTTATCCGATGGTCGCACTCCAGGCCTCCGGAATTTCCGTCGGTCTTCCTTGGGGAGAGCCGGGAAACAGTGAAGTGGGGCACATTACTCTTGGAGCCGGAAAAATTATTTATCAAAATCTTCCGCGCATTTCCCTTTCCATTCAAGATGGGACTTTTTTCCGCAACGAAGCCTTTCTTTCCGCCATGACTAAAGTCAACAAGAATAACAGTGCTCTCCACCTGATGGGGCTCGTCGGCGAAGGATCGGTACATTCCTATACCGAACATCTTTTTTCTCTTTTGGAAATGGCCAAAAACCAGAAAGTAAAAAAAATTTTTATCCATATCTTTACCGACGGCAGGGATTCCCCTCCGACATCCGGCGTCAAATCGATAACAAATTTGATGGATAAAATAAAAATGATTGGAATCGGAAGAATTGCCAGTATCAGCGGAAGGAGTTTCGGCATGGACAGGAATAACAATTGGGATCGAGTTGAAAAATCATATAACGTCATCGTCAAAGGCGAGGGTGAAAAAATAACCGATATTTTGAAATATCTTGAAGATTCCTATGCTCAAGAATTAACGGATGAATATATCCAGCCGGCAGTCATGACAGAAGACGGAAAACCGATCGGTCTGGTCAACAACAATGATTCGGTGATCTTTTTTAATTTCCGCGAAGACAGGGCGCGCGAAATAACCAAGGCCTTCGTTCTTCCCGGATTTGAAAAATTCAAGCGGGACAGATATCTGAATATCAATTTCGTCACTATGACCGAATACGAAAAAGATCTTCCGGTCAATATCGCCTATGCCAAAGAAGAAATCAAGAACGGCCTGGGAGAGATTTTGAGCAATCTCGATTTAAAACAACTGCGTATGGCTGAAACGGAAAAATATGCTCATGTGACTTATTTTTTCAATGGAGGCAGAGAAGAACCCTGGTCGGGAGAAGACAGAATATTGATTCCTTCTCCTTCCGTCGCTACTTTCGATCTGGCTCCGGAAATGAGCGCTTTCCAATTAACCGAAAAAATCATCCAAGCCGTTAAATCCGGCAAATACAGTTTTATTTTAATCAATTACGCCAACGCTGACATGGTGGGACATACCGGAAAAAAAGAGGCCTGCGCCGAAGCGGTACGCGCCATTGATAAAAGCTTATCGCTTATTATTCCGGCCGTTCTTTCCGCCGGCGGTTCCCTGTTTGTCACATCCGACCATGGGAATGTGGAAGAAATAAAAAATTTCTATACCGGACAGACTGATACCGAGCATTCGACCAATCCGGTTCCCTTTTGGTATATTGCTCCCAAAAATCATCGGGAGAAAAAAGCGGAAACAATCGTCCGCCAGGAAACGGAGATAGGCGGACTTTTGAGCGATGTCGCTCCCACTATTTTGGAAATCATGGACATCAAAAAACCCGAAGAAATGACCGGGCAAAGTTTACTTCCGATGCTTAAATAAAAAACTCATCGCTTTTATAATTTATCTTCAGGTTATCAAAATAATAAATGGCATTAAACCCCCGGAGCAAGCTCTGGACTCGCAATTTGTCACCCAATCGCAGCAAGCTACGGGGTAAAATTACTTCGTAATTTATTTGATAATCCTGTCCACGATCCCATATTTCTTCGCTTCCTCCGCGCTCATGAAATAATCCCGTTCAGCGTCATTTTCCACCTTGCTTATCGGCTGACCCGTGTGTTTGGCCAAGATTTCATTCAATTTTTGTTTGATTTTCAAAATATGCCTGGCGTGAATGTCAATGTCCGTCGCTTGACCTTGCGCCCCACCCATCACTTGATGAATCATCACTTCACTATTGGGAAGCATGCTTCTTTTTCCTTTAGTTCCCGCCGCTAGAAGAAGCGCTCCGGCTGAAGCCGCCATACCAACGCAAATCGTGGCAATATCCAGTTTCACATATTGCATCGTGTCATAGATCGCGAGTGCCGCCGTGACAGAACCGCCGGGAGAATTGATATATAATTTGATATCTTCCTTCGGACTTTGGGATTCCAGAAAAAGGAGTTGCGCTATGATTATGTTCGCCACTCCATCGTCAATCACGCTGCCCAAAAAGATGATCCGGTCTTTGAGCAGGCGTGAATAAATATCATAAGCCCGTTCCCCATAATTGGTCTTTTCGATCACCGTCGGAATTAAATATTGATTCTTAACCATAAAATATAAATTACAAAACACAAAATGCAATTAGGATCCATTTTTCAAAAACACAAACATCTTTATCTTCCCAATTTGTGTCTTATTGGAAATTTGTACTTTGCGCTTTGTTTTTAAAAAACTAAATTTTTTCCAGCAGTTCAAACACCTTTTCATTGGTCAGAACGCCTTTCACATAGTTATACAATTTTTTCAGATCAATATTCTTCTCCGCCTCTTTCAGACCTCTGTAATATTGCAGCGTCTTGTTCATTTCCGCCTCCACTTCTTCGCTCGCCACCTTGATGTCTTCGCTTTTCGCGATCTCTTCCAGCACCAGCGCGGATTTCACTCTTTTTTCCGCTGGCGGCTCCCAGTCCTTTTCCAGATCATCCCTGGTCTTATTGACCCGGGAAAGATAATCTTCAAATTTGATTCCTGTCATCCCCAATTGTTCCTCAAATTCTTGGATCATTTTATGGATTTCTTCATGCAACAATATTTCCGGAAGTTCAACTTCGAACAGATCTATGAATTCATCCAGATATTTCTTCCTTTTTTCTTCTTTTCGGTTCTGCTCTTTTTTCTTGATCATCCCTTCTTCGATGCTTTTCCGAAACGCTTCCAGGTTTTCAAACTCTCCAAGCGATTTGGCGAATTCATCGTTGATTTCCGGAATCTGTCGTTCTTCCACGATTTTTACCTTGACTTTGAATGTAGTGGTTTTCCCCGCTAGATTTTTTTCATGATATTCATTCGGAAATTTCAATTCAAATTCTTTTTTTTCATTTTCTTTCATGCCCAAAACGTTTTCTTCAAAGCCCGGAATGAAGACACCTTTGCCGAGCGTCAGCGGATGATTTTTCCCCGCGCCGTTTTCAATCACAACCCCATTTCTCAAGACCTCAAAATCAAGGATGACATTGTCGCCATTGCCAGCGGCTCTACGTACAGTGACGAATTTCGCCCGGCTCACAGCGATATTTTTCAATTCTTTTTTCACTTCCTCACTCGTTACTTCTATTTTCTTATTCTGATAATCCGCGTTAATATTTTTGATCTCGTTTTTCCACGGCTTGATTTTTATTTCCGGGATCACGGCCATCACAATTTTATATTCCAAGTCATTCCCTTCCGCCAGTTTCAAAATCTCGGCTTGCGGCTGACCGATCGCATTCACTTTTTCCAAAATTTTCGGATAGGTCTTCTGAATTGTTATTTCAGCCACTTTTTCCAGCAGCACCCGCGTTCCGACTTTCTGTTCCACGATTCCCCGCGGGGCTTTCCCCGGACGAAATCCGTCAATTTTCATATCTTTGGAAAAATTTCCCACCGCTTTTTCAATATTTTCCTTCCACTCATTCCAGGCGACGGAAATCTTTATTTCCACCTTTGATCGAGGGAGCTTTTTTATTTCAATCATAAAAAATTTTCAAATTTCTTCAAATTTCTTAAATTAGCAGACCAATAATCATCAAAGCGACAATGTTCAGGATTTTGATCATCGGATTGATTGCGGGACCGGCTGTGTCTTTGTATGGATCTCCCGCCGTGTCTCCCGTTATGGCTGCTTGATGGGCAAAACTTCCTTTGCCGCCGAAATTTCCTTTCTCTATATATTTTTTGGCATTGTCCCAGGCTCCTCCTCCAGAAGTCATGGAAATCGCCACAAAAATTCCGGTAATAATGGATCCGACCAAAAGTCCTCCGAGCGCGTGGACTCCCAAAACAAATCCAACCAAGATTGGCGCGACTATCGGAATCAAAGCCGGAACGATCATTTCCCGGATAGCTGACTTTGTCACAATATCAACCGTGCTGCCATAATCCGGTTTTTCCGTTCCCGCCATGATGCCCGGCTTGTTTTTAAATTGAGATCGCACATTTTCCACTACTGCTCCCGCCGTTTTTCCCACCGCTTGCATGGAAAGCGCGCCGAAATAATAAGGCAGCAACCCGCCGATAAACAATCCGGCCAGCACTCTGGGGTCGTTTATTAGAAATTGGAATGTTTCCGGAATGGAATAAGTAAAATCGGCAAAAAGCACCAGCGCCGCCAAAGCTGCCGAACCGATAGCATAGCCCTTGGTCACCGCCTTAGTCGTATTTCCTACTGCATCCAATGAATCGGTGACTTCGCGCACTTCTTTTCCCAATTTCGCCATCTCGGCGATTCCTCCGGCATTATCCGTAATCGGACCATAAGCGTCGATGGCCACAATGATTCCCGCCATGGAAAGCATGGACATCGCCGCCACGGCCACGCCATAAATGCCGGCCAGTTCATAAGCCGCCAAAGTCGCCGCCACGATGGTGACAATCGGCCACGCCGTGGATTTCATGGAAACGGCAAGCCCGGTGATAATATTGGTTCCGTGTCCAGTGACAGATGATTTAGCGATATCTTTGACCGGTTGATATTTTGTCGAAGTATAATACTCCGTGATGATCACCATAGCCGCCGTCACTGCCAGTCCGATCAAGGCCGCCAGATAAATATTAAAAGCGCCGTATTGTCCGTTTCCAGCCATCAAATAATTCGTGAGAGGATAAAAAGCGGCTGCCGCGATGATTCCTGCCGCAATCAAGCCCTTATAGAGCGCCGCCATAATCCCTTTGTTTTTTCCAAGTTTCACGAAAAATGTTCCCGCGATTGACGCGACAATGGAAACCGCTCCGAGCGCCAGCGGATATATGATCGCATTCGGATATTCGGGAAATAGAAGCGAGCCCAAAATCATCGTCGCGATGGAAGTTACCGCGTAGGTCTCAAAAAGATCCGCTGCCATACCGGCGCAATCTCCAACGTTATCTCCCACGTTATCCGCTATCACCGCCGGATTTCTCGGATCATCTTCCGGAATTCCAGCTTCCAGTTTTCCAACCAAGTCCGCGCCTACATCCGCCGCTTTGGTAAAAATTCCTCCTCCCAAACGGGCAAAAATCGAGATTAAGGATCCGCCAAATCCCAGTCCGATGAGCGCGTGGATATCCCGAGTGACAAAATAAAATCCGCCAGTTCCCAGCAGCGCCAGTCCGACGACCAAAAATCCCGTCACGCTTCCTCCCTGAAAAGCCACGGTCAAGGCCTTTTGCCTTCCGCCTCGAGCCGCTTCAGCCGTCCTGATATTCGCCCGCACGGAAACATTCATTCCAATATAGCCGGTAAGCGCCGAAAGAAAAGCTCCGACAAGAAACGCCATTGAAGTTGTCCAGCCAAGATTGGGTGTTATTCCAATCAGCCCAAAAAGGACTGCCGCCACCATGGCTACCGTTTTATATTGGCGATTAAGATAGGCCTTTGCGCCGTCTTGAATCGCTTTGGCAATCGCTTTCATTTTTTCATCTCCCTCCGGCTTTCGGAGCACTATTTCGATTAGGATGAGGCCGAAGGCGATCGCCAGCACAGCGCTCCCGAGAATGATTATCATCATATTTTTTTCTCACCGCTCAAACATCATTTTGCAAACTGTTCCTCCTTAAAGTTCAACTGATGACGCGGCATTTGATTAAAAATTACTAAAAATAAATTTATTGCAATCCGAGCCGATTTTCAAAAACAACAATCCGGCCTGCGTTATTGTTTCACTTTTTCTTCGTCCGTTTTTTCCGGATTTTCCGTTTCAATTTCCTCTTCTGAAATTTTTTCTTCAGGAATATAGTCACCGATAATATCAATTCTCCAACCGGTAAGTTTGGCGGCCAAACGCACGTTTTGCCCTTGCCGTCCGATGGCCAGAGACAACTGTTCCTGCGGAACTTTCACTCTGGCTTCCCTTGTTTCTTCATTGATTTCCACATCCAGCACTTTCGCCGGACTCAAAGACGCGCTGATAAATTTTTTCGGATTTTTATTCCAAAGGATGATATCTATTTTTTCTCCTCCCAATTCCTCAATCACCGATTGCACTCGGGTGCCTTTCTGCCCCACGCAAGAACCGATAGGATCCAACCCTTCTTCTTTGGAAAATACCGCCACTTTGGTACGCAATCCCGCTTCACGGGCGATGGATTTGATTTCCACCGTTCCCGCAAAGACCTCCGGCACTTCCAATTCAAAAAGTTTTCGAACCATTTCCGGATGCTTTCGGCTTAAACTGATGCCGGGTCCTCTAGAATCAGATTCAACTTTGGACAAATAAACTCTGATACGTTGGCCAATGCGATATTTTTCGCCTTCAATCTGTTCGCTTGAAAAAAGCGCTCCGATGGATTTTCCCAGATCGACATAAACCGTCCGACCTTCAATTCTCTGGATGATCCCGTTAATCACCTGATTTTCTTTTTTCTTGTATTCATTAAACATCGAATCGCGTTCCGCTTCACGGATTTTTTGAACGATGACTTGCTTGGCAGTTTGCGCCGCGATGCGTCCATAATCGCTTTTTGATTCCAATTTAATTTCCAAAATGTCTCCGACTTTCACGCCTTTATTTATTTTTTTCGCTTCAACAAAAAGAATATCCCTCTCCGAATTGAAACGCGGAATTTTTTTCTCTTCTTCAACGCTCTTCCCCTGATTTTTTGCGGCGTTTTCTTTTTTTTCAACAAATCTTTTTCCTTTCTTGTTCTTTTTTTCTGAATCTGAACCAGCGCCTTCTTCTTTTTTCTCTTCTTTATTTTTATCGTAATTGTAAAACTCCCGAGTCGTTTCGTCCACTACTTCCATGATCTTGAAAAATTTCATGCTCCCGTCCACTTCGTTGAATTCGGAGCGGATATATTGGCCTCTTTTTCCGTAATCCTTTTTATACGCCGCTGCCAGCGCCGACCCGATGGTCTCAATCACTTTTTCTTTGGGAATGCCTTTTTCCTCGGCAATCTGCATTATCGCGCTTCCGAATTCTCCCAGCCGTCCGGTCTGGCTCTGCGCCTCGGTTGATGTTGTTTTTTTTCGTGCCATAAATTTTTATGAAAAAAAATATTTATTTATTATCGTTTATTGCTCAAAATTGATAATGTCCAAACCTTCAAAACGCTCATTCATAAATAATATACAAAGTTCCAACAATAAATCTTTCCCGAATTTTCTGTGCTGTTTATTTTTGGATTTTATTGGGAATTTGTCGTCTGTCTTTTGCGTTTTAAAAATAAAAGTCCGCCCAACAGCGAACTCTCACCCTCCATCCATTTCATCTGACGTTTCCATCTTAGCCAAACCGGCAATAATTGTCAACATTGACAAAAATCAAAAAATGTGCTAGTATAGAACGTTATCGGCAAAAATCGAACAAATTTGCTGATAAAGACCTTTGAAAATTGAATAAAAAAAATCTTATTTATAGCCGAAAAGGCAGAAAGGGAGGATTGCTATGTCATCATTCATTCAAGAAATTATTAAAGAAGTTTGTGGAGAAACCGCTGGTCTATTTTTGGCCAGTAAATTAGGTTGGCTTGGAAAAGTCACAGGAAAAGTTGTTTCCAATCCGGAATTTCAAAAGGTAGTCACCCAAAAAGTCGGCCAAGCGTTTGGGATTGTCGATGAAACCGGGAAGACATTGGAAGAAGAGCTTCTCACCGTGGATTTGATCAATTTTCTTGGCACAGTAGGATCAGAGGTCGAAGATTTTATCTCTGAACTTCACAAAGAAGAACGAGGTAAAGAGAAGGCCACGGCTTTTCGGGTGTTCTTAGCTAGCGGGCTCAAGAAGAACTCGCGAACAAGAAAAATATTTATCCCTAATCCCGATGGAAAAGGAAAACCAGCGGAAGAAACCGTTACAATCCTGGATTTGGAGTGGGGCAAAAACTTTATCAAAAGGTTCTTGGCAAAACCCACTTTTCAGGAACGTGTTCAGTTTCTTGATGAAAAGTATGATGTTTTTTCCACGATGAAGAATAAGACAGAACCGCACCCGATTGTGGAGAAAGTAAAAAGCTATGTTAAAAAGGAACTGGGGAAAGTAGTCAAGGGCGAAAAAAGAAATCGCCGAGACCTCAACCAGACACTGTCCAATTGGCACGAACGCGCCATAAACTGGCGACACTCAAGATGAAAAGGAGAAATATTATGCATATACCCATATGGCTGTTGGCAATTTTAGGAATCATCGGCATTCTTTTTTTAACCCCTTACCGAAGAGCTCTCATTGACTTCTTCGCCACTGTCTGGCACCTGGCCATCGGAGCAGTAGGTAGGCTCTGGGATTTCATTCGAGGGGCTGGACCGCTAACCGGAACGCCCGCTCGCTGGATTGCGATAATCCTGTTGTTCATCGCTTTGGCGATAATTCTATTTATCGCTGCAATTTATTTCATTACCGCCATAAGTATTATGGCGGTAGGAATAGCGACTGGGCATTGGAAAGCGGCATTGCTGCTACTTACCGTACTTCTTGTCTGGGGGTCGCTTTCAATGCTTCCCTCGATAAGAATCTTCCGGCCGCTCAACTGGATCAGCCGATGGATCGTCAGAACGATAGCAGTTGCGCTGTCGGTTTATCTGGCGATAGCAGTAACCTGGACGGTCTTGGGAGGGCTTTCGCCGCGGCTTCACAAAAGCGTTGAGCGATCAGCCGGAAATCGGGTTGAGGAATTTTCCAACAAACTCAACAAGAGTTCGCTCAAATCCGAGCCGGAGATGGGTAAATTTGCCAGAGTCATTGAGGACTCGCAAATTTACAACCAAATCGGCCAACCGGTTTTCTTCGTTCAAAAAGGAACAACCGTCTTGGTGAAGGATCTTGACGGCAAGAAAACCGATGAAGGTTCGGAAGGCAAAACGAAAGTTATGCTCCCGAACCGGCAGGGGGACTTCCAGCAGGGGAACGAGGGCTGGATCCCAACCAGGAAACTGGATTGGAATTGGCAATCCAAGGCCTCCTCTGAAGAAACAAGAGAGGAAGTCAAAAGTTGCCAGACGCAAACCCCGCCGCCCCCGCCAACCCCGCGGTGGAAGCTCTATACTTCCTTCAACTTCTGCCCCAACAGGTGGAATGAGAAGGATTTGGGCTGGCAGGCGGTGGCTACCCTGGAGCCGGGTGAATATATGATTTCGGCTTCCGGGGAATATGGCCAAATGTTCTGTGATAAAAAGGGAGGAAATCCGCGTCTAATTCCACTAACTGCGGAAGGATTTCCCAGAAGTGTCAACGGGACTCCGCTGTCTGAAAAGGGAGCTTACTCTCTGATTGGTCGGACTGCCGATAATGGAATTTTCCATATCGGAAGGAAGACGAACTTTAGGGTTTTCGAAAAAGTCGATCTGGATTTGAGTATTAACACATCCCAGAATTCGACTAAGTTCGGAACCGTGGCATCTAAGTTTGCAGGAAACAAAGGTTCCCTGCAAATTGAAATAAAAAGAAAGGAGGTAAGCTGAACAAAGCGCGATTTGAAAAATTCAAATCGCGCCTTTTTTTATCTCCAAAAGAAAAATGAAATAATCTAAAAATCGGGTGTGGCATTAAGCATCTTGGAAACTGCATAAATAATCACCAGACCGGAAATCCCGATAATCACCCCAATGATAGACATCACCATGGCTTTCTTGGCTCGCTTTTCCTGATCGACGCTGCCGGCCGCCGTCAGATAGAGAATTCCGGAAATGACGAATGAAATGATTCCCAGAAATCCGAAGATTCCCAAAATCCATGTCAAAACACTGCTAATGATTTCCTGAACGGGAGTATCAGAAAGTCCCGTATTTGTTGGAATACATACTCCGCCAACATTTTCAAAATCACCTGTACAATTAGCGGGAGGCTCTTCTAATCCAAACACATGAAGCGTCAAAAAAATATTCACTGCGAAAAACAAACTCAAGATTATGATGCTTGCCAATTTTTTCTTTCTATTTTCCATTTGAATATCCTAAAAAAATTAAAAAGTTGTGCTACTTCCGGTAAGCATATTATTTACCGCATAAATGACAACCAGTCCCACCAGTCCCACAATCACTCCGATGATGGAGAACATCATGGCTTTTTTGGCTTTCTTGATCTGTTCATCATTTCCGGCCGCGGTCAAATAAAAAATTCCGGAAATCACAAAACCGATTACTCCGACAAATCCGAAAATTCCCAAAATCCACAACATCAAATTGTAAATTATGCCATATATTGAACTCCCGGGTAGACCGGTTGCGCTTAATGTATCGGGATTCCAACCACCACCAGTACCACCAGAACTCCAACCACGAGCACCACCACCAGGACCACCTATAAAAGGAGGAAGAGGAGGAAGAGGTATAGTAATCGACTGGGCAAAAACAAAAATTGGAACGCTTAAAAGTAAAAGAACCGCCCAGGCAAAAAAATTGGACAAAATTTTTCTTCCCGGTTTTTCTTGTTTGATCTTTTTCATTTTTTTATGAGTTATTGAATTACAATTATATTATATAACTATATCTTTTTTTGGCAAGTGCATAATCAAAAACAGCCCTAACATCGCGTCCGGACTGTTTTGCGTTCTTTTGAATTCAAAAAAAATCAAAAATCTAAAATGTAGTGTTGTTTCCCCCCAGAAATCCTTGAGCGGCCTGGAGAATAACCAAACCCACCAAAGCCACAATCACTCCGATGATGGAGAACATCATGGCTTTTTTCGCTGTCTTGATTCTTTCATCATCTCCCGCGGCAGTCAAATAGAGAATTCCGGCAATCGCGAAAGCAATGACACCGACCACCCCCACCAGAATCAAAATCCAGTTCATAAAGTTTTTGACAATAGTGGAAATGGATCCTGCCGGAAGACCTGTGGAATTTGGATTTACATATTGAGCCAGAACCGCCACCGGAGCGAAAAGCGCCGCGGAACTGATTCCATAGGCGATCTTCTTTATTTTTGTTTTCATATCGCACCTCCTTTCTTTTTTAATTTTTAATGCTTAATTTCCGATTGGAAAAAATTATTTGATAAAATTTCCGATCGTCCACACAATTATCATTCCTCCCATCACCAGCGCGATGCCGACGATTGAGTAGAAAGCCATCTTCTTTCCTTTTTTGGCGGCTTCCGAATTCCCGCCGGAGAGATAATAAATTATTCCGGCCGCCAACAAAGAAATCATAGCAAGAATTCCGGCAATTGACAAGAGGAATTCAAACGTTTTCAGCAACACATTGGAAATTTTTGGAGCGTTGGTGATGATTCCTTCTTCTGCTTTGGCTATTTCAATCAATCGCATAAATTTTTATTTTAATGCTAAGCGGAAAAAATTACACTGCATTTGATTCCGGCCTCATATTTTCAATCCCGTTCCTAATTCCTCAAGTCCACTATGTTGCCTTGAATTTTCGGATTGGAATCCTCCGGCTTCACTTCCGGCTTTGCCGCAAATTTCGGCACCGGTCTCGTCATCTGCCTTGCGGGATTGCCGTGTTCCGATGAAAATTTGTGGACGGAAGAAAATTTAAAATTGTCGCTTTCCGCTTCCTTTTCCATCCGGCTTTTGAAATCGTCCCAGCTGGATTTCAGTTCCGGTTTCCCCGTCGAATTGCTGGAAATTTGCCTGGTGATTCTGGCTTGTTCCAGTGGTTGGTTTTTTGGCGGAACATTTTTCGACGCTTCTTCTTTCACACTCGCTTCAAAATCAATTTCCTCTTTTTCCGTGTCAATCGCCAAAGGTGTTTCTTCTTCCAAGGATTTCAGAATCAGCGCCAATCTCTGCCTCTCTTGCGATGACAGCCGTTTCGCGTTCTCGCTGTGGAAAACAAAATTTCCCCGCTCAATGGAACCGTGTTTTTCCATTCCCAGATTTTCGTGATAGTCATTGATCCAGTTCTTGATCGACGGCCTGACCGGCATCGGGAAAACTTTTATTTTCAGCGGACTGTTCGTCACCAACTGTTCGCCGATTTTGGGGAATTGCTTGAGGGCTTGGGATAGATTAACTTGTACGAAAGAGTGCTTTTGAGGAAAATCATCCTGGTGATTTTTTTCACTTCTGCCCACAATACTTTTTTTATTCTTGTCGAAATTTTCCTTTACATGTTCGACATATTTCCTGTAATCCGACTCCGGTTTGATAAAATCATATAGATCTAAAATTTCCGATAAAATCAGCTTTTCGTTTGCAGACAAATCTTTAAAATTTTCACTGTCTAAAAAATTTTTTCTTTCCAATCCCTTTTTCTTCCTGAATCCGGAGCTTTTATCATAATCCAAAAGCCATGCGCCAATCGTTTTTCCCTTTATCATTTCTTCGTTTCCAATCATCGTTCTCAAAACTTCTATCTGTTCCTGCATTTTGTTATTTTCACCATAGGCAGAAACTCTGGTGCTCATCCTTTCTTTCAAATCTATTCCGCCCTTGATTATGCTGACAAGATTTTCTGTCACAAGTTTTTCGAAATCTTCGAGCGACAGTTGCGGAATCAAGAAGGTATTCAATTTTATCAAGCTCTCTTGAGTTTCCAGATCCAGATCTCGCTTTTGCATAAGTGTTTTTTGCAATTTCAAAAGATCCCTGATTTCTTCGGTTTCCAGCAAATCATCTATTTTTTCATTTAAATTGATATAATTTTGATCCATAATTATTCTACAGGGTTAGGTTATCCGACCTAAATTTCTTAATTTATTTATTAATTCTTCAGTGCGTGAACTTGCTGGTACGCTAACCCCGCTGGTGATTGCCGCTTGGAGTGACCTTATGACACTCGCCGGTATTTCTTTTGCTTGATCGCCTCCAATAAACTGGGCATTAAAATCGCCCCCAAGATCTTGCAAAAACTGTTCAAAACTAGCATTAAGTGAAGGTGGGGCGCCTCCGGGATTGGTAGTAACAATAAATTCAGCCCGCAAGTTCCGAGCAACATTTTGCGGGTGTTCTCCTCCGGCTGCTTCAAAAACTGCAACTGGTGGATTACCGCTTGCAAAATCATACGAGTTTGTTCCCCCATTATATCCGGCTACTCCGTTATATTGCACATGCTTGTTTTTCGCTTCCATGGCCGCGATATTGACAGCCAATCTTGCTCGTTGATCAACATTCAAACCAGCAAATTCTCTTTGAATGAATGTTCTTAATCCAGTCCGATCATTCGCCAAACCATTTCTATTAAGAACCATTCCTAATTCACCGACGTTTGCCGCTCTTCGTACAATTGCCTCTCTTTCTGCATCTTCACGCGCATGAGTATAACGCGAGGCCAGTTCATCTCCATCATTGATATGATCGATATTTTTAGAATATTCTCTGACTTGCGCTTCTCGCCAATGTTCACGTCCTCCTTCTCGTTCAATTCTTCTCTTCGTCCTGTCAAGATCTGCTTGTCCTCTCATTTGATCACCATATTCCGCCACCCGACCGAATGTCGCATTACTTACTCCCCGATATGCTCTGCCAAGCAAAGGGATTCTGCCCACAGTAGAATTTATCGCTCTTTGCGCTTGTCTTCCTGTCCATCCAATTGCTCTCCCCCCCATTCTCTTCGCAAAATTCGTTTTTCTTGCCCAATTCCCAGCTTTCTTCATTCCGGATACGGCCATTTTGGCTCCCGCCGCTCCCATTTTCTGCGCCGAAATGAAGCCGACCCAAAGAATGACTATCGGGAGAGCCATGGATGTTCCAGTAACAATAATTAAACTGTATGTACTATATTCTTTATCCATAGTTCCAATTGAAGCATTGATACTGTCTTTTAAACCACCCTTATTCGTCGCTTCCATCATTTTTAACGCCATATAGATCATAAATATCATGATGGGACCGAAAAACGCCTGCTTGAAAAGCGCCGACCACCAGTCGTCCGCATATTTTTTGAGCGACGGCACCAAAATTCCCACAAAGCCCACCGGCGAAGAAAAGATGAGCACCGCAATGACCACCAATCTGACTACCATCAGTATTGCGATCAAAAGCAATGTCATGCCAAAAATGGCCATAAATATAGTAGAGGCAATAATTTCTACGGTAAGAGTATATGAGGCAGCTTTAACAATACCAAGACTGGGTGCCGCAATCCATCCAATTTTTGCCATTTCCGCTACCAAAGACGAAACCCCGGACGTTGTATTCACGCTGGAAAACATTTTGCTGAAAAAATAATACATCGTGATGTTGGCCGTATCCACGATGAAACGGGAAATCGGATAACTGAAATTGACCAGCAGCGCCATTAAAATGACATGCAGGAGAACCTTGCCTTTAATGAGATGGTATTTGCTGGACTGGAAAATCGTGGCAAAAGCCGAAAAAAGCAGAACCAGAATGAAAAATAAATTCATCGTATCCCGCACATAGCCCCAAAATATGTATATGGCGGTATTATTGGAAACGACAATTGCAAAATTAGTCGGATTGATGGCCCAATCCAAAATTATTCCAGCCAAAGTAGCAAGCATTGATATAAAGATAAAAACCGCCAGAAGGATGATATTGATTGCCGAAAGAAAGGGTGCTGCAAGAACTGATACAAACACACCGACTCCGGCTTTTTCGGTTTTGATCATTAAATCTGCTGCCTCTTTCACATTTTTATCAGTAACAGTTGCACCCAGATCATCCACTTGTGAACCTACAGCAGCTGACGCTTTAGTTATAAGATAATTGTTATTTCCAAAGTAAGCATTTTTATTATCCGGAGAAAAATATCCGAAATTGACATGCCACAATAAAAGTGTGAAAAACAAAAAAACCAAAAGCGCTATGCCTTTGGCGCATCTTCTTTTCATCAAGAAACCCATTTTGTTTTTGATATTATTCAAACAAAATTTCTTAGCGGTTTAGCTTATTCAAATTATACCACAAAAAATAAAAATTGAAAGAAAGATCATTGGCAATCTTCTGCCAAGTCCCCGAGTTCCCTCAAGATTTCTTCCGGAATCGGATGGTTTTTCGGGCTCACTCCCGGATAGCGCCAAGCGCTGATAATCTTCATCTTCCTGGATTGCGGCGCAATCGCCTCCTGCATCCGCAAGAATTGGACGGAATGAAGCCGACCGGCAGCCATCGTTTGGTTCAAATTTTTCAATTCTGAATTTTCAATCATATTTCGGGCTTCGGATTTCGAATTTCGGATTTCGTGCTTCGGATTTCCGATCTGGTACATCGCCCAAATCTCGCTTGACCAGGTCTTGCCGTCTTTGTTTTTGACTGGCGCGATCTTGTCCCGACTCGCCGAAAATTTCCGCAACGAGACCGGCTGCATCACCGCGATCGTGTCTTCCACAACCCCTTTTTCAATCCTCTGCGGATTCTTGATGACTCGCAAAACCCGCTGCGCCGTCAGACCATAGTGCCGCATCTTGAAAAGCGCGTGCTGCGTCCAGTGATATTTCTCGTTGTTTTTCGGCGGCTTGAATTGCATAGTTATCGCTTATCTGATGTGATCCAAAAAAAAATAAATCATAACACCTTCCCCTGTACTATATTCAGAGATTTATCGAAGGAAGAGTTTGAGAAATCTAGGTTTCTCGAAAAAATAAACTTCCTCCGGCTATCCCGCGACCTGCTGTGAAATCATTTATATCAAAGCCGAAGTAAGTTTCGGATTCGTAATTTGCTATCCGGCGGCTGGATAAAATTGCTTCATAAATTTTCGAGTCCCGCTTTTCCGCTTTTTAATTATACTACGTTATTTTCATTTCCGCATCTTCTCCCACTCCGCTTTTTTCATCCCATCATCCAATCTGTTTTATGACCTAATTTCTCGCGGCCTGTTGTGAATCAGCTAAAATTTCTGAATGCCTCGCATCTTGCCGTAAGATAATTCATTTTTTATACAACCGCCTCCTCTTTCATTTTTTCATAGTTTTATCATCCTATTATTTTTTCATCTTTTCATCTCTTTATTTCTTCATTTTTTCACTCCTCCACCACCTATTCCCTCCACCACCTACTTGTCGTCAACTCCTTGCAATTGCAAGGAGTTGACGACAAGTAGATTTTGCCATAAAGTTGAAGTATGGAAAAAGAAAAGGGATCTGAAAGTGATATTGAGAACAAAACAGAATACCCGGAATCGATAGCGCAAAAGATTGGAAATTTTCTTCACTCCGACTCGATTCCCGCCACGGCGGCAAAATTCACTTTGGCGATTTTGGCGCTTGGAACAGTCGCATTCGCCGGGGCTCTGGTGCCGGGATTGCTTTCAATCGCCAAGAAACCGGCCTATCGAAAATCCTATTCTAAAAAACAGATGCGCGATGCTGTTTATCGCCTCAAGAGACAAAAGCTGATTGAGATAATCCGGGAAGGAGAAATCACCCAAGCGCGACTCACAAACAAAGGCACAAAGAGAATCAAAAAATTCTGCCTGGAGAATTTGACTATCGCCAAACCCAAACGCTGGGACAAAAAATGGAGAGTATTGATTTTCGACATTCCATCCAAGCCGAAAATTTTTCATCAAGCGCGCGAGGCCTTGAGACAAAAAATCAAGAAATTAGGTTTCCGGCAAATGCAAAAAAGCGTGTGGGTGCATCCCTATGAATGCGAAGATGAGATTCTCTTCGTCGTGGAAATTTATCAGGTTCAAAAATATATTGAGATGCTGACTGTGGAAAAACTCCTTCACGAAAATACGCTGAAAAGAAAATTCCGCTTATAAGTGAATTGCCCCGCAGCAAGCTACAGGCATCCAACAGAAGATTTTTTAATGAGAAATCGAAGTTTCCCAAAATTTTCCTTCCATAAACTCGGAGTAGAGCTTCAAAAAATAATACTATAATTCAATTAGCTGATACTTAATTATTCCTTTTAACGCTTTACACAAAGCAAGATAAGAACTTTATTTATGCCTGCCATTTTGAGTTTTCCGAGTAATCTCGTAAAACATAGTTTATATCCTAAATTACGGGATATTTTGCTATGCTCAAAATAACAAAATAGAAACTAATCAAGTATAAATTCAACTACAATTTATCCAATTTTTCGTCAGTTTATGGCAATTGCAAGAAATGCGCGACAAGGTTTTTAAAAGGAATAACTTTTGAAGATTCTGAAGAATCGAGATAATTAAATGGCATTAAAATCAGATCAAGTCGCGAAAAAGTGAATTTCAAGCAGATAAAAATAAACGATATCAAACCTCGAAGCAAATTCTGAATTTGAAATTTGTTACTCAATCACAACCAACTGCGAAGTAAAACTGCTGGATCATCATTTTATATCCTTCAACTAACCATTCTTTCTTCAAAAAATTAGTCCATTTACCAAATATACTAAAGACATGACTGTTTTTATCGCTAGACAGGCAGGTTACGCAAAGCTTTTATTCTTTCTTCTATCGGCGGGTGAGTCATAAATAATTTTATAAGTTTTTTCCCTTTGAACGGATTCACGATATAGAGATGCGCGGTCGCCCGATTGGCCGCTTCCAAGGGTTCCTGGTCGGCGGAAATTTTTTGCAGAGCTTTCGCCAGCCCTTCCGGATAGCGCGTGAGCAACGCTCCCGAAGCATCCGCCAAAAATTCGCGTTTTCTGGAAATCGCGAATTGCATCAACATCGCCGCGAAAGGCGCGAGAATTGAAAGAACTATCGCCAAGATGAAAAGGATCAATTGCAGTTGCCCGCCTTCCCGATCATTGCTTCTCCGTCCGAACGACCAATGGCGGAACCAGTCGGCCAGAAGCGCGATGAATCCGACCAAAACCACGACGACCGTTGAAAGCAAAATATCCCGATTGCCGATATGCGAAAGTTCATGAGCGATGACTCCTTCCAGTTCCGCTTTTTCCAGTTTCTGAAGTATCCCGGTAGTCAGACAAATCACTCCGTGTTGCGGATCCCGGCCGGTCGCGAAAGCGTTGGGAGCGCTGTCTTCGATGATATAAATCTTGGGAACGGGAAGGCCGGCCGTAATGCAAAGATTTTCCACCAGATGATAGATTTCTCGACCTTCGTCATGCGTCATTTCTTTCGCTCCGCTCATCATGAGAACAATCTTGTCGCTCCACCAATATGATCCGAAACTCATCAGAATGGAAAAAATTACGCAGCCGAAAAGAATCAAACTGTTGTCCATCGCTCCCGCGAAAATATAGCCGACTCCGATCACAAAAACCAAGAATCCGGTGATGTAAATCCAGGTCAGACGGATATTTTTCGCTTGTTGAGTATAAAGTGTCGCCATAAATGTGATGTAAATAAGGATAAATTATAAACTGCACAAATATTATAAACTTTTTTATTATTTACGCACGTTATAGGTTTTAAATAAATGGTATCAAACCCCGGAGCAAGCTCTGAACTCGCAATTTATTACCCAACCGCAGCAAGCTGCGGGGTAAAATTACTTCATAATTCAGTTTATTGGATTTGTTTTATTGGTTATACGATTTATACTGTTTTTTTTATTCCTTATATTTTTTAATAATATATCCATTTCTAATCTCTTGCTTCATAGTATAATCCACCATCGAGTCATTTGCCAACCGTTCGAGGAGCGGCTGTCTTTTTTGTTCCGGCGCCAACTCAATCTGTCCGTTGCGATTTTGGTAAAGCGGCACCAGCGCAATTTCCAAACCGTTCTGATCGAGCGTCACCGCCACCGACAGCAAGATCCTGGTTTCTTCGGAAAAATATTGGTCAAAGACAAAATTTCCGAGCGAATAGAAAATAATTTTATTTTTATACACTTCCAGCGGCTCAACCACATGGGGATGGGAGCCGATGACCATATCCGCGCCGGCGTCTATAAAAGCGTGCGATTTTTTCCGCTGAGATTCATTCTCTTTTAGTTGGTATTCCGTGCCCCAATGAGCATAGACAACTACGAAATCGCTTTTTGTTTTCAGGTCTTTGATCAGATTCGCAGTCGTTTCCGCATCGATGCCGGAAAATTGGTTATAACTCACGAGCGCGATCTTCAAACCCCTGATATTTTTCAGCCAATAATTGCCGGAATCAAGCGGATTGCCGAAATATTCGACGCCATTTGCAGTCAAATTATTCTTCGTCTCTTCCAGCCCTTCCAACTTGAAATTGAGAATATGATTGTTGCCGATGTTCACTAGATTGATCCGGTTGTTTTTGAGAAAAATTCCCGATTCTTGCGAATCGAACGTAAAGACAAAATGACTTTTTTCTTCAGGTGTCGTTCCGACCGAGACCGACGCAGCATTGGTAATCGGACCCTCCAGGTTAGCCACGTTGTAATCCTGGCTCCAAAAGAGCCGTTGAATTTTTTCCGTGATGAAATCGGGACTTTTTCTTCGGATTAAGGTTCGCATGTCCCGGTCCAGCATCAGATCCCCCAGAAATAAGAAGCTCACTTCACTGAATTTTGACACTTTTCCTTTGGTGAAATATCCTGTCACATAACTCGTATTTTCCCCGATGAAATTTTTTCCGTAGATTTCCGAGGAATTGGAATTGTCCATCAAAATAAACTTTTCAAAACCGTGGAAAGAGGAAAATTTCATAAGCAGCCGCAATCCCGGCACACAATCGACATCCAGCTTTTCCGTGCCGTCAAAATCAAAATTTTTGAGCGTCCCGATCGCCTGCCGATCATGCAGACGGGAAATATTTTTTTCCAAGGTATGCGAAAAATCCGCCGAAAGGATCAGCATCGAATTTTCTCCGCCTTTTTCCGACAGAAATTTAGCCAGTTCGTCGATTTTTTCGGAAGGCATCCCGTCGCGCACCATGAGCGGAACTAGCATTGCTCCGGGAAAATATTTTTCTACCAGAGAAACGAGATTTTCAATTCCGTGTTCTTTTTGGAAAGCGTCATTCTCTAAGTGCGCCAATCCGCTATTTCCTAACTCGCCTATCAATTCTTTGTCTCCTCTGACGACGCTTTTTTCCGTCGGCCAATCGGCGTCCGACGCGAGCGTCCAGCCGCGGCCGAGATTGAAATGATTGGGACTCACCAGGATTATCCGTTCCACTTTCGAATTCCGGTTTTTCTCCGCTGCTTGAGAAAATATTTTTTCCATCATTTTTTCCGCCACCAGATGATGCGGGGAAACGAAAGAGACCGCCTCGAGCGAAGCCGCCTCTTTTTCAGAAAAAATATTTTGGATGTTATTCAATTCAATCCGGCTTTCGTTTTTCCGGATATGCAAAGCCGCAAAAAATACAATAGCCAGCAAGATAATAAAGATAGAAAAAATCCGTACTCTCCGCATGAAGATATTATTTTAGAAAACCTCCCCACTCCACCGCCGTAAATCCTTTTCGCTCCGGAGTCGTGATCGGCAACGACTCTACCGATTCCTGTTTATACAAGCCCCGATAGTCCATAAGCACCCGAATCACCGTTTCCGGTTCGGGTTCGATTGAAAGCGGTGCCAGCGCATCAATATAGCGTTTCGGCAAAAAAGTGACAAAATAATAGGGTTTTTCAAGATCCGACATTTTCGGCAGCCAGAACTCTTTGAAATCGTTTTTTTCTTTTTCATTGAGACCCAATTGCAGCAATTTTTCTTCAAAAAAAGCATCCAAACCATCTTTGGCAACAACAAATCCCTGCTTGGGCATTTCATAAAACACGCTGCCCGACCCCTCCCAGAAAAGATAGGGATAGGTTTTTCCGTCAGCGAGATTAATCAGATCGCTCTTTTCATCGGAAAAAACTTTCCAACCGTTTCCGTAATTCGGCTCAGAAACACGGATGCCTCCTCCAGGCGAAACCTGCACCGATATATTCATCGGTTTTTCCGGATAAAGATAGATAACCGGTTTTCCACATTCTGCCGGACTGATAATATCTTGGCGATAAAAAGCCAGTGTTCTTCCAAATGGATCGACCCAAAAAACTTCCGGATTCATTTTCAAAAAATCCTCTAGACTTTTTTTCTTGCCATTTTCTACCCAATAAATTTCTTCATATAATTTCTTGAAATTGGGATGATTAACATCCTTATATCCATAGAGATTATCTCCTTGCTTGGTTTTTCCTATCAGAACCGCATCCTTTTTTAGATTAATTTCTAATGTCTTGTTATAAACATAGCTTTGCAACCCACAACCTCCCGGATATGTTTCATAATCAATCTGATTCTCACTGCCATCATTCCACACTGCCAAAAGTCGGCTAAATCGGTTCTGAACACCGATTACATCGAGAATCAGTCGATAGCTTATGGCCAGGCCATCGGGTGATTTCAAGTAAAAACCATTGCGTCCAAAAATATCATTGTATTTTTTCCTGTCTCCGTCAGATGCAATATCTGAATAATAACTATTTAATTCAAATTGAGTCGCTTTGTTATCACCGACTTTTAAAATGTCCGTCATCCAGACTTTTCCCAGATTTTCTTTAGTGAAGGCGAGTTTTAATTTTTCGGGAGTGAAGAAGGCGTTATCGTATTCATTCATGACAAACTGCTGTCTGTCATTTTGTCCCTTAAATTCTTTAGGGAATGACAGCTCTTCGATAAAAATTTTATCATCAATTCTTTTTTCCGCATCGCCTTTGAAAAAATATTTCTTAATATAATCAGTCATATATTCACTGAAATTTACGGTATTCCTAGTCAAAAAAACATATTCGCTGTTGAATTTCAGTATTCGTAAAATATCCGGATCCGACGGCCATTCGTAAATCCAAGAAATAACATCAAAAACTTCGGCTCCAGAATATTTTCCCTCCAGAACCTCGCCCACTTTTACATATTTCACTCCGTTAGAATAGTATTCGTATTCAACACCTTTCCGGTCTCCTCCGGTATAGGCATATTTTTCTGTCAATCCCAAATCACCAACTTCTTTCGGTTCCAACCATTTCACCTCGCCTTTCTTTATCACGTATTCATTATCAACAAACGGTTCTCCTGGTTGCGATGACAACTGCGATTTCTCTGAAATTGCTTCCGGGTTGTTATTATTTTTCTTCACTTGAGCTGTCAGTGAAATATCTGCATCCTTCTTCATCGAGAGTCCGACGGAAACGCCATACCAGCCGACCGAGATGACAAGCGCTGAAAGCAGACCGATGAGAAAACCCTCGAGTATTTTATTTTTCTCGCTGTCCATATTTTTGCAAAGTTATTTGAAATAATTTTTAGAACTCGACTTTCACGTTCTCTTTTTCCTTTTCATCCATATCAAAGAAGACACGTTTCACAAATCCCAGCATGCCGGCGAAAATATTGTTCGGAAACACTTCAATCTTGGTGTTGAAATCGCGCACGTTGCCGTTATAGAAGCGGCGGGAGGCCTGGATCTTATCTTCCGTGTCCGTAAGTTCCCGTTGCAGTTCCAAAAAGTTTTGGTTGGCTTTGAGATCCGGATAATTTTCCGCGACGGCAAACAGCGTCTTAAGCGCGCCACTCAACATATTCTCCGCTTGCGCCTTGTCTTCTGCCGTTCCCGCCCCCATTGCCCGGGTTCGCGCTTCCGTCACTTTTTCAAACACTTCTTTTTCGTGTCCGGCATAGCCCTTCACCGTGCTGACCAGATTAGGAATAAGGTCATATCTGCGCTTGAGCTGGACTTCAATGTCACTCCAGGCCTCGTCCACTTGGTTTTTGAGGCGGATCAGTCCGTTGTAGATGGCAATAAGCCATATTGCACCAACTGCAATAATAATGATTAAAATTAGTCCGATACTCATATTTTTTTTCTTAATTATTAACAACTATTATTATGTTACTCTTTTCTCCCTTTTTTTCAAGTATGCACAAACAACTTTTCGAAAAATATATTAATTACCCGGTTTTTTGAAATATATCCTGTTTTTTCCTGTTTCAGCCAAAATGCCGCATTTTCAATAAATTCTTTTTTATGTTAACATTTAAGCAAATTGCTAGGTGCTCATAAACATATGGATATTTTCAAACCTTATTACATCTTTCTCATCCCGATCATCGTCGGCGGATTCGTCCAGCTCACAAAATTTTTTGTTTATTGCTTGAAGCACGGATGGGATATTAATTATGCTATGACCCATGGCCATATGCCTTCGGCTCACACCGGATTTATCGTGTCGCTCGTCACTGCTGTCGGTTATTATGACGGGATGACTAGTGGCGCTTTTGCCATCGCCATGGCCCTCGCGATTATTGTGATCGATGACGCCGCTCGGCTCCGGATGTATATGGGCGACCAGGGAAGATATTTGAATATGCTGATCCGCCAACTAAATATCAATGAAGAACAATTTCCCCGGCTAAAAGAACGCATGGGACATCGCGTCAGCGAAGTCATCATCGGCGGAATTTTGGGATTCGTCCTGACTATCTTTCTTGCAAGACTTCTTGGATGACTTTTTTGTCGTTCCAAAGGATACGCCAATTTCCGACCGCCATCGTTTCCTCCGCACCCTTTCCCGTCACCACCACAAAGTCCCCCGGCTCCGCCAAAGCCAGGGCTTTTTTTATGGCTTCTTTCCGGTCAAGAATGCGCCAGCAGTTTTTTCCTTCGACTTTAGGATTTTTATCCTGAAGAATGGAATTTATTTCTTGATAATCGGAAATTTGTTCTTCCGCTTTTTTCCTCGTCACTCCGATGAAGATATTATTAATGATTTGAACCGGATCTTCTCCATAGGGATCTTCGTTCGTCACAATCACATAATCCGCCGAACCGGCGACAATTCTTCCCATAATCGGACGTTTTCCCCGGTCGCGTTCTCCGCAAGATCCGAAAACCGCGATGATTTTTTTGTTTAGCACATTCAATTCCTTTATCAAAGAATAAAGTTTCCTGAGTGAATCGGGTGTGACGGCATAATCGATGATGATATTTATTTTTCTCTCATTGGGAATATTTTCAAAACGTCCAGGAACACCTTTGATTTTTTCCAAGGCCTTGGCGCAATTTTCCAGACTGATTTTTTCCGCCAAACCGACGCCGATCGCAAGCAAAGCGTTTTCCACATTGAATTCTCCCGGCAGATTCAGGATAAAATCCGTGCCTTGAATTGCAAATTGAGTACCGCGGATTCCAAGTTCGACTTTTTCCGCTTGGATAATTTTTAGCCGACTGGGATAATTTTGCGCTTCAATTTTTTCTTCCGGATTTTTCAAAGTATAGCCGTAAATATTTTCCGCCTTCGTCCCGTCCAGATATTCTTCCGGCTTTTCCATATCCAGATTAATTACCGCTGTATTTTTCGCCATCTCAAATAATCTCAATTTGGCTCGGCGGTATTTTTCCATCGTCCGATGATAGTCCAGATGTTCCCGCGTCACATTGGTAATTGCCACCACGGCATAATCGATTCCCCATACCCGGTTCTGATCCAAGGCATGAGACGAGGTTTCCAAAATCAGATAATCACATTCTTCTTCCGCTATCTGCCGGATGAACTTTTGGGTCGCGAACGCCGAAAGCGTGGTATATTTGGTAGTGTTGGTCCAGATTTTTCCCCCGATTTTGAAATTGATGGTTGAAATCATCGCCGTTTTGTATCCGGCTGTTTCCAATATACTATTGATCATCTGAACAGCCGTCGTTTTGCCGTTGGTGCCCGTCACTCCGATAACTCTCAATTTTCGGGAAGGAAAACCATACCAAATATTTGCCAAAATCGCCTCGGTCAAGTGATATATATTCTTAATACTTTGAGGGATAAAATTTTTCATATATTCATTATACTCTATAGCGCGTCTTGCGAAAAAAAACAAGGTCTGGAAATTTTCCAGACCTTGGGTTAACTTATTCTTTTTGGGATTTTTTTTAAACCTGAAGCTTCATTTCTTTTTGAAAATAAACTTATAAAGCAATTCTCCCATTCTTTTCAAAAAATAAACCCCCGATCCTTGTGTGAATCGGGGGTATTGAAATTAAGAACATCATTCAACGAACATAAAACGTCATCGTGGCGGAATTATCACTTTCATTGAGTTCCACCACATTATTTTTGTAATCCGCTACGCAGCGGAAAGTCCGAGTGCCGGTGTCGCCCAGGCGGATATTGTCATTAGAGACATATTCGGTCTTCGAGCAACCGACGCACATCTCATTGGCATCGACGCCGTCGGAGTCCCGATACTTGTCGGCGTTGATGAAATATCCCATCCGGAAAGCCGGATGGATGCCGGAATTGCCGATGTTTTTAAATTCGCAATGGGGGTGCACGATCGAATCCTTCTTGATCGTGGAGCCGTTGCGATAAATGGTGTTGCCGACTTTGAGATACTGGTCGATAACTATGAAGTTAGGTCCTACCGGATTGACCGTGAAACTGGATATGGTGCAATTATTCATTTCATCCAGTTCCTTAACCACTCCTT
>Ga0315273_10001114_pt1 | contig 29873 bp, 20 predicted proteins | sample YL17G02_0_MG_FD_205753 | JGI IMG/M metagenome (GOLD analysis project Ga0315273, IMG submission 205753) | Sediment microbial communities from Yellowstone Lake, YNP, Wyoming, USA - YL17G02_0 | ecosystem: Environmental > Aquatic > Freshwater > Lake > Sediment | place: USA: Wyoming | collected... | reverse complement strand
ACGCCGGTTCGCGTCAGCGAGGCGCACGAGATCGGGCTCGACGAGGCGATGCACGGCGAGAGCGCCTATCTCCTCGATGACGACGACGCACCGGCGCCCGCCCTGGCACCTGCGAGCTGACGCCAAAGCATCCCGCGACGACTCTGAAACGGCAACCCGCCCCGCGTTACCACTTCGTTACCCACCGGCCACTTCCCGCAGGGCCTAGGTCACTCATGGAAGTCGCTCATGATGGCGCGCGCCGATGATCGCACGGTGGCTCGCTGCCGACAACCAGAGGCCCGCGTTAAGGCTTGCGCTGCCCGCAAACCACCTGGTTAAGCGGAATTGGGGCGGTCTTGAAAACCGTTGGCTCTTCACGGGGCTCGTGGGTTCGAATCCCACCCCCGCCGTCCACACCCCTGCGCATTCGTTTCGCGGACAACGCGCTGCGCGGCGGTCCGGATCCCACCCTTAAACACCTCAACCGGTGCGAACAATCCCCGAGGGCAGCCCCGATCCCGCGTCAGCAGACGAGGTTGGGCACGCTATAGCTGTCCAGGCACTTCCGTGTTTATCCTCCAGGTTCACGATGAACATCCCCAGGGGGAGCGGAACGTGGCGACCGATCGTTCGACGACCGAAGTAGCTCTGCCCGTACTCCCCGACAGGAGTGACAAGGTCGGCATATTCAGTCCGGCTGCCTTCACGGCGCTCGTTGCCACTGCGGTTGTCGCCACAGTCAGCGCAGTAGACCTGGGCAGACAAGGGTACTGGTGGGACGAGGTTTTCAGCGTTGCGTTCGCACAGCTCGCGTGGAACGACTTCTTCGGGCTATTGACGTCCCATGAGGCCAACATGAGCCTGTACTTCACCCTTCTGAAGCTCTGGAGTTACGCGGGCAGCGGCGAGGCGTTTACTCGTCTGCTCTCCCTAATCTTTGGGGTCGCATCGGTCCCCATGATCTTCGTCCTCGGCAAGCGGTTGCTTGGCCCAAACGAAGGCGCCGTGGCTGCCGTGCTTCTGTCCGTGAACGCGTTCTTGGTCGCCCGCTCGCAGGAGGCTCGAGGGTATTCGCTGTTGGTGCTGCTCGCGATTACGTCGGCGTATCTGTTCGTTCGGCTGATCGAAGATCCGCGCTTTGCGACAGCGCTCACGTACGCCGTTGTAGCCGGCCTCGCCATGTACGCGCACTTCTTCGCAGCACTTGCGATCGCCATCCAGTTCGCCTTCGCGGTGGCGTTGAAGCCGCCCCGCGGTGGGCGACGCTACGTCACGGGCGCGTACGGGGCAATCGCCGTGATGGGACTGCCACTGCTCGCCTTCACGCTTTTTCGCGGAACAAGTCAGGTCGACTGGATAACGAGGCCGGATTTCTTGGACGTGGGGAGGGTGTTCATTTCCCTTTCAGGAGGAAGACCGATTCTCTTCCTCTATCTCGTTCTATCCGTGCCATGTTTGCTGCGCTTGAAACGTGCTCTTGACAGTGGATCCTCTGAAGCTTGGAAGCTCATGTACCTCGTGGCATGGCTTCTCGGCCCGATTGTGATCGCGTTTGTGATTTCAAGGCTGTCTACGCCGGTCTTCGTCGATCGCTATCTCGTCGTCTCGCTACCAGCGCTCGCCTTGGTTGCAGCGAGTGGAGTGACAGCAATGCGTCCTCGGGCCATGGCGTTCTTGACCCTCGCGGTACTCGTCGGACTGTGCGTGCGTCAGCTCTACTTGGTGCACGCCGCGGAGGGGGTCGAAGATTGGCGAGGCTCTTCCGGCTACGTGTTGGAGAACTGGCGCCCAGGAGACACTCTCGCGTTTTACGAATCCATGGCTCGAATCCCGTTCGGTTACTACGCCGGGAAGAGCAATCAACGGGCTCAACTACGACACCTGTCCATAGCCTTCGATCCTGATGCACGACCCGCCGAGGATTCGGTTCCGGCGTTGGCATGTGGAGAGGTCTGTGAGCCCCGTGGCGACTGGGGACGGCCGGAACTACGACCGGCAAGGCGGATCTGGCTCGTGCTTGCTCACAACCTTCAGGATTCCAGCGAGCGAGCCTTGACCAGGCGGATCCAGGTCTCTTTCGCGAACGGTCGTACGCTCGAGGAGCGAAGACAGTTCGGAAACGTGACCGTCGAGCGATATGGATAGACGCGCGGACGGTGAGACGCTGACTCGAGATGGAGGCCTCAGGCGCGGACCACTACTCTGTGGGAATGGGAGAACGCGGTCGACTCCGCCGTCGCACCCGAAGCCGCGCCTCCGGACTCGTTGACGCGGGGTAAGCAGTCGAACACAGCGCGCCGCGTGGAGGCACAGACGCCTATGTTTCACATCGCTACAACGCCCACGGGGTCGCTCGGACTACTACAGGTCGAGAGCGAAGCCGACGTCGTCGAATACCTGAACGGCCTGATCTCGGCGAAGCATCGCGAATCAGCGGCCATGCACGTTCTCGACGCAGGGTGCGGCGAGCGTTGCGCCCTCGAGTTCGGCCCGAACGCGATCGTGACGGGCGTCGACATCTCACACGCCCTCTTGGCGCGCAATCAGCGGTTGGATACCCGCATTGTCGCCGACTTGGCACACGCACGGCTGACTGACGGACATTTCGACACAATCGTGTGCTGGGACGTCCTCGAACACCTGGAGAATCCGCTGTCCGCACTGGACAACCTGGCGCGGTCGCTCGCGCCGCGAGGAATGCTCGTTCTGAAGGCGCCGAACCTGCATTCGCCGAAGGGCCTCGTTACGAAGTACACGCCCTACCGCTTCCACCGCTGGGTCTACCGGCGCTTCGACGCGTCAGATGGCGCCATGCCCTTCCCCACCCGCTTCGACCGTTCTGTTGCAGCCGGAGCACTTCATGCGTGGGCGCAGGCACATGGACTCTCTCTGCGAACGTCAGCCTATTGGGAAGCCGACCTCCAGATGCGGCTGCGTACAAGACTCCGCCTGCGCGGGCAAGTCTGGGCGGTAGCACAGCGGCTCGTGCGCACTCTGAGCTTCGGCGCCGTCGATGCGCGCGCCACGGACTTCGTACTCGTGTTCGAGAAGCCGTGAACGTGATCTCGACTGACTCGGATTCAGCTGCGACGATTCACGCCGAGAACCCACGAGCTTGAGTAGCGGGGTACACGCGATGCGAGAACCAAGCGCCGTCTCGTTCTCGATCGTCATGCCTTCGTACAACACCGAGGCGACGATCGACGCTGCGATCGAGTCGGTGCTAGGTCAGACGCGACCCGACTTCGAGTTGATCGTTGCTGACGACGGATCCACGGACAGCACCGCTGCTCGAGTCGAGCGATTCCTGGGCGACCGCAGGATCAAGTTGATCGCTCAGCCGCACCGTGGTCCTTCGGCTGCCCGCAACGCTGCGATCGCCGAATCGGTGGGCGAGTACGTGAGCTTCCTCGATAGCGACGACCTCTGGTTGCCGCGATACCTCGAGGTCATGGCAGCGACCGTGCGCGACAACCCGCAGGCGACGGTTGCATACACGGACGCCTGGGTTCTCTACGACGAGATAAAGAGGATCGCGCGTGGCACCGCGATGAACGCATACCTGCCACCCGCGATACCACGCGAGCCACGCGCGTTCCTGCGCGCCCTGCTCGAGCACGGCAACTTCGTCTACTACTCGGCGACAGTTCGGCGCTCGGCGCTCGTCGACGTCGGCGGCTTCAACGAGGCCTTGCAAGCTTCCGTCGACTACGAGCTCTGGCTACGCGTGGCGTCTCGTGGTCATACGTTTGTGCGCTGCCCGGAGACACTTGCCGTCTACCGGCGGCGGGCCGGCCAGATCACCTCCGATCCGGCCGCTATCGATCGTGCCCTGCCGGAGGTATTCCGGCTCGTCGCGGAAGAGTACGACGTCCCGGACGAGATCCGCGCCCTCACGCGGCGGCGACGACGCGAGCAAGAGCAGCGCTCGAGCGCAACTCGGGAACGTGCGCATCCGCGCCGCCTGCCGGCAACCCTACGCGGTGTGTACAGAGTGTTCTGGCGGCTCCGGTGGTTCTATCTTCGGACGCCCGCGAAGGTGCGGGAGGCCTTCCCGGATCTCGACACCGTGTAGTCGCGGATCCCTTCTCATCCGCTCTACCGCGGTCGCGTCGGTGTCTCGATATCGGCGACGCGCGGTTCTCGAGATCTCCTGAGGCGGGGCAAGAGAACATCTCGGATCGCCCTCAGCTCGCTCGCGGCCTGCTTCGAGAACGCCACGACAAGTGCGACGTAGCTGAGGGTAAGGAGCAACACCTCGAAGCACAGAGTCGCGATTCCCGCCACTCCAGAACGACTCGCGGCGTGCAAGACGAAGCGATCCAGGACGAACGTAGCGCACGCGGCAATCGCCCCCGCAGCTGCAGGCACCCTCAGCTGTCCGAGCATGACACGCATTGATCCTCCGACAACCGCGGTTGCGCGAACGAGCGCGTAGGTCGCCGCGATCCCGGAACCGATCGAGATTCCGAGCCCCACCCCGACGGCGCCGAACGAGAGAAGCGCGAACATAAGGACGATCGGGACTAGAGCCGAAACGGCATGGAGCCTCGGAAGGAGGTCTGGCCGTCCGGCGGCCTTCAAGACTTCCGACGCGACGGAACCCACACCCCCCGCGGCGACAACTCCGGAGAGCGCCATGAGCACCCATCCGGCCTCCGCCCAGACCTCGCCGAAAAGCAGCACCGCGATCGGCTCACCCAAAGCGAGAAAGAGGAAGGTCAGGGGAAAGACAACCAGCGCGGCGACGCGGAGCGATCGTTCGAACGCGGCCCTGAGCCGCTCCGGCTCGGCTGCGATGTGCGAGAAGGCGGGCAAGAGCATGTACGCTCCCGCGCTCATGACACTTGCACCCGTGGCCGCCAACCGCCACGCATACCGGAACTGACCGAGCGAGGCCGTGCCGAGCACTCGTCCGACGACAGCCGTCGTCACGATGGAGCCCGATTGACGTATCGCTTCGCTTGCTACAAGATGGCGCGCGTATCGTGCCAGTTCTCGCCAGAGGGTCCACGAGGCGCCAGCGAAACGCGGCCGCCAACCCCCCAGAAGCCAGATCGACGCTGTGCGAACGACGGCCGAAGCGTAGGCGCCAATCGTCAATCCCCACACCCCAAGTCCCGCTGCGAGAGCGAGACCCGACGCTATGCCGAGAGCTGCCGCGGCGAGAGGCTCCACGATCAATAGCGGGCGGAGCGACAACCGCCGCTGGAGGAGCGCGCCCGGAACCACGGCCACAGCGTGGATGAAGAGCAGGCCTGCGAGAGCCGCCGCGACCTCACCGATCTGGGCGCTCCGAAAGAACAGCCCGACGAGAGGTGACAGCGCGAGAGCGAGAAGAGACATCAGCACTCCGCCGACCAACGTCGACGCCATCGCCGTCGCTGCCGCGGCGTCGATCAGCCCGCGGCGCTGGACGAGCGCCGCCGTCATGCCCGACTCCGTCATGAACATGCCGGTCGTGACGATGATCGCAGCGGCGGCAAACGTGCCGAACGTGCTCGGGGATGCCAGCCGTGCGAGGACGACGTAAGCAGCCAACGTAACGACCTGCGTCGCGACGAACCCGACGGCGGAGAGGCCCGCTCCCCGTACGACCGTAGGCATCAGAGGAGCCTGTCCCGGCGAACCATGCACCACTCAAATCGTACTTGCCACCCTGTATCCACGAGATGCCGACAGCAGCAGACCTCAGGAGCTGGTGAAGCGCCCGAGCTTAGAGGCTCGATCTGGCCACTGGGCTCCTGAGTCGCCGGAGTCCGATAGCGGCAGGGGGGCAGTCCGGCTTAGGTTTCCTCGGCTGTGGCCGATCGGCGGAACGGATTCCAACTTCCGTTGTACTCACGGCGGAACAATTCACTCAAAATCCTTGCTCCGAAACGCCAGAGCCACTCACGGACGAAAACGACATCGCAGCGCACCCGCTCCGAGTAGGTCAGCGGAGCTGAATTGATCGAGCGGAGGTGCTCTCCGAAGAGGCGCCAAAACTCTCGCACGAGCTTCTCTCTTCCAGCTTCGTCTTTACCCGAACCCGGCTCGAACCACTCAGCGACCTCCGCGCCCGTCCGATTCGCTTGTCTTGACATCGCGGCGTGCTCTCGCCGAAAGAACAGGGGCTCCGGGATCTCCCAGAACTCTCCGAGCAGGGCGAGCTCGGCCAGCAACACGTAGTCCGACGACGGGAAGCTCTCGAGCAACCGCGTCCGTTCGAGGGTGGAGCGACGGATGAGGCCGAATATCGCGTTGCTCATGACGATGTTTCGCACAAGCCTTCGGAGCCGGTCGTGCGGCGCCTCGTCCCGGAGGTCGAGGTTGTCGTCGTACGCCCGCACGAAGTCGCCGTTCTCGTCGATGATGTGTGTCCGAGGGTAGGCGAGGCAGACGCGCTCAGACGACCCCTCGAGGACCTGCACACACCGCTCGACGAGGGTCGGCGCCACCAGGTCGTCGTGCGCCGCCCACTTGAAGTACAGCCCGGACGCCTCGCGCACGAGGCTGCTGAAATTGAAGGCGGCGCCACGGTTCGTGTCGTGTCGGACATATCGGACGCGCGCGTCTCGGGCCGCAAAATTCCGGGCGATCTGTTCCGTCTCGTCCGTCGAGCCGTTGTCAGAGATCACGATTTCGATGTTCTCGTACGATTGCCCGACAAGGGACTCGAGTGAGGCCGCGAGAAAGCGGGCGCCGTTGTAGACGGGAACTCCGATACTTACGGTCGGTGCCGCAACGGACCTACGAGCCGAGGCAAAGCGGCTGCCCACGGCGACCTCGGGATTCGCAGCCTTCATGTGTGCCTGTTCCCCCAATTCTCCCCCGATGCTTCCGCTCAAAGCATATTCGCAACTCGGGGCCACGACACACCACGTTGTGTGACTGGGCTCGGGCGGAGCCGAGGCCGGCGACCGTCCGACGCGTTTCCGCACAGCGCCACGGGAGGTGACCTCCACGAAGAAGCCGCACGACCAGCTTCGATTCAGCCGTACAGGTCCTGTACGATTGCCCGCATGAGGAGGGGTGGGCGCGACGAAAAGCGCGCCGTCGGAGACAAAGCGGCGTCGCAGAAAACGGTCACGAAGCGCTCAGCCGCGCGACTGGCTCGAGTCGTCGCGGGGATCGCCGCCGTGGCGGCCGTAGTGACCTCGGCTCCTGCGACGCAACCGGTCACCGACCCATACTGGATCGGTGACTTCCGGAGCGGAGACTACTGCCAGTTCGCGACCGTCTTCCAGTCGACGACTGTCAACCCCAGCATGTCACCGCGCGGCTACCTCCCTGCGTGCCCCCAATACACGCCGTACGCCCGGGATTCGAACCAGCGCGTCTACCTGACGCACCGCCCCGCCCCGCCCGCCCACGTGGCGTCACGATGGGTCTCCCATCAAGAGCTCCGCACAACGGACGGTCCCTGGTTCCCGAACTTCTCGACCGCAAAGTCGACAATCAGGCTGACGACGGAGCAGACCATGAACGGCTCGTTCGGAATGGACACAGTCCGTTGGTTCCGCATGTCGTTCTACCTTCCGAACCCAGGCTTCAACTGGCCGGCATCCAGCTGGTACACGCTGATGGACCTGCACAATTCGGAGACGGATCCGGCCGGTAACGACTGGTCGACGCTCGAGCTGATGGTCACGCCGACAAGCGGCAACCGCCGGTATATCGCGCTTGCACTGGACGGCGTTGCCGCGCGGACAAACTACGAAGAAGTCAGGCTCCTCCAGCTCACGAAAGCAGACGGATCGCGGATAACCGCCACCGGGAAGCGTCCCACCCGACGGGGGCGGCGGCCTGCCCCCCGGCCGCTCCTCCCCTTCAACCGCTGGCACACGCTCGCCCTCGGCGTCAAGTTCTCCGATCAGGGCGGAATCGGAAGTAGCCCCGGCTGGGTGACGATCTACTTCGACGGCAAGCTCGTCTATGCGAAAGCTCGGCCAAACGTCTGGGCGAACGAGACGGGCGTCTGGCTTCAGCTCCAGAACTACAAGTACCAGGCCTCCGCCTTCGTCGACGGGGCCACCTCGAGCATCGTCAACTTCGCCGACGCGCGTCTCGGCTACACGCTCGCCTCGGTGAGCCGCGGCGATTGAGCAGTCTCTCCACGAGCCCGACCCATTTCTGCCCGATGATCTCCGGAGCGTGCACTCGGCGCACGTAGGCATCTCCGGCCTCGCCCGCAGCTTCGGCTGCTGCCGGCTCCTCGTAGTACCGTCGAATCGTTCGCTCCAACACGTCCATCGACCCGCCGGCGACGGCGCCGAGTCCGTAGCGGGTTATGACTCCGTCAGGGTCGATCCGGAGCGAGATCGCCGGCACCCGGCGCGCCCATCCTTCCAGAAAGGTATTCGAGAATCCCTCATACCGGGAGGTGCTCACCACTGCGATGGCTCGTCGGTAAAGGGCAAAGAGCTCGTCTCGAGGGCGCGGGGAGAGGAGCTCGAGGTTTGGAAGCCGAATCGCCCGCTCACGGACGGATGCAGCAAGTTCTTCCCAGCCCACCCGGTTGCTGGCGACCATCCAGAACGGGACATCCGGCATTCGCTCGGCGAGATCGAGGAACGAGAGCGGGTCCTTGACGCCGACGAACGCGCCGATCCAAAGGAACGCCTCCCGCGTTTCGGGTGCAGGATCGCTGAGATCGCAGAAGCTGCGGATGACATGCGGGTGCAGGCCAAGCGTTTCTCGTGCCAGCAACGCCTGCTGCTCGGTCTGCGCGACCACGGCTTGAGCGCAGTGGAGCCCGAGACGATATTGCGTACGCGTCGACCGTACCTCGAGGCTGCCGCCGAGCTGCCTCAGCAGCTCGCGATCCTGCAGGAAGTCCGCGTCCGAGGACGCGGAGAACACGAATCGTCGCCGCGCGAGGCGCGCGAACATACCCGCGAATCCGGTTTCGATACCCGCAGTGCGCTGGATGTAGACGCTACCGTCGGATTCCCTGAGCGCCTGGACGATCGCGCGACGACGCGGCAGACCGCGCTGAGCATACTGTCGCGAAAGCAGGAACACCTCGACGCCCTCGGGCGTACGCGAGATCCCCGCAGAGGCGACGACGTGACGCACGCGGAATCCCGCCTTCGCAAGGGCACGAGCGATGTACACGGACTGCAGCTCGGCGCCGCCGGCCTCATCCTCGCGGCCCTCGCCGCCGTAGAGAGGACCGGCGTTTGCAGCGTAGACGACGACGTCGGCGCTTGGGCCAGCACTCAATGTTCGTGCCGGCCCCTGCACTGGCGACGGAGGCAGTCAGCGGTCGGAGGGCTCGGGCTCCCGAGTCGACAGAGATCCGCTGCCAGGGCTCGAGCTGCACGACCCCTTGGAGCCTGTTCGTGCGCTGCGGTCTGCTGCACGCGCGCTCGGCGATGATCGACCGAGGCGCGGATCGAACAGCGTCGCGCCCGCGTCGCAAGTCCTCGGCGGTGAGCTTCTCCGTAATCCCACATGCACCACGAAGCGTAGCCGCGTGCACCACCGACCCCTACGAATACTCTCCTCTCGGCACCGACCTCCTCGCCGTGCCGGATACTGTTGTGATGCCGGACATCAATGACCTGAGGTCGGTCGTGCGCGACATCCTCGAGACGCATCGTCCGGACTTCGACCCTTGATTCTACCAGTACTGTGGCAATTTAGTCGATCCCGCCGAGCTCCAGACTTACGTCCGGCACAAGTCGGACTTGCTTTCGTTCGCCGGGATCGAGCCGCGAGGAGCAACGATCCTGGACGCAGGCGCCGGTTTCGGCCTGACCTTGTTGGTGCTTGCGCACGTCGGCGCTGTGAGGGCGCAGGGCGTCGAGTTCCACGAACCGATGGTTCGCACCGTCGAGGCCTATCTGCCAATGCTGCCGCGTGATCTCCGAGAACGGGTGGCGATCGACCAGGGTGACGTCATGTCAATGCCGTACGACGATGCGACATTCGATGCCGTTCTTGCTGTCGAAGCCATCTCGCACTATCGCAAGGTCGAGTCCGCAATCCGCGAGATCCACCGCATTCTCCGCCCCGGTGGGGTCCTTGCGATCTCCGACGGTAACAACCGGCTCAATCCGATCACTCGCCGCAAGACGCGTGAGGTGTGGGATGCGTTCGAGCTCGGCACCGGGAGTGGCGTCGTCCACGGGCATCGCGTGACGCACAACTACCGAGCTGAGAGAGAGGCGTTCATCGCCGAGCATTACCCCGCGTTTCCGGCGGAACGACTCGCACGCGAGACGTTTGGCATGACTTTTGACGAGGTCGCGTCGGCTTGCTCGTCATATGCGCGGGACGGACGTTTCCCCGGATCGACTTACGACGGCTCCGACGTCCCGACGAACCCTGCAGACGGGCAGGTAATCGAGCGCCTCTTTGATCCATACGCACTCGCTCGAGCGCTCGCAGGAGCCGGCTTCGACGTGCGGGTGAGCGGCTACTGGGGTGGTGCGAGCGGCCGCCGCACTATCAGGTCGGCGAACGCCGTCTTAGGTCGCTTGTCACGTTTGACGATCTACTCCGCGCGCGGATTCCGTATCGCCGCGACGAAGACAACAGATGGCCCATAGTGGCGTGACTACGACGCCAATGACGTCGTCTACATGGCTCGGACGCTCCGGAGCTTCTCGCCGACATCGTCCTTGCCGCCGTTGACGAGGCCTCATACAGGGCGATCTCCGGGTCTCGGCGCGCGTCCTGCGGGGCAGCTAGCGCTTTCTCAGACCTCGGACCGGAAACCGCTGGCCAAGGGCGAATGGGGATGTCCGCCTCGCTCGCGAACGAGCGACTGCAACACCTGCAGATACTCCGCAGCGACAACAAGCGGATCGAACAGTTCGATGCGTTCTCGATTCGCCTCGGCCATCCGGGCGCGAAGACCGGAATTCCGAAGCAGCGCAACGAGTGCCGATGCAAGGGCGTCCACGTCTCGTGGCTCGACGAACAGCGCATGTTCCCCATCGACCAAATGGTCGACGGCGCCGCGAATGCGCGTCGTGACGATGGGAAGCCCGGCGTCCATGGCTTCCGCAAGCACGGTCGGGAACCCCTCGCTCCAGCTTGGCAATACGAAAACGGTGGCCCTGGCGTACTCGCGGGCGAGATCGTCGCCGACCAAGTATCCGGTCATGCTCACGGTCTCCTCGAGGCCCAGAAGCTGTATCCGATCGCGCAGTTCCCTCTCCCGCTCACCGTCCCCGACGACGACGAGATTGCACTCTGCTTCCTCGAGCACATGCGGCATCGCTTCGATGAGATCGAAGATTCCCTTCTCTCTGAGCAGCCGCCCGACGAACAGCAACTTGGGACGGAGACCAGGCGAATCGCTCCCATCCCCCTGCACAGGGAACGAGGCTCGCACGTACGGGTTCTTGACGACGAAGACCGCCGTCTGCGGACGAAACGCCCGCACTTGACGCTGCTCCTCGCTCGAGAGCACCAGGATTCCGTCGACCATCCGGAGCAGCAGAGCCGTCGCCAGCTTGAACACGTGGCCGCCGGACGTCACCAGACTCGACGCCTGGCTTCCGTGAAGCTCAAGGATCACAGGTCTGCAACGCCTCCTGATCACGAGAACCACGGCGATGTCCCGCAGGAGCGTGCGCCAGTCATGGGCGGTATTCACGATCGCGACGTCGAACTCTCGTCCTTGCATCGCGCGACGTACCGACAGAACATCCCCGAGCCGCTGGTGGAGTGTTGCCCAGACGTGTTCGCTGTCGCTCCGCCGGCCCCATGGATGCGTAACGACGGTGGATCCGAGGGAATCAAGCGCAGCTATCAGATGAGACGTGAGCTTCGGCACCGGGCCCCGGATGCCCTCACGCTGGACGAGCATGAAGATTCGCATAAGTCGAGTCCTTCTCTACACCAGATGTCGAACACGAGGGGCGATCCAACAGGCAGGGCGAGTGTGGCCGAGCGCAAGCCGCCGAGGGTCAACGCTCTCGCCGACGACGAGCGCGAAGTTCAGCGCGGCGAGGATACCGAGGGCATCCGCCGTCGCGAGCATCCGGGGAAACGTTCCCTCGGTGGCGGTGCGAAGCCCAAGCACCCGGAGTCGGCGTTGCAGCGGTCGCGCGCTCATTCAACCGCTGCTCAGCGATTTCGGCCATGGCCGAAATGCAATCGCGCGTCCCGAAGATGCACACCCGAGGCTGCAGCGTCGCCGCTCGGTCGCCCAATCGGACTCGACCGACTCCATCTAGTCTTCCCACATCATGTGCGGCATCGCGGGATTCGTCGGGCGGGCTGACGAGCGGCTCATCTCGGCGATGACGTCAACGCTCGTGCACCGCGGGCCCGACGGCGGAGGCGTCCGCGTCTTTCCGAGTGCGAACGGCGGCCCTCCCGCCGCGCTCGGCCATCGCCGGCTGTCCATCATCGATCCCACTCCGCTCGGCGCCCAGCCCATGTCGTACGGAAATGACCGCTACTGGATTACGTACAACGGCGAGCTCTACAACTTCCGCGAGTTGCGCGCCGAGCTCGCGCGGGACGGTGACCGCTTCGAGTCCAACTGCGATACCGAGGTTCTCCTCGCGCTGTACGCCCGGTACGGCGAGGCGATGCTCGACCGTCTGAACGGCATCTTCGCCTTCGGCATCTGGGATACGGAGCGGCGGGAGCTGTTCCTTGCGCGTGACCGGCTGGGGGTAAAGCCCCTCTACTACGCTGAGAGCGAGGGCGTTCTCTACTTCGCCTCGGAGGTGAAGGCCCTCCTGCCGGCGCTCGGCAGGCCGCGCCTGCGCCACGACGCGTTCGCCGACTACCTCACGTTTCTGTGGGTGCCGCACCCGGACACCATCTTTGAGGGGGTGTGGATGCTCCCTCCGGGCCATTGCGCCCTGTCTTCAGGAGGACGGCTCCGGATTCGGCAGTACTGGGACGTACCGCTCGAGCCCGAGGAGGGATCAGAGGAGCAATGGGCGCGCGAGCTGCGGCGGACGGTGCAGGAGTCGGTGCGGCGCCAGATGGTCTCGGACGTTCCGCTAGGGAGCTTTCTCTCAGGCGGCATCGACTCCAGCGCGATCGTCGCCGAGGCCAGCTCGGTGGTTCCCCGCCTCACAACGTACACGGTCGGCTTCGCGGCCGAAGATCTCCCGCACGAGATCGTCCCCGACGATGTCCGGTATGCACGCGAGGTTGGCCGCCTGTTCGGCGTGGACTACCACGAGGAGACGCTACGCGCCGACCTGGTCGAACTCCTACCGAAGCTGGTCTGGCACCTCGACGAGCCGATCGCGGACCCTGCCTGCATCACCACGTACCTGATCTGCTCCGCTGCACGAGAGAATCTCGTCGTCATCCTGAGCGGCATGGGCGGCGACGAGGTGTTCGCCGGCTATTACCGACACCTCGCAGCAAAGATCGGGCGCATTGCCGACCACGTGCCGCGCCGCGCCCGCTCGGCATCGCGACGGTGGGTTGCCGAGCACGTCGGCCTCGGCGCGCCCGGGCGGCTGCGTGGCCCGCGCCGCAATCTGCGAAAGCTCTCGGAGGGCATCGACGCGGACCCGGTCGAGCGGTACCTGACGTACTGCTCGTACTACCGCCCCGACCAGCTGCAGCGCGTCCTCGCGCCGGACCTCCGGGCCGAGCTCCAAGATCACGATCCGTTCCGCCACCACCGCGCACACTTCGACCGCGCGGCCGACATGCACTGGCTCAACCGGCTCCTGTACGTCGACCAGAAAACGTTCTTGCCCTGCCTCAACCTCAACTACACGGACAAGATGAGCATGGCAGCGTCGACCGAGGTGCGCGTGCCGCTGCTGGACGATGAGATCATCGCACTGGCCGGCCGAATCCCGCCGGAGCTGAAGCTGCGGCGCTTCACCCGCAAGTACCTGTTACGTAAGAGCATGGAGCCCGTGCTGCCGAGGTCGGTGATCAGGCGTCGGAAGGCCGGCTTCTCAGCGCCCATCCGGTCGTGGCTCGTGGGCGATCTCGCTCCGCTGCTCGACGAGGTCCTCTCGCCTGAGGCGATCCGGCGCCGCGGCCTGCTCGATCCGGACGAGGTGCAGCGGATCCGGCGAGCGAACGACGAGCAGCGTGGGGACTATGCGCTCCAGCTCTGGGCCTTCCTCACGATCGAGCTCTGGCAGCAGGCATTCCTCGACCAGCCCGTGCTGGGGCAAGCTGCGTGAAACAGGTAGCGCAGCGACTCCGGGACGGCCGGATCGAGGTGGTCGACGTACCACTGCCGTCGTTGACGCCCGAGACTGTGCTCGTCGAGGTGCGGGCCAGCCTGCTCAGCACGGGCACCGAGCGAGCCAAGGTGGAGACGGGCCGGAAGAGCCTTATCGGCAAGGCGCGCGCCCGCCCCGACCAGGTGCGGGAGATCGTCGAGAAGGCGCGCAGGGACGGAATCCGTGAGACGGTGGAGGCAGTCCGAATCCGGCTCGACCAGCCGTCGCCACTCGGCTACTCGGCAGCCGGAGTCGTCACCGCTGTCGGATCGCGAGTGCGCGGCCTCGTTCCCGGCGACCGCGTGGCCTGCGGCGGCGCAGACTACGCCGTCCACGCCGAGGTCGACCGCGTGCCGGGCAATCTGTGCGTGCGGCTGCCGGATGCGGTCTCGTACGAGGCTGGCGCGTTCGCGACCGTCGGGGCGGTCGCACTGCACGGCGTGCGCCAGGCGGGCATCTCACTCGGCGAGCAGGTTGCCGTCATCGGGCTCGGGTTGGTCGGCCAGCTCGCCGGGCAGATTCTGCGCGCCACGGGCTGCCGGGTGCTCGGCGTCGACCTCTCGGGCGAACTCGTGGAGCACGCCCTCTCCAACGGGGCCGCCGACGAGGGCTGGAGGCGCGACGCGGTTCCGGATGATGCGAGCGTATGCGACGCCGTGCTCATCACGGCGGCGACCAGGTCGTCTGATCCGATCGAGCTCGCTGCCCGCCTCTGCCGCGACCGCGGCCGGATCGTCGTCGTCGGGGACGTTGGCTTGGAGGTTCCCCGCGCACTGTTCTACGAGAAGGAGCTCGAGCTTCGTCTCTCGCGCTCCTACGGGCCCGGGCGGTACGACCGGGAGTACGAGGAGCGCGGGCTCGACTACCCGATCGGCTATGTGCGCTGGACGGAGCAGCGCAACATGAAGGCGTTCCTCGAGCTCATCGCGAGCGGGAAGCTCGATATTGTGTCCCTCGTCTCCGAACGAGTGCCGCTCGAGCGTGCCGTCGAGGCATACGACCACATCGTCTCGGCCGAGCGCTCGCCGATCGGGATCGTGCTCTTCTCCGAGCCGAGCCCGATCGCGCCCGATTATTCGCCCCCGGTGGAGCCCCGGCGCCCCCCCTCCCGCGGCGCCGCCGGCGTGATCGGCGCCGGAAGCTTCGCGAGCCGCATCCTGATCCCCGCGCTGCGCGATGCCGGCTTCAGCCTCGAGGCGGTGGCGAGCGCAGGCGGGCTCTCCGCACGTGCTGCCGCAGAGCGCTTCGGCTTCCGCCGTGCGGCGACGGCCGACGAGGTCATCGCCGACCCATCACTCGGCGTCGTCGTGGTGGCGACGCGGCACTCGTCTCACGCGGAGCTCGCGACAAGAGCGCTGCGGGCGGGCAAGGCGGTCTTCGTCGAGAAGCCGCCGGCGCTGACCGAGGAGGGCCTCGCCGAGCTTCGCGCGATCCGCGACGAGACCGGCCTGCCGCTCGCGGTCGGGTTCAACCGCCGCTTCGCCCCGCTGGCGGAGGAGCTTCGCGACTTCGTGCGTGCGGGCGGCGGCCCGCTCGAGCTCCTCTACCGCGTCAACGCCGGCCGCCTGGAGGAGAGGCACTGGCTCAACGACCCCGACGAAGGGGGCGGCCGTCTGCTCGGCGAGGGCTGCCACTTCGTCGACTTCGCCTGTTGGCTCGCCGGTGCGCTGCCCGAGCGCGTGGACTGCACGCTTCGGCCCGAGCTGGATCGGCCGCTCGCAGCGGCCCAGAGCTTCGTCGTCTCCCTGGCGTTCGCGGGCGGCTCGCTTGCGACGATTCTCTATGCCTCACGCGGGGCGCCCACTGCGGGCAAGGAGTACGTCGAGGCGCACGCGGGCGGCCGCTCCGCGATCCTCGACGACTTCCGCTCGCTGCAGCTCTTCGGCAAGGGCCGAGCTCGACGGAGCCGAGGCAGGGGGCAGGACAAGGGCCATCGACGTCAGCTCGTCGCGTTTCGCGACGTACTCGGCGGTGGGCCGGGCTTCGAGGGCCCCGATCCACTGGCGACGATGGCGATTACGTTGGCGGCACTGCGCGCAGCCGGGAACCGCACGTCGGTACCCGCGGGAAGCTCAGACTAGTTTCGGGGTGCGCTGTCCCTACCCACGGACGGTGCAGACACGACTGATCCGGGGTCGGCCTCCGAGCCAGCCGTGCGGTCTCCGTCAACACCCAAGCCTCACGGCCGTTACGCAGGTCCTTGGCCGCCCCAACTCATGCTGAAGCGAGATCCAAGACGAGGGGAGAGGTCGACTTCGTGTCGATAAACGTCTGCATCCAGAGCTCTAGCTGGATGAGCGCCCAGAGCTTGTCCTTGTTGTCGGATGCACCGCTCTCGTGATCTTGGATGAGCGCCCGTAGTCGGCTTTCGCGGAAGAGGCCGCGTTCAATCGAACGTGGATCGAGGAGGATCTCCTTCGGCAGGTGCCGCAGCTCGGACCTGAACCAGCTCCCGAGCGGCACCGCGAACCCCCACTTCGGCCGGTCGAGGATGTGACCGGGAAGCCACGGCCGAAGCGCGTCTTTGAAGACCTTTTTCGTCGTTCGCCCCTTGAGCTTCCATTCGCCTGGCAGCCCCGCAGCGATCTCCATCAGATGATGATCGAGAAGCGGTGATCGCACTTCGAGCGAGTGGGCCATGCTCGCGATGTCCATCTTCACGAGCAGATCCCCCGGCAGGTAGGTGTGGATGTCGACATCCAGAAGGCGATTGACCTCGTCCTCAGCGTCCGATTCGAGATACGGAGTGGCGATCACGGTGGGCGCAGTCCGGCGGGTGCCCAGAGAGTCCCGAAACTCCGGCGTGTAGAGGTCGGCTCGCTCTCGCTCGTCGAAGTACGCCATCCATTTCGCGTACCGCTCGTGTGCGGGCAGAAGCGAGACGTATGTCGCACGTTCCAATCGCGACCGAAAGCTGCCCTCACTGCCATCCGGGCCGATGCGCTGTGCGATCTCCGCAAGGACGGTACGTGCCGGCCGCGGAAGGGCGGCGATGCGGTCCGCGCGCCGTCCGAGGTAACGCGTGTAGCCGGCGAAGCTCTCGTCGCCACCGTCGCCGTTGAGTGCGACGGTGACATGGCGCCGAGTGAGCTCGGAAAGGTAGAAGCTCGGGATCGCCGAATGGTCGGCGAACGGCTCGCCGTAGTGCCAGACGAGCCGCGGAAGCACCTCGATCGCATTTGGCTGGACGCGCAGCTCATGATGGTCGGTATCGAACAGGGTCGCGACCTCTCGCGCCCACAACGTCTCGTCGTACTCGGCGTCGTCGAAGCCGATCGAAAACGTCTTGACGCGCCCGCCCTGCTTCGCCATGGCGGCAACGACCGCGCTCGAATCGACGCCGCCGGAGAGGAAAGCGCCGAGCGGTACGTCGCTGCGCATTCGCAACGCAGTCGCCTCGAGCAGCGCCTCGCGGATCCGCTCGTGCGCTTCTCGCTCGTCGGCTATGTCTCCGCGCCGATACGACAGCCTCCAGTACCGATCGAGGCGGATCCGCCCATCTCGCCACACCAGCGTATGGGCAGGGGGCAACTTGCGAAGCGCGGCAAAGGCGCTCATTGGGTGCGGCACGTACTGGAGCTGGAGGAAACAGTCGATCGCGTCGTAGTCGACGTCACGCTCGATCGCGGGGTCCTCGAGAATCGACCTCGCTTCCGATGCGAACCAGAGCGTTTCTTGCTTAGCAGCGTAGAAAAGGGGCTTCTTGCCGAGGCGGTCGCGTGCGAGGAGCAGCTGCCGGCGGCGGCCATCCCAGAGCGCGAACGCGAACATCCCGCGCAGGAAACGGACGCAATCGACTCCGTGGTCTTCGTACAGATGCACGATGACCTCGGTGTCGGTTCTCGTGGCGAAGGTGTGGCCTTTGCGTTCGAGCTCGGAGCGGAGCCTTTCGTAGTTGTAGATTTCTCCGTTCAGCACGACCACGACCGAGCGATTCTCGTTGTAGATCGGTTGATCGCCGGTCACCAGGTCGATGACCCGTAGCCGTTGAACGCCGAGCCCGACTCGGTCTTCGAGGAAGACGCCGCGCGAGTCAGGGCCACGGTGCTCGACTGCCGCGCACATGCGCTCGAGCAGCGCCCGGTCGACGGGATTGCCGGTCGATACTTTCCCCGCAATTCCGCACATCCGAGCGCTAAGGGTAGCTGCGTCCTCCGCTCGCCAAGGACACCGGGCAGGCGAGAACTACTATGCGAAGCACGGTGTCCGGAATCGCCACAGCCCCTGATCGCTTCGCCTTCGGCGAGAACTGGAGTCGTTTCGCGCAACTGCTCGACGAACCGAGAATCGAGGAGGCCGCGTCGTCACTGCGCTCGATGTTGGAGGTCGACGACCTCGGAGGGCGGAGCTTCCTCGATGTCGGCTCGGGCAGCGGGCTCTTCTCGCTCGCCGCAGCGCGCCTCGGAGTCGGGAAAATCCACTCGTTCGACTACGACGCCGAGAGCGTGGCCTGCACTGCAGCCGTCCGCGATCGCTTCTTCGCCGACAAGGACGACTGGCTCGTTGAACGCGGGGACATCACCGACTCGGCTTTCTGTGCCGATCTCGGCACGTTCGACATCGTCTACGCGTGGGGCGTTCTGCATCACACCGGCGCGCTCTGGCGGGCACTCGACAACACCTGCGGACTGGTCGCGCCAGGCGGGTCTCTCTTCGTCTCGATCTACAACGACCAAGGGCGGCGAAGCGAGCGCTGGCGCACGATTAAGCGGCGCTACAACACCCTCCCGGACGGATTGCGCACGCCGTATGCGCTCCTCGTATCTGCTCCCAGCGAGATGTCCACGGCCGCGCGACGGCTCATCCGAGGGCGCTTCCGCTCGTACGTGCGTTCGTGGAGCGAGTCCGGGCCTCGCGGCATGAGCCGGTGGCACGACCTTCTCGACTGGGTCGGGGGCTATCCGTTCGAGGTGGCCAGGCCGGAGGAGGTCTTCCGCTTCTGCCGCGACCGCGGCTTCGAGCTGCAGAAGCTGACAACGGCCGGCGGCGGATTGGCGTGTAACGAGTTCGTGTTCATTCGCTCCGGGAAGCCGCAGGCCCAGGATTCGTAGGCAGCCGACCGGTGGCACGCGCGAGCAGATGCCGGAAACCGGGCCGAGTCCCCTATAAGGCAAGCGTCGCTAAAGTGAGACTCGTGGGGAGGCCACATTGGGAGCCCATCCTGTAGCGACGACTGTGCGGGCGCTCCCGGCGATGCGTCTGCCAGTCGTCGGACCGTCACTTGGCGCGCTAGCCGTCACGTGTGCCGCGCTCGCAGCGAGCCTTTTCGCCGGCTGGAACGTCGCCAGAGGGAGCCTGCTCCTCTGGGCACCCGTGCTGCTGGCGCTCTTGGCACTCTACGTCAGCGTCCGACCGGAGGTGCTCTTCGTCGGCTGGCTGTTCGCCGCACCGTTCATCCAGGAGTCCGCCCGTGAAACCCCCATCGGCTCGGCTCTGACGAACGTCCTCTACGTGCTGCCGCTCGGCGTGTTCCTGATTCATTTCATGGGATCGAACACGCTCGCGCGGTGGGGCCGTTGGTACGACGTTCTGCCCATTGGCTACCTGGCATTGATCCTCGCGTCGCAAGCATTCGTCGACGCGTCTGAGCTGAAGTCGCCGAGCTTCTACACGACGCTCCTCCACGCCGGCGTCCTCGTCGGCGTTTCGATGTATTACTTCTGCGCTTTCGGACCGATGCACCGACTCTCGCCGCGTCACGTCGCCGTGGCTCTGCTCTCGAGCTGCTCCATCGTCGGTGCACTGGGCATCGTTGAGCATTTCGCGCGCTGGAATCTCTGGGGCCAAGACCTGGGTGAGGAACCTGTGCGCATAGTCGTAACGCTTTCCCAGCCGGCAGTCCTCGGAGCGTTCCTCGGAGCCGGGATCGTTACGGCGACGGCAGCTCTCGTCTGGGACGGCCCACGAATCCTTCGGCGATTGTCGGTCGTGACGCTGGCGTTGACGCTGCCGGCGCTTTTCTTCACTTACACGCGGGGCGGCATGATCGCGACCATCACGGTGGCGTCGGTCCTGATCGCGATGCGTCCACGGACTCGAGCTATCGGCGCGGGCGCGGCAGTCCTGGCGGCTCTCTTGGTGTGGGCCAACTGGGGCGACATCTCGAACAACTCGCTCTACCAGCAACGTGCCGCAGACACTGTGAATGTCACCGGTCGTCTCGTGCAGGATCAGGCGGCGCTCGACCTCACCGCTCAACGACCGCTCCTCGGCTGGGGCTACGGGCAATACGACGAGGCGAAGAAAGGCGTGGAGTTCTTGAGCCCCGGCAGCCTTTCCGAAAGGTCCTTGTACTACTACACGAGTCACAACACGTTTCTAACCATCCTTGTCGAACTCGGCGTAGCAGGCGTGGCGATCCTCTTCCTTCCGTGGCTGATCGTCGTCGGTCGCACGCTCCGGAGGCTCGGGTCGGCCCCGAATCCAGAGTGGTTCACGCTCAGCTTGCTCGGGATCCTCGGTGTCTACGTGCTCACCTCCTTCACAACGGACATGCGGTTCTTCTCGTTCGTTCCGGCGCTCGCGTGGATCGCCGTCGGGTTGCTGCGCCGAGGCCTATGGGACGAGACATCGCTCGCTTGACGACTGCCCTTCCCGAGTTCCTGCGCATACGTCTGCGCGTGGCAAACGACTGAGGTTCGTCAGCAATGCGTGAGATGCCAGTCCTTTTCGTCTCGGCGGCTCTGGGCGTCGGCGGTGCTGAGCGTCAGTGGGCCGAGCTGATTCCGAAGCTGCGCGAGCGCGGATTCGATCCCTCGGTTCTGACGCTCTACAGTGAGGGCCCTTTGTACGAGAAGCTGGCTCGCGAGGGCGTCCCGACCAGGTGCGCTCACATGAGGAGCCGAACGGACGTACGCGGCATCGGTCGCGCCCTGGCGCAGGGACACGCAGGCAGACTCGTCGTCAGCCAGAGCTTCGCGGCCCAGGCAGTCGCCCACGCCATCGCGAGACGGGCGCACGTCCCGCACGTCACCACCGAGCACCACGGCCCAGGGCTGCCCAGACGGTCGCCTGAGCGCGCTCTCCTGCGCATCCTCTCACCGCGGATCGATGCGGTAGTCGCCGTGACTCGGACACAGATTCCCGACCTCGTCGATCTCGGCTATCGGCGCCCCCGGATACGCGTTATCCCCAATGGGATCTGCAAGCTCGTTCCACGCCGCCCGCGCGAGCTCGTGCGCCAAGAGCTCGGACTCGACGACGATGCGTTCGTGGCCGTGCTAGCGGCAACGCTGCGCCCGGAGAAGCAGGCGCATCTATTCGTGGAGGCGGTCGTGCGGGCAAGTAGCACGAACGGCCAGATCCGTGGACTGGTGGCGGGCGCCGGTCCGGAGTTCCCGCGGATCGAGGCACTGGCGAAGACGACCGGAGGAGTCGTGCAAGCGCTGGGCCAGCGGGCCGACGTCATCGATCTCCTGGCCATGGCCGACGCCGTTTGCCTCTCGAGTTCCACGGAAGCGCTCCCAATGGCGGTCCTCGAGGCGATGGCGTTGGCAAAGCCGGTCGTGGCGACGGACGTCGGTGGAGTTCGAGATGTCGTCAAGCACGAGGAGACGGGCCTGCTCGTCCCTTTGAACGACCCGCTCAAGTTCGCCCGGGCTCTCTTGCGACTTGCCGAAGACCCGGAACTTGGCGCCCGGCTGGGTAGTCAGGCAAGGCAGCGTCAGATGACCCGTTTCAGCGCAGACCGAATGGCGGACGACTACGCGCTGCTCTTCCAGAGTCTCGCCGCCTCATACGATGAAGCACGCTGAAAGAGATGTCCCGGACGGCAAGATCGCGTGCCCTATCCTCTTCGATGCGGAGACGACGACAACTGGCGAAGAAGGAGCCAGGCGTCCGCCGATTGCACTGTTTCACGATCCGTCGAGGAACCCCACAAGCGCGTCTGCCGCCCGAACGCCCGCCGATCCGTCCCAGAGTGGAATGGCCGCACCCGGCTTCGGCTCGTCCAGGAGCCCGGCGACGGCGGCAATCCGCTCCGGACGGGCGCCAAGCACGGTATTCGTACCCAGTTCCACGGTCACGGGGCGCTCTGTCGAGTCCCGGAGTGTGAAGCACCGCACCCCAAGCGCCGATGTCTCCTCCTGCACTCCTCCCGAGTCGGTGATGACGACCCGGGCCTCCGCCTCGAGACCGATGAACGCAAGATATGAGAGCGGCTCGGTCATCACTACCCTCGAGGGCCCGAGGTTCCGAGCTAGACCACTGGACTCGAGGCGTGCGCGAGTTCGCGGGTGGATCGGAAAGACGACGGGAAGCTCCTCTGCCAGCTCGACGAGCGCGCGTATCGTCCCTGCGAGGAGCTCGGGGTCGTCGACCAGCGACGGGCGATGGAGCGTCACGAGGGCATACGCCCCGGGCTGCACGTCCAGTGCCAGCCACGGACACCGGGCCCGAGCTGCGTCGAGATGAGCGAGTAGCGAATCGATCATCGTGTTGCCGACGAATAGGACGTCTCGCCGAATACCCTCAGCAGCCAGATTCTCGATCGCACTCTCCGAGTGGACGAGCAGGAGGTCGCTGACGTGATCAGTGAGCCTGCGGTTGTGCTCTTCCGGCATCGAGGCGTCGAAGCTACGCAATCCAGCTTCGAGGTGGCACACGGGGATTTGGAGCTTCACGGCTGCCAGTGCTCCGGCCAGGGTCGAGTTCACGTCACCCGGAACGACGACGAGATCGGGCCGCTGCTCGAGAAGCGCGGCCTCGATCCCGGTGAGCGCACGCGCAGTCTGCTCTGCGTGCGTGCCCGAGCCGATGCCGAGAAAGACATCCGGCGGAGGGAGCCCCAGCTCGGAAATGAATACCTCGGACATCTCACGGTCGTAGTGCTGGCCGGTGTGCACCAGCAGGGTGGCGATGCCGAGCTTCTGGAGCGCGAGTACCACCGGCGCGCTCTTGACGAAGTTCGGGCGTGCACCCACGACGAAGCAGACCACGCCCACGGCAGGTCGATCCTAACTACCTGACCACCGAGGGATTCAGCCCGGCGTCATGGCCGTCCGGAATCACGACGCCATCGACGTCCGAGCCGGTCATCACGTCGTTAGGCCCACCGCGACCTGGAGCTGCCAGCCTCCGGTGTCGATTCGAGAGCTTCGATCGCGCGCGGGCGTGGCGCCTTCGCGCGTCGGTCGCTCGGGTGCTCGTCGGTTGTCGAACTGGGCCCATACCCCCGTTGCGGCTCCGCGCCTGTAAGCACGTACCCGAGCTTTGTGCACGGGACCGCGTTGAGCGCGACCGTCAGGTCGTCGAGCACCTTGTGATCGGTGACGTTCAGCCTGACCACGACGAGTACGGCATCGACTCGTCCGCCAAGGGCGAGTGCATCGCTGACGACAAGGAGCGGCGGCGCATCGATCAGGACGAGGTCGAAGCTCTCCTCCAGCTCATCAAGGATCTTCGTGATCGCGTCCGACGCGACAAATTCGCCGGGATTGGCCGGCGCTGAACCCACGGGAAGTACGTGGAGACTCACCGGGGCGAGATCCGCTGTCGGAGCCGGACCGATCTGATCGATCCCCGCGACAGGAATCCTCACAAGGGCATCGGTCAGTGGCACCTCACCGAACACGACTTGGGAGAGACCCGGCCGCTCGCCCAGGCCGAACATCTGATCGATCGCTGGATCCCGCAAATCGAGGTCGACGAGCGCTATACGGTGCCCGGCACGCGCCAACGCGACAGCGAGATTGGCGATTGTCGTCGTCTTCCCCTCGTCTCGAGAGGCACTCGTGATCATGATCGTTCGAGCCCGTCGTTCCAGGTTTGCGAGCTCGAGATTTGTGCGCAGCAGCCGGAACGACTCCGCCTCCATAGTCGACGGACGTGAGATCATGGCGAGCTCCCCCCGTGCTGCGTGTTTGGGGGGCGGCGGCACTCGCGCGAGCAGCGGGAGCGACATTATCGAATCGAGGCTCTGGTCGGAACGGACGCGGCGGTCGAAGGTCTCGCGCAAGAAGGCCAGGCTGACCCCCAGCACGATGCCGATGAACAGGCCGAGAACCCCGTTCAGGAGCGTTCGCGGACTCGTCTGGGCCGCACCATTCGCCGCCCGGAGAACCGAGGCGTTCGAGACCTGCAGCGCGACCAGAGTCGCGAGGGTCTGCTCCTTCTCGAGGAGACTGGCGTAGAAGCTGGACCCGGTGTCGACGCCGGAGCCGCGTAGTTTCGCCATTCGCTCCTGAAGTTGCCTGAGTGCTGCCTTGTAGGCGGCCGTGTCGAGCTCGCGCCGATACCTCGTGTACTCCTGCGCGTATGCCGTCGCGAGCCGCTCGGCGACCTGCGGAAATCGATCGCTGACAGTGAAACTGAGAACGACATCGGTCAGCGGAACCGGTTTGACGCTCGAGGAGGCCAGGAACTCAGAGGGCGAGCGGTTAGGAACGCCCGCCTTGCGCAGGACTCGTTCTGCGAGCGCCGGGACATGAGCGATCTGCGCCTGCGTCCGTCCAAGAAGCTCTGGATCCTGCAGAAGATTCGTGTCCTGGGCTCCAGTTAGCGTCGCGGCGAGGCTCTGCCGATTCACCAGCGCCAATGACGACGCGGCGTACCGTGGTTCCTGCATCAGAGAGGCAAGCACGGCGACGAGAGGCACGAGAACGACGGCCTGCAGCAGGATCCGTCTCCGGCGCCGGATGACCGCGAGATAGTCGCGAAGCGTGCTCCTGTTTTCGAACTGGTCATGCATCGCTTATCGGCCGATCGATCGTGGGTGTGTCACAGGCTCTCGAGGCCCACACAGCTTTCTCCGTCCGCTTCCCCGTCCCTTCGGCAATGCTGCTCCCCTGCGCCACACAGTACCAGCAGTTTTTCCAATATCTACAGAGACACCCATGCCGAGCGACGCGCGCGCAGGGCCGCGCACGTGACCTTTCCACTGCCCGTCGTGCGGCAGCGCGGCGGGTATGTATCCGCCCTCATTGATGTCTCGTGATACTTGGTGGGGTATGCGCGACGAGCCGATGACAGAGCCGACGTCGAGGGCGTGGCCCACAGCCGAGCTCGGCTGGCGGCTCCGACGGCTCCGCGCGATGACACCGGGGGAGGTCTGGGCGCGAACGGTGCGCGATGCTCGCCATCGTGTTGACGATCTGGAGTGGCGGACCGGCCGACGTCTCTGGCACCGCCGGTGGCAGCCTCCGCCTCTGCAGCCACTGCCTACGGGGCGTCCGCTCGGGTTCCTCACGGCGGACAGGGGACTAACGTTTGCGGCGCATGATCCGGAAGGCGCTGCCATGCTCGTCGCGCGCGCAGATACCGTCCTCGGCCGCGAAGTCGTTGCGTTCGGACATCCCGTCAGAGCCGTACCGCTGGATGACCGCGACTACTCGCTCGATCCGCGATCCGAGTACCGGTGGCCTGACGCTCACGGGAAGCGAATCGACTTTCGTAACGCCCCCGTAGGTCCGAAGTGGGTCTGGGAGCTCAACCGCTGCCAGGAGTTTCCGATCTTGGCAGCAGCGTCCCTCGTCTCGGGGGACCCGTGTTACGAAGAAGCGGCTGCGTCCGCGCTCCTGCACTGGATCTCCCAGCACACCCCCGGACGCGGCATCGCATGGGCGAACGGCTTCGAAGCCGGAATTCGGGCGATCTCGCTTGCGGTGACGTACGACGCCCTCGCGGCGCAGCCTGACCTCGAGGAGCGGTTACGTGAGCCCGTGCTCGGCACGCTCTGGCAGCATGCCCGATGGATCGAGCGCGATCCGTCTACCCATAGCTCCGCCAACAATCACAGAATCGGTGAGCTCGTGGGTTTGCTGGCGGTCGCACAACTCGCTCCCGAGCTGCCGGAGGCGAAACACTGGGCGTCCGCCGCGCTGGACGGGCTGCGCCGCGAGGCGACGCTTCAGATCTTGCTCGACGGAACTGGTGCCGAGCAGTCCTTCTCGTACACACTGTTCGTCCTCGACCTCTTCCTCGTAGCGGTTGCGCTGCTCGACGCGACCGGCACGGCACCACCGGACGAGGTGTTGGAAGCACTCGACCGAGCTGGGCACGCCTTGTGGGCGCAACTCGGCCGGTCGGGGGAGCCGGAGCCGACGTACGGCGACGACGACGACGGTCGAGCGGTCCGACTCGACGGATTGGAGACGCGCCTCGGTCGTGGTGTCGCCTCGGCGATCTGTGCACGACTCGGAAATCCGTACGCTCGAACCGTCGCCGAGGGTCTCGACCCGACGGCCTGGTGGATGTTCGGGGTCGCCGGCAAGCAGCGATTCGATCAGACCACTCTGGCAGGCATCCCTGACAGCATCCTGCTCGAGAACGGGGGTCTCGCGATCCTGCGCCGCGGCGGCACTCGGGTCACCGTCGATGCGGGCCCGCTCGGATACCTGAGCCTTGCAGCGCATGGCCACGCAGACGCACTGGGCATTACGGTCTCTTCGGGAGGTGCGAAGCTCGTCGTCGACCCCGGCGCCGGAACGTACTCCGGTCGGGCTGCTGCGGTCCGGAGTGCGTTTCGTGGAACAGGCTTCCATGCGACTGTCGTCGTCGACGCGAAGGATCAATCGGTCGCTGGCGGCCCCTTCTTGTGGTCGCGTCACGCTCGCGGCTGGTTCGCCCATGTTGATCTGTCGAACGCTCTCGTAGCAGCGGAACACGACGGCTACCTGACACAGACCGATCCGGTACGGCATTGCCGCGCTGTGCTTCTGCTCGATCCTGACCGAGTAGTCGTCTACGACCGGCTCGAGGCCCGAGGCGAGCACGCGATATCGGTCCGCTGGCCGCTGCACGATGCACTCGTCGCAGAGATTGTGACGCCCGGAGAGGTGCGGGCCGGGTCGACCACGGAGACCGGCCTACTGGTGAAGGTGGCTGCCACGAGCCCGGGATCGATGTCCGTCGCGCACGGCGATCAGGAGCCGTTCGCCGGCTGGTCGTCACCTCGCCTCGATCAGCTCATCCCGTCGCCGCTCGTCAAATGGGACGCCACGTTCACAGGGCGCATCGACATTGCGACGATTCTCACCCCTGTGAAGGCCGCGTGGCCGCAGCTAGACGTCGACGTGCGCCGAGATGGCAGCGCCGCGCAGATCGAACTGGCGGCGCCTGGTGGAACGCATACCGTGCAGCTCGATTTCGACGACGAACGCGGCGTTCGCTTTCAGCGAGTTTTTCAGCAACCGAACGACGCGGGGGCTGAGTAGAAGTGACGCCTTTCGGAGTAATTCGGCCTGCGCTGCACCTCCGCCGATGGAGGCTTCGGACTCGCCCCACTCCCCGATTCGCTACCTGCGAGCGCTCATGGCTTCGAGTAGCCAATTCTGGTCGGCCCGTAGTAGATGACGCTCCTGCCGGAGGGGAAGGTGCTCGCATTCACCTTGTACAAGCCTTGCTTGAGGTAAGCGCCGTTGTCTCCCTCCCACATCGTCGGGCGGTTCTTGCGCGGGTACACGTTCACGCCGTCCACCCACGCTTCGAACCAGCCCGTCGAATCGGGGGCAAAGCGCACCCCGAACACGAGGTCGATCCAGCGGTTGTAGGTCGGGGCGTAGCGCGAGCCGTCGTCATTCAGGAGCCGCCAGAGGTTGACCGACTCCGTAGCGCCTCCCGGCGGAGTGCCCCCGTTCAGGCGGAAGGTTGCCCACTTCGTTCCCGCGTACCACTCCAGCGAGATCGCGCCGCCCATGCTCGAGGAACCGGGATGAATGTCGAGGATCGTGAAGAAGGTGTCCGAGCCCGAACTCGGCCACTCGAAGCGCTCCTGCGCGTTGTCGGGCAGCCAGATCCGCGTTGAGAACCACCGTACGTCACCTACGTCACACGTCGACTTGTTCATCGTCTGCTGCGTGACGGTCCGTAGCTCGGACTTCTGCATGTTGGAGCCCACCCATCCAGGATCGCTGTCCCGCAGCTCCATGCGAGCGGCGTTGCCGGATCCGCCGGGGGCGGGGACGACAGCGACCCGACCGTCCGGAGTCGCCGTGGCACTCCCACCAGTGAGATCGACCCAGCCCGGCGAGGAGTAGCTGAACAGCGTCGTCCAGGGGGCGCCGAAGCTGCCCGCTGCGAGGTCGCTGACGAAGTACGCGTCCGAGGGCGGAGGCGGCGGAGGCGGAGGCGGAGGCGGAGGTGCCGCGCAGGCCGCGGTCGCAACGGTGATCTGCGCTTGCGACGACGAGTTGCCCGCTGCGTCGAGCGCGACCACGCCGAAGGTGTACGAGCTACCGCACGACAGGCCGGTCTGGCTCGTCGAGGTCGAGGCAACCGCTGCCATCTTCGTGCCGCCTCGATAGACGTCGTAGCCGGTGACACCGACGTTGTCGCTCGACGCGTTCCACGTGAGCGTTAGTTCGGTCTGGGAGACGTTCGACGCCGCGAGGCCCGTCGGAGTGGACGGCGGGGTCGTGTCCGGGCACGCGGTCGTCGCGACCATGACGACGGTCTGCGACGAGCGGTTGCCGACAGCATCGTAGGCATCTACGGCGAGCGTGTAGTTCGTGTTACACGTGAGGCCCGAGAAGATCCCGGTGGTGCTGGAGCTCGTGCCTATCTGAGCTCCTCCGCGATACAGGCCGTACCCGGCCACGCCCACGTTGTCACTCGAGGCCGACCAGGAGAGCGCGATGCTCGAGGCGGTACGAGAGGTGGCAACGACGTTCGAGGGGGCCGTCGGCGGCTGCGTGTCTGCGCACGCCGCCGTGGAACCGATCACTGACGCGCGAGTCGAGCGATTGCCCGCTGCGTCGTAGGCGTCGACCTCGAACGTGTACGCCGTGCCGCAGGTGAGGCTCGAGACGGTCGTGTTCGGCTGAGCGGACGTCGACCCGGGCGCGCCGTTCACATACGTTCTGTAGCCGGCCACCCCAACGTTGTCGGTCGACGGGCCCCACGTGAGCGAGACGCTCGTCCTCGTGACGCTCGCGATTCCCAGGTTCGTGGGCTGCGACGGCGGCGTCGTATCTCCCGTGGGCGGCGGAGGCGTGGAGCACGGCGACGTAGAGGCGTTTAGCTGCGCCTGCTGCGAGGAGTTCCCTACAGCGTCACGGGCGACGACAGCGAAACCGTAAGACGTCCCGCACGCGAGCCCCGTCTGGCTCGAGGAGGTCGACGTGACCGTGGCCATCTGGGTTCCGTTGCGGTAGACGTCGTAGCCCGCGACCCCGATGTTGTCGCTCGACGGGTTCCACGTTAGGGTCAAACTCGTCTGCGAGACGCTCGACGCCGCGAGGCCGGTCGGGGTCGAGGGCGGGGTCGTGTCTCCCGAGGGCGGGGGAGGCGGGCAGGCATCGGTGGCAGCGCTGACGACCGTCGCCGGCGAGCGGTTGCCGGCGGCATCGAACGCATCCACGTCTATCGCATAGCTCGTACCGCACGCGAGACCCGTAAGCGTCGCGCTCGGCTGGGAGACCGTCATAGCTGGCGCACCGCCGACCGAGACGCGATATCCGGTAACGCCGACATCGTCGTTCGATGGAGACCACGAGACCGAGAGACTCGACGTCGAGCGGGAGGTGACGATCAGGTTCGTCGGAACGGACGGGGGCTGTCCGTCACTGCAGGACGCCGTCTGGACGTAGGCGGTACCGAGCGAAGATCGGTTGCCGGCGCCATCGACGGCGTCGAGCGCATAGGTGTACTTCAAGCCACAGGTGAGCCCACTCAGCGTCACGGTGGGTTCGACGGGCGACGCGACACGTGCGAGGTTTCGATAGACGCCATACTCGACAACTCCCACGTCGTCCGAGGACGCGTTCCAGCCCAGAACGACCGCGTCCTGCATAG
>Ga0315273_10001113_pt1 | contig 29895 bp, 27 predicted proteins | sample YL17G02_0_MG_FD_205753 | JGI IMG/M metagenome (GOLD analysis project Ga0315273, IMG submission 205753) | Sediment microbial communities from Yellowstone Lake, YNP, Wyoming, USA - YL17G02_0 | ecosystem: Environmental > Aquatic > Freshwater > Lake > Sediment | place: USA: Wyoming | collected... | reverse complement strand
CCGTTCGTGGATGCGCGCCGTCTCCTGTTCGAGGACCTGCCGCGCGTCCTTCAGGTCGACCCCGGCGCGCGCATGGGCGGCTTTTTCGCTTCCGAGCACGGCGCCGCTCGCCGGATCGACGGCAAGCCGCGCTTCGCAGCACGGACAGGTCACTTCGAGCACGCCTCCCTTTTCGGGATGATCCGGCATCGCCCCCCCCTAGATCGCCTTTGATTCCTGTAACGACATTGTAGAATGGAATCCCCACGGATTTCACGGTGTGACATTTTTTGTCACATTTCATCGACATTCCCGGTTCCATGCCGGAAATTGTCTCCCCCGTCCTTCGATTGAACTCGATAACCACTTGTTATCCTTATCTATACTATACTCATTCTCGTTGGCATGCTTATTCCATGGTAAGCAGGTCAGGGGTGGAGGCACGGGAAACGGCGGATGGCACCCTCCCCCCTCGAAGGAAGGCCATGAAAAACACACTGTTCGTCGCGATCCTTCTGGCAGTCGTATCCATCCCGACGTGGGGGCACGCCGACACCGACGGGACCATCGGGGTGGTGCGCAACTCCGCAGGTTCAGCGACCGTCACGCGTGGCAGCAACATTCTTCCGGCGGCGCCGGGGACCAAGCTTCACGTCGGGGACACCCTCGGCACGGGCCCCAACGGATCGCTTGGCGTCATCCTCCGGGACAACTCCTCTCTTTCGCTCGGGCCGTCAAGCAGCCTCGTCCTCCAGGAATTTCTCTTCTCGCCCTACGAGGGGAAACTCGGCCTGTGGGTCCGTCTCTCCAAGGGAACCATGGCCTACCTCTCGGGCCTCATCGGGAAGCTGGCTCCGGAGAAGGCCCGTTTCGAAACCCCGACGGCCACCATCGGCATCCGGGGGACCCACTTCGCCGTGAAGGCCGAGGAAACCGTATCGCAATAAGAATCGCTCGCAACGAAATCCCTCACCAGCCGCCATTCCCTGTCGAAACGATATCCCCGCACCCCGTGCTATAAAGCATATGCACGGCAGCCCTCCACACGACGTCAGGGGGAGGATCGATGACGACAATGCTCGCGGGCGGCCGCCGCATCGAGGCCCTCTGGCACGGCCCCGGGCCGGACGTCGCTCCCACGCTCGTCTTCCTGCACGACGGCATCGGATGCGCCGCGACGTGGCGTGACTTTCCCGCGGCGCTCGCCGGCGAGACGGGGTGCGGCGCGCTCGTCTACAGCCGCGCCGGGTACGGCGGCTCCGATCCCGTCGCGCTTCCGCGACCGCTCTCCTACATGCACGACGAGGGATTCTTCGGCCTTCCGGAACTGCTCGACGCGGCGGGAGTCCGCCACGCCTTTCTCGTCGGACACAGCGACGGCGGTTCCATCGCCCTGCTGCACGCTTCGACGCGGCGGTCCCTGCCGAGGGTCCGCGGCCTGCTGCTCGAGGCGCCGCACGTCTTCTGCGAGGAGGTCACCGTGCGCTCGATCGAGAAGGCGCGCGACGAATACCTCCACGCCGACCTGAGGGCGAAGCTCGAGCGGCACCATGGCGGGAACGTCGATTGCGCCTTCTGGGGATGGAACCGGGCCTGGCTCGATCCGGGGTTTCTCGCCTGGAACATCGAGGATTGCCTGCCCGCCGTCACGGTCCCGGTGCTCGTGGTACAGGGGACCGACGATCCGTACGGGACCCTTCGCCAGGTCGAAGCGATCGAGCGGCAGTGCGGCGGGCCGGTCCGGCGCAGCATCCTCGAGCAGTGTGGCCACAGCCCGCATCGCGAACAGCGCGAACAGATGCTTTCCGCAATGGCCACGTTCGTCCGGGAGCTCTGCGAAAAATAAACGATCGAGGGGCACGCCCGGCGAGATGGGAGACGGGAAGACAATGGCCGGACAAACCGGGGGGGGATCGGCGCACCTCCGCCGCAAAGTACCACGCAGGTTTTACGATCGCGACACCGTCGCGGTCGCCAGGGAGTTGCTAGGGAAATACCTCGTTCATGTGTCGGGCGGGGTGGAATACGTCGGCCGGATCGTGGAAGTAGAGGCGTACCTTGGGACGAACGATCTCGCCTCGCATTCTTCCAGGGGGATGACCGGGCGGACGCGCGTCATGTTCGGCCCACCGGGCCACGCCTACGTTTACCTGGTGTACGGAATGCACTGCTGCATGAACGTCGTGACCGAGCGCGACGGCCACGCCTCCGCCGTGTTGCTGCGGGCCATCGAGCCGGTGAAAAATGTCGATCGCTCCACCCAGGGCCCCGGCCGACTGTGCAAGGCGATGCACATCGACCGGCGACTCAACGGGCACGACCTGACCAGCGACGATTTTTATATCGCCGATACGCCCGTGTCCGAAACCGTATCGATCGTCAAGAGAACTCGCGTCGGCGTCGATTACGCGGGGCATTGGGCGAGGAGGCTCCTGCGATTCTACATCCGGGGGAATCCGTTCGTCTCGAAACCATAGATCATGTATCTCTTTAAAGAATTATATTTATTTACATCAATTCCCTAACTTTTTTCAGCACGGCGATGTTCTGCGTGTGGCCGGTCATGTCAGCTATCACCCGCGCCTGCAAACGCCGGCCGAGAAGGTATAGGTCCCCGATCATGTCCATGATCTTGTGACGCACCGGCTCATCCGGGAATCGGAGGGCGTCGTTGATCGGTCCATCCTCCCCGAAGAGGACGAAGTTGTCGAAGCGCCCGCCGAGAGCCAACCCTTGCCGCTGCAATTGCCCGATGTCCCGCGCGAACCCGAAGGTTCGGGCGGGGGCGATCTCCTTCCGATAGGTCGCGGGGTCGTCGAGACGGAAGACGTAGCGCTGCTTGCCGACCGGGGCCGGATATTCGAGCGTGTAGTCGATCTCGAAAGCGTCGCACGGCTCGAGGCGGATCGATGCCTTGCCGGCGTCGATCCGGATCGGTTCCTTCACCAGGATCCCGCGCCACTCCCCGATCTGGTTCTCGAAGCCGACTTCCTCGAAAAGGGAACAGAACTCCACGGACGAACCGTCCAGCACGGGGACCTCGCCGTTGCACTTGATGAGGAGATTGCTGACCCCGTAGGCGTTGAGCGCGGACATGACGTGCTCGATGGTCGCGACATGGGTGGTTCCGAGGCGGATCGTCGTGGCCCACCCGGTCGATTCGACGAAATCGAGGTGCGCGGGAACCGCCCGGTTGTCGGAGACCCCGATGAAATGGATCCCCGAATCGGGACCCAGCGGCTCGAAGATCAAGCCGCTCTTCCTCCCGGAATGAAGCCCCTGTCCATACAGAACCGCGCTGCGGGCGAGCGTCCGCTGGGGGATGAGGGCCCCGGGCATCGTCTGGCTCCTGAACACCAGCGGTTGAAGTTCCGGCATCCCCTCCGCCGACCGGAGATCGACCGGGCCGGCGGGATCCCCCTCAGCGGGACTCCGGGCGGCATCCTGTGTCCCGAGCGCCCGACGAATCGCGTTCAGCACGACATCGAGTTCGAGCGGTTTTTCGATGAAATCCGATGCGCCGATCTTGGTCGCCTTGATGGCGGTCGATATCGTCGCGTGCCCGCTTATCATGATCACGGGCGTATCGGGTTGCATGGCCTTCATGCGCCGGAGCGTCTCGATCCCGTCCATTCCCGGCATCCAGATGTCGAGAATCACCAGCGAGGGACGAAGCGATTCAAGCTGGGAGAGCGCATCGGCGCCATTGCTGGCGAGCGCACAGGAATACCCCTCGTCGCTCAGAACACCCTCGAGCGATTTTCTGATGCTCGCCTCGTCATCGACGATCAGGATCGGTCCCGGGTGCACCATGGACGATTCCCTCCTTTATTGATCCGTTCCTTCCAGTATTCGCTTCAACCGCCTGGTCGCCTCCGAAATGTCGTCCGCGGACACGATCGCGGAGATCACGGCCGCCCCATCCGCCCCCGCTTCCCGCACCTTCCGGGCATTTTCGGCGTTGATCCCCCCGATGGCGACGATCGGGAGACGGCAATGACGGCGGATCCGCGCGATGCAGTCGAGGCCCATGGGCTCGACGGTATCCGGCTTCGTCCCCCGCGCCTCGAACACCGGGCCGACCCCCAGGTAATCCGCTCCATCCTTCTCCGCCCGGATGGCCTCCTCCACCGTTATCACCGAAACCCCCAGGATCTTGCCGGGGCCCATGATCCTCCGCACCACGGACGCGGGCAGGTCGGACTGGCCGACATGGACTCCGTCCGCGTCGACCGCCAACGCGATGTCGAGGCGATCGTTCACGATGAAGGGAACCTTCGCGTCGCGGGTGAGCTTCCGCAGTTGCAGCGCCTCCTGGTAAAGTTGGCCGCTCGAGGCTTCCTTGTCGCGCAACTGCAGGACGTCGGCTCCCCCCGCGATGGCCGCTTCCGCGACCTGGAGATGGGACCGGCCCCGGCTCGTCTTCCGATCCGTGAGGACGTGCAGCCTCCACAGGCCTGGAGAAATGGGATCGGTCATCGCCGGTCAGCCGCCCTGCGACGCCGCTTTCCCGAAGGCGGCCCAGAAGGGATCCACCTTGGGATGGATCAGCTCATGGGAGGTTCCGTTTTCAAAGTAGCGCATCCCTTGCCGCGGCTCCACGATCTCCCCCACCATGCTCGCCGGAATCCCCTTGTCGCCCAACCGCCGGATCACTTCCTTCGCCTTGTGCGGCTTGCAGGTGAGGATCAGCGTCCCCTCGCTGATCGACGAATACGGGTCGATGCCGAACAGGTCGCACACGTTTCGAACCGCAGCCTGCACGATGATCTTCTCCTTGTCGATGGTCATGCCGACGCCCGACGCCCGGGCAACCTCGAACAGGCCGCCCCACACCCCGCACTCGGTCGCGTCGTGCATGGTGGTCACCCCGTCTTCCCTCACCCCGGCCTCGATCGCCGTGAAGGCGTCCTCCACGATGGACATCTGCCAGAAGATCTCCTCGGCTTCCCGTGCCGCCTTCTCCCCGTACCGTTTTACCATGCGGTCGGGAAAGGTGACGGCGAACAGGCCGGCCGCCTCGATGGCCGCCCCTTTGGTGAGGATGACGATATCCCCCAACCGCGCCATGTCCGGGGTCACATACCGGTCCTTCGGTCCGATGCCGATCACGGTGGCGCCGCCGATCATGGGGTATTCGCACCCTTCGTAGCGGCCCGTGTGCCCGGAGATGACGGCCATCCCGATCTTATCGCACTCCCTGTGCATGACCGCCCACAACGTCTCGAACTCCTCCCGGGTCATAGACAAGGGGAGATTCAGGTCCATGGTGATGTAGTTCGGCCGAATTCCCGATGTGACGGCATCGGAAGCCAGGATGTGGATCGCGAACCAACCGGAACGTTCCCACCCGTAGGGAGGCACGACGAAGATGGGATCGGTTGTTGTCACCATCACCTGGCCGTGCCCGAGATCGACCACCCCGACATCCACCCCATGACGCGGACCCATCAGGATTTCCGGGCGCTTCCGCCCCAATTGGGGAAGGATGATCTCGTCGAATATTTCCGAAGACACCTTCCCGATCGTCGGCAACTCCGTTCTCATGCATTCCTCCAGTGCGGTTTCATAAAGAATATCACCGAGCAGTTCCATCCGAGCCCTTGTCGGATCGAACCCCGATATACGGCAGGGCCCGGTAGCGTTCCCTGTCATCCAGGCCGTACCCGACCACCCACACGTCGGGAATCTCGAACCCCAGGTAATCGATCCGCACTTCCGTTTTCCGGCTGGCCGGCTTGCTGAGCAGTGCGCAACACTTGAGGGAGGCCGGCGCGCGCAGCGCCAGAAGCGACATCAGGTAGTCGAGCGTATCCCCGGTGTCGACAATGTCCTCCACGATCAGGACGTGCTTTCCTGCGATGTCGGTCCGCAAATCCGTGACCAGGCGCACGGGGCCTCTCGGGGCGGCGGTCGTCTCGTAGGAAGCCATCGCCAGGAAATCGACGCTTCTCTGGATCGTGAGCGTCCTCGAGAGGTCCGCGAGGAAGATGAAGGCCCCCCGAAGCACGCCGACCAGGTGCAGATTTTCCACCGGATCGTAGTCCTTCGAGATTTGCCGTCCCAGCTCCCCGACGCGCCGCCGGATCGCCTCCTCGGTGATGAGGACCTTCGGCTCCTCCCGGTTCACGTCGGACTCGATCGCAGATCATCGGACGACCCGCGGAGCGTGACCACTAGAGCACCACCGGTTTGTCCGGCAACTCGTTCCGGTCGCCGCCAATCGGGGGGAAATGTTCCGCCAGGTGCCGCGTCACTTCCTGAATGCCCCCGAGCACGCCCCCTTCAAATTCAGCCTGTCGGAAAGCGGCTTCCATTTTTCGGCATATCCTCTCCCATTCCTCCGGCCCCACCTTCGCGTCGATTCCGCGATCGGCGACGATCTCCACGTCCCGGTCCGCGAGCAGCAGGTATATCAGCACGCCGTTGTTCTGTTCGGTATCCCATATCCGCAACTGCGAAAAGACGTCGATCGCCCGTTCCCTCGCGGATTGACCCCGCAAGAGCGGCTCGACGTGCAGCGCGCCTTCCACCGCGAACCGGATTTCGCCGCGGTGCGTGGTCTCGCTCGCCTTGATCGCCCTGTTGATCGCATTCAGCGTGCCTTTCGGGAAAGCACGGTTGACCATCCATCGGGTCGCCGTGAGATGTTTCGCGATCCGTTTCATGTCCGTCGTCACCACGACCCCGAGGCGCCGCCGCCGCCGAAGCCGCCGCCGCCGCCGCTGAAACCGCCTCCCCCGAAGCCGCCACCGCCGCCGAAGCCGCCGCTATAACCACCTCTCGCAATGCCACCACCGCCCATGCTGCCGGCCAACAGCGTATACAGGAATGCGACCACCCCTGCGATCAGCGCGGCGGAAATCGCGCCTGCCAGCATCCAGGCGGCGACGGAGACTACCCCGCCGGCGACGAGCGCGCCGAAAAACCTGCCGAGCACGATCTGCAACCCTCTCCCCACCAGGACCGCAAGAAATATTCCGATGGGAAACATCATGTTGAACCACTGGGGTGCGCCGGTCCCTCTCTCTTCGGGTTTCGGCAACGACTCGCCGCCGATCACACGGAGGATCCGGTCGACACCATAGGAGATGCCCAAGTAGTAATCCCCCTGCCGGAAGCGCGGCACGATGATCTCGCTGATGATGCGCTTGCAGGCGGCGTCGGTGAGCGCCCCTTCCAGGCCGTACCCCACCTCGATCCGCAACGTCCGGTCGTCTTTCGCGACGACAAGAAGCGCCCCGTCGTCAACGTTCTTCCGCCCCGGTTTCCACTGCTCCGCGACGCGCAAGGCGTACTGCTCGATCGTTTCCGGGGCTGTGGATGGAACGATAAGAACCGCGACCTGGCTTCCTTTCCTGGCTTCAAACGACCGCAACGTCTGTTCCAGGACGGATTTCTCGTAATCGGTGAGCGTGGCGGTCTGATCAGTGACGCGCCCGCCCATGGGTGGAACCGGGACCTGCGCGTCGGCGACGACAACCCAGCAGAGCGCGATCGCAAGCAGGGACGCCCTTGCCGTCTTCACCTCCATCCCCTGTCCGCTCTCTCCGACCCCTCCCTACTGCTTTGCCGGCGCGGGCGCGAAATCGACTTTGGGGGGCTTCGAGACTTCCTTCTCGTTCTCCACCGTGAAATTGGGCTTCGTTTTATACCCGAACATCATCGCCGTCAGGTTGGAGGGGAAGGACCGTACCGTCACGTTGTACTCCTGCACCGCCTTGATGTACCGGTTCCGCGCGACCGCGATCCGGTTCTCGGTCCCTTCGAGCTGTGCCTGCAGATCGCGGAAGTTGGCGTCGGACTTCAACTGCGGATAGTTCTCCGACACCACCAGCAGTCGGGAAAGGGCTCCCGACAGCTCCCCCTGGGCGGCCTGGAACTTCGCGAACGCCTCGGGGCTGTTGATCAGCTCCGGGGTCGCCTGGATGCTGCCCACCTTGGCGCGCGCATTGGTGACCCCCAGCAGGACATCTTTTTCCTGGGCGGCAAAACCCTTTACCGTGTTCACCAGGTTGGGGATCAAGTCCGCGCGGCGCTGGTACTGGTTCAGGACCTCGGACCAACTCGACTTGATCAGCTCATCGTTCCGCTGAAAGGCGTTGTAGCCGCAGCCGGCGAGGTTCAGCGCGAGAAACACCGTCAGGATCACCAATGATTTCCGCATATTTCTCCCCCCTGTTGAACAGCGTGTCGGATCGACGCGGGAATATCCCGTCCGCGGTTGCGGGTTCAAGGACGACGAAGACGTATGCATGGATTATGCACGAGTTCGCCTGCCGATGAAAAGCCCGGTCACTTCACCGAGTGACCGGGCTCCTTCCCATCCCTTTCCTTACCGGAGATCCGCCGGAAAGGTCACTCTCCCGACGCGCGCCGGGCACCCTTCTCGACCGGGATGCGGTCCCGGTTTTCGTCGAGCCAAGCTTCGAACGACTGCATCGAGGGGTTGAGCCCCCTTGAGAATCCGAGACTGCGTGCTCCGCAGAAGACCGATTCGAAGTCCCTTTTGAACTGGAACATGTTTCCGAGATCCTCCGCCCCCGGGAAGCCGAAGCCGCGGTAGACCGCGGGGGACACGGCGTTATACCGGATCTCCTCCCTGAGCGCCCTGGTGAGGGCGGCCGCCATCTGATCGCCGGTCAGGTGACCGCCAGCGATGCCGACGGTCTTGCCGGTGAATTCACTCCCTCTCCGGAAAATGGCGTACGCGCATTTTCCGATATCCTCGGAGGCGATGCCGGGGAGCTTCTTGTCGCTCATGGGCAGGGTGATATAAAGTTTCCCGTCCTCCCCCCTCTTGGGCCCCATCCCGAAGTGGATCAGGTTCTCCCAGTAAAACGACGTCAGCAGGAACGTCGTGGGAATACCGCGCTCGGAGAAAAACCGGTTGGCCTCGCCCTTGGCGTCGAAGTGCGGGACCTTGTATTTCTCCATGAGGGTCGGCATGCGGCGGTCGTCGAGGGGAACCCACTGCCGGGTATCCTCCAGAGTCGACCAGATGACGTGCCGCACACCCTCCTGTTTCGCCGCGTCGGCCATGTTTTTCGCCTCCGCCAACTCCTTCTCCGGAGAAAAGTGCTCCCAGAAGAACGTGACGCAGAACGCCCCATGGGCGCCGCGGAACGCCCTTTTCAGGCTCTCCACGTCGTCGATGTCGACCTCCACGACTTCCGCGCCCAGCTTCTTCAGCTCTTTCGCCTTCTCGGAACCGGCATTCCTCGTCAGGGCGCGGACCCTGTACCCGGAGCCCGCGTCTTTCAGGATGGCACGGCACACGCCTCCCCCCTGCGCCCCGGTTGCACCAATGACCGCGATGACCTTCTTGTCGTCCACGGAATACCTCCTTTGTGTCTGCCTCCCGATATCCAGATGGTTGCCTCGTTGACGAATTCCCGCCACGCTCACTGCATTAGATCATTCCGTACCGGCGAACGATTCCCTCGCTCCACGTTTTCTCCAGGGTTCCAGAAGGATCCCCCGCAACTCCCCCGGCATGAGAAACTATTCATCAACCCGCGCGGCGATTGACCCTCTTGCACCTTTCGGTTTATATATTTCGACAGGGGGTGTCACCATGACGGTATTGAGGATCCTCCGGAAGGTGTGGCGCGCCGAGCCGACGATCGAAGGGGCGGGCGTCCACCTCAAGCGGGCCTTCGGCAACCGGGAGGCGCCTCTCCTCGACCCCTTCCTGCTCCTCGACGATTTCCGCTCGGACAACCCCTCGAAATACCTGCCCGGATTCCCCTGGCACCCGCACCGGGGGATCGAGACGATCACCTACGTTCTCGAAGGGGACGTGGAGCACGGGGACAGCATGGGAAACCGGGGCGACATCACCGCGGGCGACGTCCAGTGGATGACCGCGGGCAGCGGAATCGTCCATCAGGAGATGCCCAAGGGGGACGCCAAGGGACGTATGGGGGGATTCCAACTCTGGGCCAACCTGCCCGCCTCCCACAAGATGATGGACCCGCGGTATCGGGACGTGAAACGAAGCGAGATCCCCGAAGTCTCCGTTGAGGGCGGGGCGAAGGTGAAGATCGTCTGCGGTCGGGTAAACGGCGTTCAGGGTCCGGTCCGGGACATCGTCACCGACCCCGAGTACCTCGACGTCTCCGTCCCGAAGGGGGCGCATTTCACCCATCCGGTCAAGAAGGGGCACACGGTCTTCGCCTACGTCGTCGAGGGGAGCGCCTGCTTCGACCCCGGGCGGGAACGCCTGTGCGGGCCGGAGAGCCTCGTCCACTACGGTGACGGCGACGCCGTTTCCATCTCCGCTGAAAAGGAGCCGGTTCGCTTTCTCCTTGTGTCCGGCAAACCGATCGGAGAACCGGTGGCCTGGTACGGCCCCATCGTGATGAACACCTCCGAGGAGATCCGGATCGCGTTCGAAGAGTATCGGGACGGGACCTTCATCAAGCACCGCTGAAAGGGATCGGGCGGACGCGCACGAACTGCATCCGGCTAGCCGGTTGCCCTCCCTGATGGAAACGCCAGCGCCCGCTTCAAGACCCGCTTCAGTTCCTCCATGTGGAACGGTTTCCCGAGCATCCCCCGGAACCCGTAGGCGGAGTGGTCGGACATCACGGGGTCCGAGGAGTAGCCGCTGCAGACGATCACCCTCGCGTCCGGGTACATCTCCAGCAGGCGGGCGCACGCCTCCTTCCCACCCATCTTTCCCGGGATGGTGAGGTCCATGACGACCAGGTCGAACGGCGTCCCACCCATGGCGGCGTCCCTGTACATCCCGATCGCCTCGCTGCCGTCCCGGGCGCCCCACGCCTCGCATCCCAGGTGCTCCAGCATCCCGATCTCCATGTCGCGGACCAGCTCTTCGTCGTCCATCACGAGCACTCGCCATTTTCCATCCGGGGCGGTTTCCCTCTCCGCCTTCACGACGCGCGGCATGCACTCCGTCGCCGCCGGAAGGTAGAGGGACGCCGTGGTACCCTCTCCCTGTTCCGACTCCACAAACAGGTTCCCCCCGTGGCTCTTCATGATGTGGTAGGAGGTCGTGAGACCCAGGCCTGTCCCGTTTTCCCGGGTGGTGAAGTACGGATCGAAGATCCGCTTCAAGCTCTTTTCCGGTATACCGATACCGGTGTCCGCCACCTCGATCTTCACGTACGGGCCGGGGTTGACGTACGCCATCTCCCCCTGCCCGATGGTGACGTTCGCACCCCGGATCCGGACGGTTCCGCCGCCGGGCATCGCCTGCGCCGCGTTGATCACCAGGTTGCCGATCGCCTGGCCGATCTGCCCGGCGTCGGCATCCGTCGCCCAAAGATCCTCAGCGATCCTGAACTCGAATCGGACCGGCATGCCGTGGACCGACAGCAGGGCCGATTCCCGGACGACGTTCTCGAGAGCGATCCGCTCCCGGACCGGCTTCCCCCCCCTCGAAAAGGTGAGGAGCTTGGAGGCGAGCTCCTCGGCCCGGTCGGAGGCCCTCTCCGCCGCTTCCAGCCTCGCGACGGCCTTGCTGGCGGGGTCCAGGATCTGCTTCGCCAGGGAGATGTTCCCGAGGATCGCGGCGAGGAAATTGTTGAAATCGTGGGCGATGCCGCCGGCGAGGGTCCCGAGGGACTCCAGCTTCTGCCACTTGACCAACTCCTCTTCCTCGCGGACCTTCACCGTCACGTCCCGGAAGACGAGGATCGACCCGGCGGTCCCTCCTGCACCTCCCGGGATCGCGGCCGCGCTGTCGTCGATCAGCCGGCGGGTTCCGTCCCGCGCGACCAGCACGTTCTGCTCGCCGGCCCTCGAATCGGCCTGCCGCTCGGCCAGAGGATCCGAAAACTCCTGCCCCGTGCGACCGTCGAGCACGCGGAACACCACCCGGACCGGCCGACCGGCAGCCTCTTCCGGGCTCCAGCCCGTCATCCCCTCGGCGTGCCGGTTCATGAACTCCACGTTTCCTTCCGCGTCGGTCGTGATGACCCCGCCTGCGATCGACTGAAGGGTGACCTGCGCCCGCTCTTTCTCGCGGGCCAGCTGGCCGAGGGCCTTCCGGAGAGCCGCCATCGGGAGGATCCACAGGATCAGGAAGACGGCAATGCCGAGGAGGACGCCGAGCAGGGCAAAGAGTACCGTGTGCAGGACCAACGGCCGGAGCGTGCGGCTGACCTCGATGGCGCCGACGGGCCGGCCGGATTCAAGGATCAGGTGGGAACGGACGAGAGCGGGCCGGGGAACGGGTTCGGGCGTCGCCGCGATCACGTTCCCTCCGCTGTCCAGGACGCGCCGGGAATCGCCCGCTTGCTCCTCGAACCGCTGCCCGAGCAGTCCCATGATCCGGACGGTCTCGAACTCCCACATGTCGGGATTCGCGCTGGCGATCCGGTTCATTTCCCGAGAGCACGCCTCCGCTTCGATCCGCAGGGCCGACCCCATGGACTGGTAGCCGATGGCGAAATGGACGAATGGGAGCCCCAGGGCCGCCACGACCGAGACGATCCCGGCGAGCCACCCGATGACCCGTGACAGGTCCCGGTCCTGCGTTTCCATGGACCGGCGGATCTTCATCCCGAACCAGGCCGCCGAATTCACGGCAGCGGTACGTGGCCGACCCGCGAGAGGATGGCCTTCCCATCCGGCGACCGGACGAAGCGGAGGAACCTCGCCACGATCGGGGAAGGGGATTGGCGGGTCACCATGTAAAACGTCTTCGTGTAGGGGTACGTTCCGTCACCGACGGATTTCGTCGAGGGCGTCACACCCGACAGGGAAAGCATCCGGATCCTCCTCTTCTCGGAGACCACGAGTGCGAGCGTGGTGGTCCCGAACGATCCGCTTGTTCGTTCGATCACGTCCGCGGAATGCTGGTCCGTCGGCGCGACGATCAGCCCCTCCCGTTTCTGCGACTGTTGCACCGCATAGTCCATCTCCTCGGATATATTCCGCAGTGCGATGGTGTCCGTGTCGGCGGCCGGGCGGAGAATAAGCCGCAGGGCGGTCCCGTCGTCCCAGGTCGTCTTCCTGCCGGCATAGATGTCGATGACCTCGGCCAGGGCGGTGTCGGACCGCTTCACGTCCGGATTCACGGCGAAGACGAGCGCGGTCCGTGCGTACGCCGTTTGCCGCGGCCCCTGCGCCATCTCCTCCGGGCTCAACGGCCTCGCGCTGAGTCCGATGTCCAATTTTCCGGCAAGGACCGCACGTATGCCGCCGCTGCTCCCGATGCTCGGCAGGAGGATCACGTCCACGCCCGGTTCCGCTTTCCGGAAAGCCTCCGCGAGGAGCCTCATCCCCCCGATGGCTCCCCCCATGCCGGTGATCCGAAGCGTTTCCGCGCGAACGTACCCAGGGAACAGGATCGCCCCGAAGAACAACGAGACGATCCATGCGACCGAAACGCCTACCATCCCCCTCGCTCTCGTCACGAATGCCTCCGTACTCCTCTCGGAAAACGCGGCCGCGCCGGTTCCCTACTTCTTATATCGGAATAATTCGTAGATTTCTTAATAGCTGGTCCTGATTAGTAATCTCGCCCGCCCCCGGAAAGGTGCCCAAAACGCATCCAACTCCATTAACATAACTTATTGAATGGAAGCCGGAGGCCCGCGTGGAGGAACGGTTCAATCTGCAGTCGGCCAACTGGATTTCCTACGTCCTGGACCGGCGCAACCAGATCCCCGACATCGCGGATCCGAATCTCGTAAGGGATACGCTGGTCGTGTTCCTCGGGAACCTGATCGACGGGCTCTATTTTCACGGCAAATCGAATGCGAAGATCGTCGAAAAAGCGGTCCAATTGAGAACGACGGTCCGGGAAAGGCCGCACCACCGCTACGACGATATCGTCATGGATCTGCGCGATATTTTTTCAAAAAGGGAGTGGACCGCGGTTCTCATCCCTTCCGGGTTCCAGGAATCCCACGCCGTCGACCACCTGTTGACATCCAAAAATTTCCTGTCGAAATTGTCCCGTACCATCAAGGCCGATCCGCATCTCATCCTTCACCTGACCGAAGCTCCCCAGAAAGATTCGGCCGTTACGTACGTATACCCGCCCTTCCACTCCGCCCTGTCGAAATCCACCCGCTGGCCGGGAATATTACTCTGGCGCAGAAGCGACGAACCGCTCTTTTTCCCGCTTCCTGCGGAAAAAGCCGAGGATGCCATCCACTGGGTATTCTCCAGGGCGGATGGCCTCGCGAAGACACCGGGACATCTCCTGACGCGTCATTACCTCGACGCATTTCCTTCCTGCAGGATCCACGCGGGTTCCCGGCTGACATTGCTGCACTTGAGCGACACCCATATCGGAAGCAAAAAATCGATCGAGAGGATCATAAGGGTAAAGGATCTTCTGAAAGAGTACGTGAAAAGAAACGGGGGGGATTCGTCCGTACGGTTCCTTTTGAGCGGAGACATCATGCAGACACCGGACGAGAGCAACGTGATCTGCGCGAACGACTTCCATGATTTCCTGAAAGATCTGCATCCTCGCGGACAGGATCCGATCTTCGTACCCGGAAATCACGATGTTCGAACGAAAGGGGTATTGAGGAGTCGAACCGCCTTCTTATCCCTGGTTCCCGCAATCAATACGAGAATCGAATGGATCCCGGAGCATCCCGTCGGGATTCTCTGCTGGAATTCCGCCGATGCCGGAAGGATGGCACGGGGGAAAATCACGGGGGAGCAATACAGGACCATCGAAGAACAGATGACTCCCTTTCCCGGCGGAAGCACCAACCCGATACTGATCTCCCTGCTGCATCATCATCCCATGCAGCCTCACCGGATCGATCCGGAGATGCGCAGGTTTCACTTGAAGACTCTTGGTGCATCGTTTCGGAAAATCATAGGAATCGCCTATGGGCAAATGGATCGGTTGGCGAATTCGCAGGAATTCATCCGCTTCTGTGACACCCACGGCGTAAAGGTAATCCTTCACGGCCACAAGCATATACCCTTCGCGGGAAAACTGCCCGACCAGTTGCTGAAAAACGGGCCGATCCTTATTTTCGGATGCGGAAGTTCCGTGGGGAAAAACACGTATATGTACAGGAAACTGTTCAATGTGGACTATGAAATCTCAATGAACGAGATCATCCTCGACTTCGAAACGCACCTCCTGTCGGGGAGACTGATGGCGGAAACACAATACGACAAGGGATTGGCGACGATGAAAACCCACCACGGATTTCTTTCCCGGTCCGCCATCGGACCTCCCTGACCTTCCCTACGGCAGGCTGAGGATGAGGGCCGTCTCGATCGCCGCCGCGACAACGAGGAGAGGGAATACGACAGCGAAGTACCGCCGGAAGGCATGCTCCATGTGGGTTTTGAGGGGGGTGGTTTCCTTTCCCCGCATTCTCCGGACGACCATCACACCGAGCCATAGGCCGTAGGAGGCCGCGATAAGAAGGGCCGGTATCTCGAACACCCCGTACGGCAATACCGTAAGCGCCGCCTTCGAGTACCCGGACACCTCGGATGCCTGGCGGTACATCACACCCAGGCCAAACGCATTGGAGCCGACGGCGAATGTCGGGATGATCCCGACGATCACGCCGAAGATGACCACGAAAAGCGTCGCCATCACATTCTGTGCGAGGATATTGAAGAAAAGCATCCCGCCGGAAAGTTCCCGATAGTCACCGGCCATTGCCTGGAACATCTCGGTCATTTGCCGCCTGATGGGCGAGGGGACAAAGGTACCTGCCAGGAAGGAGGCGGCGAAGATCAGGGCCAGAATCAGGATGTACGGTTTTATGGTCCGGTCGATCCTCCCCGCGAGATTCAATTAGACATCCTCACTGCGGTTTCACTTCCCCTTCCTGCATGATAATGGAGTTGGAAGCCACGTGTGAAACGTTACTCGCCGATGATCTTGACCAGCACCCGCTTGCGCCGCCCCCCGTCGAACTCGCCGTAGAAAATCTTCTCCCACGGACCGAAGTCGAGATCGCCCCCCGTCACCGCGACCACCACCTCGCGCCCCATCACCTGGCGCTTGAGGTGCGCGTCCCCATTGTCCTCTCCCGTCCGGTTGTGGAGGTACTGCGAGACAGGATCGTGCGGTGCGAGCCGCTCCAGCCAACGCTCATAGTCGTCGTGAAGGCCGCTCTCGTCGTCGTTGATGAAGACCGAGGCCGTTATGTGCATGGCATTGCAAAGCAGAAGCCCGTCCTTGATTCCGCTTTCCCTCAGACACGTCTCGACTTGAGTCGTGATGTTGACGAATGCCCGCCTGGCGGGAACATGGAACCAAATCTCCTTCCGGTAGCTCTTCAAATTCCACCTCGCTGGAAGTTTCCCGACAATGAGATGCATGTCCCCCTGGGGGGGAGTCAGGCCGCGAACCGCAGCACCGCGATGAAATGACACGCGGTGCCCGCGATGACGAACAGGTGCCAGACGAAGTGGCAGTAACGGACCCGCTTGGCCGCATAGAACACCACACCCACCGTATAGGCGATACCGCCTGCCAACAGCCAGAACAGACCCTCCGATGGCATACGCAGCCACAACGGCTTTATCGCAACCAGGATGAGCCAGCCCATGGCGAGATACAGGGACGTCGTGAGCTTCGGGTACCGTACCCCTCCTGCCGCCGTAAGTACGACACCGGCAAGGGCCAAACCCCAGACAAGCCCGAACAGCGTCCAGCCCCAAGCTCCGCGGAGCACACCGAGGGTAAACGGCGTATACGTGCCGGCGATCATGAGGAAGATCGCCGAGTGGTCAAGAACCTGAAATACCCGCTTGGCACGATTCCTCGGCAACGCGTGGTAGAGCGTGGATGTCAGGTAGAGCAGGACCATTGCAGCCGCGAAGACGCTCGCTCCCACAATGGGCGCCGTGCCGCCATGCCGGACTGCGGAAAGAACGAGAACGGGGGCGGCCGCTACCGCCGCCAGCAAGCCGACACCATGGCTGACGCTGTTAGCGATTTCCTCCCCGGGGGACGGCGTACGATCTCGTGATGCGGGCGCTTTGGTCATGATTATTCATCATAATGGAGATGGACCACGATGTGATGGGGAACCGGATATTCGCCGGAGGGGGGGTCGAACGATGTGCGGCCGGTTCACCTCAATGGACTACCACTTCACATGCGAGCACGTCATGGAGAACCTGGGATAATTCCTCTATACGATAAGGCTTCGGCACGATCCCCTTGAAACCGTAACTTCTATAATTGGCCATGACCGGATCGTTGGAGTACCCACTGGAGACGATGGCCTTGACGTCGGGATCCACTTCCTGCATTTTTTCCATCGTTTCCTTCCCTCCCATCCCTCCGGGAATGGTCAGATCCAGGATGATGACATCGAACGGCTGTCTGTCCTCCATTGCCTCCACGTACATCTCCACCGCTTTGGCGCCATCCGGTGCATACCTGCTTGTATATCCGATATGCCCCAGCAGCGCCTGGAGGACGTCCCGGATGCCCTCCTCGTCGTCCATGATCAGAATCTTCCCTTTCCCCACGGTAAGCTCCATCTCATCCTCCCCCTGCGCGAAGGTCGCGTTCAACGTGGCAGGGAGATAAATATTGAACGTGGCCCCGGCGCCCACGATCGACTCCACATCGATATGACCCATGTGGTTCTTGATGATGAAATAGGCGGTCGACAGCCCCAGGCCGTTCCCCTTGCTCTTGGTCGTGAAATAGGGATCGAAGATCTTCTTGAGGTTCTTCTGAGGTATTCCAAAACCCGCATCCTCCACGGAGAGCTTCACATAATCGCCCGGACTCAGGGGTAGAGAATCCTGGTCGTCGACCTTGACGTTCCTCGCCTTCACCTTGATGGCGCCACCCTTCGGCATGGCATGGTCGGCGTTGAACACCAGGTTCTGGATGACCTGGGAGATTTGCCCCCGATCAACCTCCACCGGGAAAATATCCTCCGGGATGGAATAATCGCAACGTGTCCGGGATCCCGTCAGGGCAAGGCCGACGGCCTCGTGGAGAATTTTCTCGATCGATTGGACTTGCCTGACCGGCGCCCCCCCCTTCGAGAAGGTAAGAAATTGCAATGTCAGTTCTCGGGCGCGCAGGCACGCCTTCCGGGCCTCCTCGATTTTCGCGAACGCCATCCCGTCCTCGCTTCTGTGGAGAAGAGCCAGGGAGATATTCCCCATGATGGCCGTCAAGATATTGTTGAAATCGTGGGCAATACCCCCGGCCAGGATTCCGACCGATTCCAGTTTCTCGGTCTTGATGAGTTCCTCCTCCACTTCCCGCTTACCCGTCTTGTCCCGAAAAACAATGACAGCGCCGATGATCCGCCCGACTGGATCGCGGACAGGCGCACAGTGGACCCCGATACCCCGCTCCGTTTCGTTCCGGGAGATCAGCAGGGTGTCCTCGCCAAGCGTGATCGGCTCTCCCATGCTCATGATTTTCTTTATCGGGTTTGAAAGAGACTTACGGGTCGTGCTGCTGATGGTGTGGAAAACCTCCCACAGCGGCTTCGCGCGCGCCTCCTCTTGACCCCATCCCGTAAGTTTCTCCGCCACCCCGTTCATTCGTTCGACCTCTCCTGCCTGGTTCGTAACGATTATCCCTTCGTGGATGGAATGGAGGATCCTCTGGGCGAGTTCCAGTTCCCGGGAGAAGGATTCCTGTGCCCGTCGCAACATCCGCATGGGGAAGATGCGGAGCACGATAAAAACGATAGAACCCAGCAACATCCCCCCCAGTGCCACCACGCCGGTCCTTATCAGAAGAGGCCGCAGCGACCGGCTGATTTCGATCCGACCCACCACGGCCTCCTCCGCGCCGAAAAGATTCGCCGACCGTGTATGCACGGGCACGTCCAGCGGGACCGATCTCTCGATAACGAGCGTATTCTGGCTGTCGAAAATTCGCCGAACCTCCCGATCCTCATCCCCTTGTTTCCCGCTCAATACCTTCCGCAGCTGGACTTCCCGAAAACGCCACGTATCGGGGTGGGCGATCAACAGCTCGGTAAAGGCGGGGGCCAGGACCTCCGCCTCCGTTTTCAGCACGATCGAACAATTCTGGTAGGATATGTAAGAATATAACGCGGGGGGCAATAGCGCGATGGCGACCGCAAGGCCGGCAGCCATCCGGTCGATAACGAGCCTTATTCTGTGGATTTGTCCCATACGGGACTTTTATCGGAAAAACGTACTGAAACCTTCACTGCCCTTACAACGAGAAGGTGATTCCCGCCATCAGAAGGATCTGACCGAGCACGTCCCCCTGGACCTTCACGCTGCAAGCGGCGCCGCCGGACGACACACAGAAGATCTCCGTGGTGTCCGGCAAGATCGTCATGAACCCCCTCCCCTCGAAGCGAAGGCCGACGTGGCCGGATATCGGTATCATGACTCCACCGCCCAACGAGAGGGAGAAGTACGTTTTCTGGTTCAGCCCGCTCCCGTGCGGTACGAAGTGCGTCGCGCCGAGCCCCCCGGAAATGAAGGGACGGACCTTCTCCGCGGGAAACATGTAGGCCCCCCCCAGGTGGAGGTAGTGAATGTCCAGGTCGAAGAGCGTTTCCCCGCCGAACGTCCCTCCTCCGGTAACCTTCGTCTGCTGAAACCCGTAGAAGAGTTCGTACCGGGTTTCCGGGGTGTCCGGCAAGCCGAGGACGAGTCCGAAGCTCCCCCCCTCCTTAACGTCCAAGTCGGTGCCGGTACTGTTGTCCGTAAAACTGCCGCCGATGGTGTAGCCGGCGTACGGCGTGATCTCCAACCCCCACCCTGCTCCCGCCTCCCCCGGGAACAGGACCGATGAAAGGAGGAGCGCGGCCGAAAAAAGAAAAATGCGGAACGGGAGGGTGGCGGGCGCGGGAACCTGTTTCATCGTTTCCTCCGGGAATCGCCCTCCCGCCCAATGGCCGCATGGAGAGCATGGTCAAGAAAACGCAGGAGTGACGCTTCATTTAACTGCAGGAGGTGTTTCCCGTCAACGCCAAGCGGAGGGAATGTCGCGAGTAGATACCAAGTACCGTTTGGAATCGCGACGAAAATACTCCTATCATGGGAACTGGTTATCGTCGCGCGGTTCCCGGGAGGAAGATCGACCGATGGCCCTGCCGACCCCGAAGAATGCCGGCCGGAAAATCCCCGGATTCCCATGGCTGCTGTGGGACATCCTGCGCGCCGGGCGGGGTCGTCCGGAGGATACGGTCTCGCGGCAGCAGGCCCGCCTTCGCCGGTTGATCGAATACGCAAGGAGCCGGTCCCCCTACTACAGGGAACGATACGCCGCACTCCCCCGGGGCGCCCATCACCTCCCGGCACTCCCACCGGTGGCCAAGTCCGACCTGATGGCGAATTTCGACGGGTGGGCGACCGACCCGGCGGTCACGCGGGAGACGGCGGAGGCATTCATCGGCGACCCAACCCGGATCGGGGATCTTTACCTGGACCGGTATGTCGCCTTCTCCACGTCCGGCACGACCGGGACCCCCGCCATCTTCCTGCACGACCGCGGGGCGATGTCCGTCTACCAGGGCCTCCTGCTGGGGCGTCGCCTCCCGACGCTGATTGCCGCCGGTGCCCTCGGCCCTTTCTTGAGGAACCGGGCACGGACGGCGACGATCATCGCAACCGGGGGACACTTTGCCAGCTCGGTCGTGGAAGCCCTCGTCCGATCCCGCCATCCGAGGCTGGCCGGCCGCAACCGCACGTTCTCCCTGATGACTCCCCTCCCGACGCTTGTACGCGCGTTGAATGAATTCCGTCCCGCGGTCGTGGGAAGCTACCCCACCGCGCTGGCCGTCCTGGCCGGGGAGCAGGCGGCCGGACGGCTGCGAATCGCACCAGCCCTGCTGCTCTCCGGAGCCGAACGCCTCTCCACGCCTCTCGGTGAGCGAATATCCGAATCGTTCCGATGTCCCGTTCGGGACACGTACGCCGCCTCGGAATTCATGGGGATCGCTTTCGACTGCCGGTACGGACGCCTGCATGTCAACGCCGACTGGCTGATCCTGGAACCGGTGGATGCCGTCGGCGAACCCGTTGCGCCGGGCGAAGCCTCCCACACGACGCTGTTGACGAACCTGGCCAACCGCGTCCAGCCGCTCATCCGCTACGACCTCGGCGACAGCGTCACCGTCTTCCCTGCGCCATGTCCCTGCGGCAGCCCACTCCCCGCCATCCGGCCCGAAGGCCGGCGCGACGAGACTCTGTGGATCGAACTCGCGGGTGGCGTGATCCGGCCGCTGATCCCTCTGGTGCTGGCCACCGCCGTGGAGGAGGCACCGGGCGTTCTGAGGTACCAGGTACTCCAGGCGGGTCCGCGGCGCCTTCGCCTCCGCCTCGAGGAGGCCCCGGGGCACGATCGCGCGCGGGTCTGCGATGACGTCCTCCGCCGCCTCCGCGCATACCTGTCCTCCCAGGGCCTCGCATCGGTGGAGGTGGAGTTATCGGGGGAACGGCCGCGCAGCGACACGGCGGGTGGAAAGATGCGCCAGTTCTTCGTCGAACCGGGCGGCTGACGGTTCCTGCGCTTGAGCCATCCGAGGAATGTTGCCGGACCGTTGGCTTCAAGTGGCATCCACCGCCGCCATGGTCCGCATCTTCTCCAGCAGACGGACGAGGCCCAAGGTGTCTTGCTTGCAATATTCCAGCAATGCCTTGCGCAGCCTGGAGAGCTCCGCAGGGTCCGCGATGGTATCCATGGTGAAGTACGCCTCCGACGCCATCGCCCCGTCGCTGATTTCCAGATCTTTGTACGTCATCTCCGGCACGAGGACCGGCAGGACGGATTTCAGGGAATACGATCCGTTCATCCGCCAATGGTAGATGTCCCGCCGCTTGAACGGCTCCATCAGGTCGATCATCCCGTCGGTGACCGCATTCAGGCGTTTGCGGAGGATCGGGATGGATCTCCCCAGTTCCCTCAGCACCATTTTTTCGAAGGACATGTTGTAGGCGATCACGCACGCCCCTTCCGGAATCTCGTTGACCAGCCTCTCCGCGATCTCCTTCCGGGGGTCCACGCCGGGCTGCGCAAGGTATTCGAAGTGCCTTGCCTCCTCCCCTTCCGCGTCGATACGGTGGAGGGAGTATTGGAACGGCACCTGCTGGTACGGCCGGGTCCCGTCGAACAGCGGGATGCCCGAACCGAACGTCTCGAAGTCGAGGAAGCATACCGGATACCGGACCTTCTTGAGGAACTCCCGGATCTTCGCGGGATCCGCGTGCGACTTCCTGTCCAGGAAATATTCGGTCTGCATTCTTTGCATCAGGTTCAGCGAATCGAGCGGGACGTCCTGCAGCTTGACGACTCCTTGCCGGTACAGCTCCCACTGGTCGATCCCCCGGCCCCGCAGGGAGAAGACGGAATGCTCGGGGACGTGCTGCCAGCAGTGGTCCATGAAGTCGCATGGGTACGGGTCTTCGCAGTGAGGCCCGATGTCGATCTTCGGCATCGTGCCCCGCAGCATCGCCCGCATCCCGGCCAGCTCTTCCGGGATGGACGCCTGCTTGTCTTTCACGATTCCGGTGATGTCCTGGAGGACGAACAGCTCCTCAGGGACGATGTCCCCATCCCGCACGTAGCCGTTGTTGATGTGCACGAGATACGCCTTGTTGATAGGGAGCCCGCACCCGGAGAGGACGTAATACTGGACAGCGACGTCGTCCCAGTGATGCTCCTTCACGGAGGTGGAGCTCTTCACTTCGTACAGGTCCCAGTAGCCTCGGTTTCGGACGATGATGTCCGCCTTCACGAAGACGTCGTCAAAGGAGAAAGTCGCCTCGTAGATAGCCTCCGTCCCGCGGTCGATCTCCTCGCGGGTCTTCGCCAGTTGCTCTTCCTTGGTCAGCCCGTGGAAGGGTACGATCACCCCCCCGGGGAACAACATGTGGGCAAAATCGCCGACCTCATGCCCGCTTTTCCAGAGCGCCTCGAGCTCCGGTGTCGGTTCGCCCCGGAGTTCCGGTTGATATTTGTGGAGATACAGCGATTTGTGGCACTGAAGGCCACGGGTGTAGAGGGATTTGCTGAGATAGGCGGTCTTGTCAGGCGGGGACATCTACCCTCCATCGACCGGGACAGGGCCGCGCGTTTCCATGGCCCTATTGTATTTCGTAACCGTGAAGGGTTGGGTCGAATTCACGCGCACTCCTCCTTTCCCGCCCGAAACTTTCCCGCGCCGGCGGGCTTCGAACGGGTAGTCGAGGGCGTCGTACCGGTAGAGATGCTGCGCGAGTCGCGGGAAGGAGCGAACGATGGCAAGGATCGTACGATTTCATAAGACCGGCGGGCCCGAGGTGCTCCGGATCGAGGAGGTCGCGCCTTCGGTGCCCGGGGAAGGCGAGGTCCGGATCGCCGTCAAGGCCATCGGGCTGAACCGCGCGGAATCCCTCTTTCGACAAGGGATGTATCTCGAAGCCCCGAACCTTCCCTCCCGCCTCGGGTACGAGGCGGCGGGTACCGTCGAGGCCGTCGGGGCGGGGGTCACCCGCTTGAAGGTCGGGGACCGCGTCAGCACGCTTCCCGCCTTTTCCATGGGGAAGTACGGCGTCTACGGGGATTCCGTCGTCGTCCCGTCCGACGCCGTTTCGTCGCTCCCGGGAAATCTCTCGTTCGAGGAAGGGGCCTCCATCTGGGTAGCGTACCTGACCGCCTACGGCGCCCTCATCGAGCACGGCGGACTCCGGAAGGGACAACACGTGCTGATCACAGCGGCCAGCAGCAGCGTCGGCTACTCCACCATCCAGGTTGTCCGCGCCGCCGGGGGCGTCTCCATCGCCACCACACGGAAACCGGAAAAAGCGGAGATGCTGCAACAGGCCGGGGCCGATCACGTGATCATCACCGGCAAGGAGGACCTCGCGGCGCGCGTCATGGAGATCACGGATGCGCGCGGGGCCGACCTGATCTTCGACGCGGTCGCCGGGCCTTCCATGGAGGTCCTGGCCGCCGCCGCCGCGCGGGAGGCCACCATCTTCGTATACGGCCTCCTGAGCATGGAGCCCACCCCGTTCCCGCTGATCGTGGCGTTGCAGAAAGGTTTGAACCTCCGTGGGTACACTCTTTTCGAAATCGTGTCGGTGCCGGAGCGCATGGAACGGGCGAGGAAATATATCTTCGACGGGCTGAAGTCGGGGGCGCTCTGGCCGGTCATCGACCGGATCTTCCGCCCACTCGAAAGCATCGTCGAGGCCCACCGCTACCTGGAATCGAACCAGCAGAACGGGAAAATCGTCGTCACGGTGTGAGGACGTGAAAAAGAATAGGGAGAAGTGATTTCCGACCCATCTTTCCGCGTGAAAGACGGGTGATTGGTTCCTGCAATTCCGTTTCTACCATTCGACGACCTGCCGCGAGGGCCCAACCTTCCGTTTGGTTTTTCATTCAGGCACGATTCCGGCAACCTTCTGGAAAAGGATTGGGACACCCGCTGTACGGAGGGGGTGATCGCTGATCCGAAAAAGGAATCCCTGATCGGCATGAAAGATTTTTCCCTTAAGAAAGCAACGATTTACAGGCTATTGGCCGTCTTGGCGGTTTTTTCGCTCCTTATCCTGCCCGCGTGCGTAGATGGGGGGAGCGGAGACGGAAATGTAATCGACCCGGGCGGTTCCGTAATCCCTCCGCCAGGCGGGAACGATCCCGATCCGGGTGTCGCCGACATCCGGGACGCGTTCCTCGCCGCCGTCAACGAGGCCCGGTCCGTCAACCAGGTATGCGGGATTACCCCCTACGGCCCCGCTCCTCCGGTCTCGTGGTCCGAAAACCTCGCGATGGCCGCCTACCTTCATTCCGAGGACATGGCGCTGAACAACTTCTTCAGCCACACGGGGTCGGACGGCAGCTCGGCGGGCCAGCGGATTTCACGGCAAGGGTATCCGTGGAGGACATACGGGGAGAATATCGCCGTCGGGTATCCGATGGTCTCGTCCGTCATCCAGGGATGGCTCGGAAGCGAGGGGCACTGCCGGAACATGATGAACCCGGCCTTCAAGGAGATCGGCGCGGGATATGCCATCGGACCGTTCGGAGGGAACCCGGCCGCTCGCTACTGGACATTCGACCTGGCGGACCGGTAAGGTTCGGATCAGCAGGGAGAACGATCGTTGCTTCCCGCCCGCCGACGTATTCTTTTGTACCATCCGGGAGGAAATCTTCGACGGCTTGTACGACTATCCCCATCGTATCCTTCGGTTCGTTCATGCGGGCGTAAACACCCGGTTGGTACCTCTGGCCTGCTCGCCGTAAATCGGCCCATGTAGCGTTTATGCTTTTCAGCGCGATTCGAGGAGGAAAGCAATATACTTCCATTATTGATGAGGCCTGCACACCAGTAGAGGGAGGTTCCGATGAGAAAGGTATTCCTGGCGATGCTTTGTCTCGCGATATCCTGCACAACCGCGCTGGCCGGAGAGTTTTACGGGACGGTCAAGGAGGGCGGGAAACCGATCAAGGCGGCGACCAAGATCGAGGTCAAATGCGCCAAGGGAAGCTATAGCGCAGAGACGGACAAACTCGGATCCTATCGCCTGTTTGTGCCCGAGCAGGGAAAATGCGCCCTCTCGGTCAAGTCCAGTGACGGCTCTCCGCAGATGACCGTTCACTCGTTCGAGGATTCCACGCGGTACAACCTCGTCCTCGAGAAAAAGGACGGAAAGTCTTCCTTGCGGAGCGAATGAGCATGGAGCCCAAGGAAAAGGATTTCTGGGACAAGGCGGCGATCGTCCTCCAGCCGGTCGGCGGGTTGCTGGCTGCCCTGGCTGTGGCCGGACTCGGGTTCTTCGGTTCGCAATTCATCGAAAGACGGCAATCCGAGGAGACACGTGCCCGGTTCGCCTCCGAATTGATCAGCAAACGCGAGGAGGCGGACAGCGCCTTGCGCAAGGACATGTTCGTATCCATCATCCAGTCGTTTCTCAGGGCCGACTCAACGTCCATCGATGATCGTTTGCTGAAGCTGGAATTGCTGGCGTACAACTTCCACGAGTCGCTGAACCTCAAGCCCCTCTTCTTCCAGCTTGAGCGTGACGCCGTCAAATCCGGCGGGGCGAAGGGCGAAGAACTGCGGGACCGGCTGAGCAAGGTGGCGCGGGAAGTGACCCGAAAGGAGATGGTGGTCCTGGAAGAGGCCGGAAAATCTTTCGAGCGCACAGTCGATGTCGACGATCTCGTCCGCAACCCAGGCGGGATACCGCTGGAGTCGGCCACGTTGACGCTCAACAAGGTAGAGCGCAATTTCGCGCTCGTGGTAAAGAAAATGGATGTCCTGCGAAAGGAGATGCAGATCCGTTTGCAGGTAAAGACCCGGAACGAGGATACCGGGGAATACCGGACGGACGACGCCGAGTTCTGGGTCGGTTATTACGATTTCCCCATGATCGACCATGTCCGGCTCTCCCGTGACCAGCGATTCGCGGTCATCCTGAAAAACTTTGGAGGAGGAAGCGCAAGGATCGCTGCCGTCTACTTCCCGGGGGCGTATGCGAGTCTGAAGGAAAAACCGTACGTCCAGGAGATGGTCAATAATCTCCTTCAGACCAATAAAACGGCTGAAGGAGTGAGCCGGTAGACTTCCCCTGTTCAGCATTGATACGCTTGTCGCTATGCTCGCTCACGCCGGAGTGTTAATCGGCATCGGGATTTGACCCGCTATTAGGCGTAATCGGTGGCCAATCAATTTTTATTGGGTCGGACACAAGACGGGCACATGCCACCGTGACATGTCGGATTCTCGCTCAGTAAAGACAACGTACTGGATCTGACCTTCGGGGGGGTGGGGGGTGAACAGCAGAAACGAGAAGGCCCGGCAGTGATCGCCGGGCCTTCGCAGAGCGCGGGGAAATTCGGTGTGGCGTTCCGGTCGTTCGGTACCTGACTTCCGACTGCAACCCCACTTCCGTGACTTCCGTGCTACGACAAGCAGAGCCAATCCCAGCCAAGCTAATCTTTGCAACTTCACGCCACCCGCCGCGCTGCACTATAACTATGACGTAAATTCAGATCTCTTGTCAAGGGGTTCACTGACCAGGACCTGCTCCCCCTCCGACCGGTTCGAGGGGGCAGGTTATCTTTGACGATCGTATTACCTGATTATTAAAAAAATATTAACTACTTACGCGTTAGATACGCTGTCAGTTTCCTCGCTTCATATTCCGTCTGGGCCTTTGCCTTCACGTCTTCATGCTTCGTCATTACGATGGAATTGATCCTGAGACTCAATGGGTCGTTGAACTCAAATACCAATTTTCCCCCATCTTCCCGTCCTTTGCCTTTTACCGTTCCGGGTATAATGTGATTCCTTTTGATATCCTTCCCCGATCCCCATGAATATTCGACATCGAAGGTTCCATCCGAATTTTTCGGACCAACCGTTACCGTTACATCCCGACCCGTTCCATCCCTGCTCTCCGATTGCCAGTTTCCAACCCAAGTTCCTTGAAAATACGAGGTTGTTTTGAAAGCGGCAGGTTTTTGTTCCGCCGAAGGTGGAACCGTATTGTCCCCTTTCTCTGCATGCGCAACCGAAGAGATAACCGCCATAAATATCAATAACACAAGATATTTATACCTTGTTCTTTGCATTCCTCGGGACTCCATTCGGTTGTCTGACGACTTGTTATCTGAAGTTTCCAGGAATATTTCCTTCGTCAATCGATCCTATCGCCTCTCCCTTCCTGGCGGGACGAGGGGGATGAGGAGCCCGATGCGGCCGGTTCGGCGCCCGGGTCGCCGCCGCCGATGTTGAACCCCGCGTCGACGTAGTGCACTTCGCCGGTCACACCGGAAGCCCAGTCCGAAAGGAGGTACGCGGTGGCGTTCCCCACCTCGTCCTGCGTCACGTTCCGTCGGAGCATGGCGCCACGGGAGCTCTTCTCCATCAACTTTCGGAAGTCGCCCACGCCGGAGGCGGCCAGCGTACGGATCGGCCCTGCCGAGACAGCGTTGACGCGGATCCCTTTCGGCCCGAGGTCGTGGGCCAGGTAACGGGTCGCCGCTTCGAGGGCGGCCTTCGCCACACCCATCACGTTGTAGTTCGGCACGGCGCGCACCGCCCCGAGAAAACTCATCGTCACCATGGACCCCCCCGGTCCCATCAATCGGGCCGCCCGCCGGGCGCAGGCAATGAAGGAGTAGGTGGAAATATCCAGCGCGAGATGGAAGTCGGCGCGCGAGGTATCCCGGAAATTGCCACTCAGCGATTCCCTGTTCGCAAAGGCGATGGAGTGCACGATGAAGTCGAGCCGCCCCCACCGGGCCTCAGCCTTGGCGAAGAAATCGTCGATCTGGGCGTCGTCGCCGACGTCGAGCGGTTCGACGAAGCTAGACTGGATCGACTCCGCCAGGGGATGAACCCGTTTCTTCAGCGCCTCGCCGAGATAGTTGAACCCGAGCTCGGCCCCCTCGCGGTGACAGGCCCTGGCCACGCCCCATGCGATCGATTTCTCGTTGGCGACGCCGAGGATCAGCCCTTTCCTCCCTTGCAGAATGCCCACGAGACACCCCCCGGTTTCGATCTCGCCCCAATCTTAACAATACCATTCCCTCAGAGCGCCCGCTTCTTCGTGTAATACCAGCGGAGCTGCAAGAGGCTGCTGTCCTCGTCGAGGTTCTCCTGGGCAACCGCCCCCGCGCCGCCGGCGGGCGGCATCACCTCCTTGAGTTTCCACTGTCCGTCGAGGCGACCGAACGTGAGGTATTCATCGAACGGAACGACGTCCCCGTCCTTATGGACGACCTCTCCACGCCGCTTCACGATCCGTTGGGCATGGGCGCACACCCGGGACAGGTACTCATCTTTATTGTTGTCCGTGAAGTTCCGGACGAGCACCAGGTCGGTCTTCCTCACGCAGAAATTCCTGTACTCGACCGACAACCCCTGCCCGCGTTGCCGCTCCAGGGCGCCCCGGAAATCCTTTGCCGCATCGGGGAACATCCGGGCGGACGCCTCGGCGGACAGCCCCCCCGCCTCCGTCGAGAGGAACAGATCCGTGAAGCCCTGGCGGGCGGTGGCCAGCATCCCCTCCCGGTCCCAGAGCCGGTCGGTTTGGACAAGGAAATTCAGGAGCCGCTCGATTTTCCCGGCCTTTCTCTCCGCTTCTATTCCGCGCCAGGGACCCGCCGGCCCGGTCTCCCCTGTCGGGCCTCCCATGATCTGTTCGATCTGAAGATCGGTGAATGATTCGACGACGTCCTCCTTCCTCAACCGGTCGGACTCCTTGGTCTGCTCGATCTCAAGAAGGAGCCACCCGCTGTCGCGATACTGGAAGGTCCAGAACTCCTGAAACGTCGCCGGTTCCTTGTCGCCCCGGAGGAACATCCCTGAACGGTCGTCCTTGTACCAGTCGCGGGCCCGGGCGGTAACGAGGACGGTGAACTCCCGCCGGTAGGGATCGTCGGTCCATGAGATGTGGACGGGGTCGACGTTTTCTACCATGAGGCCCTCGAGCACGTTGATTTCGTGGTTGGCCCGCATGCCGGCGAGCTGGCGGCAATGCTCCTTGAACAGGAAGGAAACCATGAGTCCCTCCATCGGCCCGTACTCCCGCGCCTGCCAGCACTCCTGGAGCTTGAAGAACACCTCCCTGGCGCGCGCCTCCAGAACGACAGGGTCGGCGGATGGCTCTTGCCGGGAAAGGAATTCGAGGACCTTCCGGGTCCTCCGCGCTTTTCTCTCGATGGCGCCGCGCCCGAACAGGTAATCGAGTTCCCGCCCTTTCTCCCGAACCATCACGATAATTACGATCGCGGCGAGCGTGCCGAGGAAAAAGACGATGCCCCATTTATTGCCCGTCGGGGAACCGCCCGATCCCCTGACGCCTCCGGAGAACCGTGGCCCGCCCCCCCCGCGCCCCCCGCCACCACCGCCACCACCGCCCCCCTTGTTGTGTACCGCGACTCCCGCGGCAAAGAAGGTGTTCGGCGGGTCGGTCCGGAGGTTGAAAACGCGGACCTTCCCGGGAACCCGCGCGATCTTCCGGATCGTCTGCGGGGAGAGA
>Ga0315273_10001112_pt1 | contig 29898 bp, 45 predicted proteins | sample YL17G02_0_MG_FD_205753 | JGI IMG/M metagenome (GOLD analysis project Ga0315273, IMG submission 205753) | Sediment microbial communities from Yellowstone Lake, YNP, Wyoming, USA - YL17G02_0 | ecosystem: Environmental > Aquatic > Freshwater > Lake > Sediment | place: USA: Wyoming | collected... | reverse complement strand
AGGCTGCAGAAGCGGAGGGAAACCCATGAAGCACCAGGACTTCGCTAGTCCGGTAGTCAACCAGCCGAACGCGACACGACTTTTTGCGTAGTCGCAAGCCACATCCTTCAGGTTGTGGTAGTTGACAATATTGTTAATAAGTCACCGATAGCGATTCTAGGGCAATTGCTTTTCGGGTGGGATACCTCTTAAACCCCTGCTAAAATCTTAGACGGAAAACTATTAATATTACCTATTATTATTACCTATTATGATCAGAGTAATTTTTGAGATCCAAGAAGAGGATAGGCATTTCACCGATGCTTCTAGATATTTCGAGGACATGATAAAAGAGGCTAATAGGAACCTCACAACTCCTTGGAAGTACCACTTTAAAGCCGAGCTGATAACTGATAGTATACAAGTAGGAGGGTTTGGATGAAGATCCCCGCGAAATGTTCCTGCGGTCATGAGTGGCACTATAGACCAGGATGGAGTCGCGAAAGGTGGATAGAAAAGAATCCAGGCAAGCAATTCTACGTAAGCTGCCCCATATGCAGGGCTAACGTGAAAATCCAGATTCAGGAGCCCCGGTCATGAAGTCCTATGAAGAGTATCTCCGCTCGCATGATGGATGGCATGAGATGGTTGCCCAGCTTCATCGTGACATCCTAGCTGAACTGGAGCTAATCAATGAAGTACGTGCGCGCCAAGCTCGGTGGCTAGGAGAGCTTAATGATCGCATCGCGAAGCTGGAATCTCAGAACAGAACAAATCATAGAATCATTGGCCCCCGAACGAGATTGGATAATACCGACTTAGTTGAAATGATGAATCCAGAGGAGGCCAGGAAGCCATGAAAGTATATTCAAGAAAATGCAAGAAATGTCTCGGTTGGTACTCAGTTGATGAGGATGTCGATTATTTTGAATTCATGTGTGATGAGTGTGAGGAGATGATGAAGAAGTGACCCTAATCGATAAGGTCGCACAGCTCCGGGCTCTTGAGCAGAAGGCAACTCAGTCAGAGCCGAAAGCAGAGTGGGAAGGCGAATTTACAGAACTGTTCGCGGCAGGTAATACTTGGAAATATGAAGTCTGGCGTTCTTATATTGATCAATATGGATTGCGTAACTATATAGATTTCGGAGAATTTGATACGAAAGAAGATGCTGACCTAATAGCAGCTCTTCGCAACGCCGCCCCCGCTCTCCTGGAGGTGCTGCAATGCTTCCAATCAGGAGACACAGTCGCATTAGATAGACTGATCAGCTTTTTGGAATTACAATTTGAATTGTTTGATGAAGACGGAGGCAATAAGGATTTAGCATTAGACGATCTCGAAATTTTTCGCCGTCTCGTTGCAGCCGCTCGCAGAATGGAGGCGCAGGAGGATAAGTCATGACTTGCGTCTGCGGGGGCACTGCGATGGAGGACTAGAACATGAGATCCGAAGAGGAGATCCGGGAAGCTCTGGATACCGCTATAGAATTAGAAAAGGAAGCTCTTGATAGTCTTTTCGCCGCATACCGAAAATTGGGATGGTATAAAGGGCGGCAATCTGCATTAAAATTTGCCCTCGGCCCGCCCTGCAGGAGGAGCGATGACAGTCGATGATACCTGGCTCCAGCGAGCCGAGGACTATCTTGAAAACAAACCGACTTATATAACTGAAACGTATGCCGAAATGCTTGTTGGAGAAGCCATAGCCGAAATTGAGCGGCTACATTCCATGATCTCCCAGCTCCGCGAGGCGCTGGTGGAGGAGCGGGCAAGGCATGTATTTATTCGTGGCACAAGGCCGTGGCCAGAATATTCTGGTGATGAAATTGAGCGAATGAGAAAAATGGAAGCCCGCCGTGAACTTGCAACAGAGTACCCAAATCTTGGCCCCTGGGGTGAAGAGGATGATGCGAAATGAGAGAGCATTATAAATTTGACATAATAAAAGCGTTTATCCCACACCAAATCCTAACAGAAGGAACGGAGAATTGGCATGTCTATGATGTAAACAAAGACGGAACAAGTATATTGCTCGGGATATTCCGCTATAAGAAGCATGCAACCTGGTTTACGGAGCGGCTCGATGCCCTGGAGGAGAAGAGATGATTTGGAGGCCATCCAATATTCTAAATACAACCATCGATGCAAAACTGGATGAGGAATTTAGGCTTATGGCAGCAAAAAGATACGGCAATAAAAAAGGAACCTTACGAATGGCAATAGAAGCAGCAATGGCATATTGGATCTGGGCCTTGGAAGAGGAAGACGAGGAGATGATAAAAATGATAGACGATATATATAAAGAGAGAATTGGTGAGGAGGCCACGAGATGAGCGATGAAGCAGGATCGAAATTTGTGGTAAAACAGGTTGCAGGAAACAAGACTTCTGAAATTATCTGACAATCAACCATACGAGGGTTCCCACCTGACCGATTCCAAAGACTATCAGAATACGCCCCCCCTATCGCCCATCCCCCCACCTCACGAGTTCTAAATACCTCTCAAACGTATATTCGAGGCTATAGAGGATTATATCTCTCTAGCCAAAACTTTTCTATCTCCCCCGTTTTCTCTCCCCAAAATCGTTCTTAATAGACTGTTTTAGGAAGTCCCCCCTTCTCCGCCGACCATCACTTCCTAAGTGCGGTACGAAAGTGTTTTGGAAGTCTCTCTCCGGGGCAAAAACCAAAAAAAGAGACTGTTCCGGCCCTAGAATTGCAGCAAACGACTTATAGGGCCATCGCACAATTTTATAACCGGCGAGCTTTAAAGTTTCCGCGAAAGAACGAACAATCCATACCTTTTCAAGGGGGAGACGTTGGATACTGACGCCAAAGGTCGTTTCCAAAATGGAAACAAACAGTTTACCAAGCAGAAACGTGACTCTTTAGGACATTTTTTGTCGGCGAAAGCGCCGCTTGGTAACGGTTCCGATAGAAAGAAATTCTCTAAAAAAGAAGTTGAGTCGGCGATCAAACTCATCGAGAACTCCGGCTATTTTGTAACCAAAACCCCCCTCCAGCAGGGGTACACATTCGACCTCGACATCGATCCGGTGAAGGGCAAGACATACAAGATCGGCTGCGTCTCGGACACTCACCTCGGGTCCAAGTACCAACAGCTCAAGAGCCTCCATCGGTTCTACAAGCACTGCGCAGACGAGGGCATAACCACGATCCTCCATGCCGGCGACATATGCGACGGCATGTTTGTCTATAAAGGCCACGAGTTCGAGGTCTTCCGACATGGTGCAGACGAGATCTGCGAGTACGTTTGCCAGAACTATCCAGACTATGGGATAACGACCGAGCTTCTCTGCGGCAACCACGATGAGTCTCTATATCGGCGTTCCGGGATGGACATAGGCGAAGCAATAAGCAATAAGAGGAAAGACATAATCCACAGAGGATTTCATAGCGCAAATTTCCTCGTGGGCGACTTGAAGATAGCACTGCACCACGGAATCGGTGGAACGGCCTACGCCAGATCATATAAGTGTCAGAAGCTTGCAGAGGCACACGTTGAGGACGATCCCGCAGAAGCCGCCAGGATCATAATACTCGGTCATTACCACTGTTCATGTATCCTTCCCGACTACATGAAATTTTTTATGGTACAAATGGGATGTTTCCAGGCACAAACGAGTCTCGGCCGGCGCCTGGGCCGCATCCCCGATATAGCCGGCATAATCCTGGAGTTCAAAGGTGGCAGATCATTCAGCGTGCCTAAGTGTACCTATCTCAAGTACGATAGCGTAAAGGAGGACTACTAAGTTCAGGCCAAGTCTGCTTTGATTTTCCCCAGTTGGTACACGATACTTAACACGGGAGCAAGGTTGGTGTCTCAACCGGGGGTCTCCATTATAAAAAAATATCTAGCGATCTCGTTTAAAATCGATTTTAAGACACTTTTTTTCATCCCCCCACCTCCAATTACCTTTTCTGATTTTTCATGGCCTTAAATCAGATTTAAATGAACCCATAGCGGCGACTGTGTTTTAGCACCAAAACGCAACAGTTTCCATCTGATTCTGAGATAGAACGATCATCAGAAAACTGTCAACTACCCCACCCTGAAGGATGTGGCTTGCGACTACGCAAAAAGTCGTGTCGCTATCGGCTGGTTGACTCCAGATGGCGAATCCTGGGATTATTCCGGCAGCCTGCTTTGGACGGAGAGCTTGACGCCGTTAAGTGGTTAAGTCGTTTCTGCTTAACTCGGCCCAGATCCTTGCGGATCTCATGCCTTCCAAAGCGATTGATTTCCGTTCACCGTCTCTCTTCGGTTGTCCGAAGTGCCCTACCTTCTTGCGAAGGCGGAAATCTGTTTCCTGGCCTGTTACCAGGGAACTATAGAGATATTATGCTTAATGGTATATTAAGGTATTTGCGGCAACGGTGGGGCCAATTCATCCCCGCCCTGAAGGATGGGGTCTTCTTGGACACGGAGAGAAAACTATAAATACCTACCATGTATATATATCATAACCAATCATTTTATCCCCTAATAGGTTGGGGGATAGGTTGGCTAAAAAGGAGGCGAACAGGGTATGCAATACAAGGTTGAGGTCCAGACATCAACGGGTCTCAAATTCAGCGGGATGGTGGATGTTAATATCCCGCCAAGCAGAGGCGTAAAGCTCCCGGGATTCAGAAGCGCAATCCCAGTCAAGACCTTGGATGCTATAAGGAGCCAGGCTAAAATGCAGCTCGGCGAGGAGATCAGGGCCTTCCGAGTTCTGGACGTGGTCTGAGATGAGTCTGATAGACGGCGAGGAATTCGACGTTCCCGTTCGATGTCCATTTCTGAGGTGATAAAAGTATGAAAATGCACAAACGCTGTCTGATGTGCAGAACCGCGTGGCCTTCGAATGGCGAGTGCCGCGACAACCTGCTCATCAAGAGGCAGATAGAAGTCCTGGAGGAACGAGACTTCATCCTGAGCTACTGCAAGACTACGATCAAAATCATGAACGCCTTCGGTTTCAGCCTCCCTCGAATCGAAGATGCGGCCATCCTTTGTCCCGGGTTCGCCCTGGCAGAGACGGATTGCTACGTCTGCGGCGCCGAGATCCCCGAACCGACAAACGGGATGCGTATTCCGGGCATCTACTCCTTCGAGGAGGGAAGCTGGCATCCCGTATGCAGCGATCAGTGCGAACGCCAGGGAACCACGTATGAACGATACCTATTCGACCAGCAGACCAGCAGCTTGATCGAAAGGCTGCTTGTGGCCGATACCAAAGGACAAGGGCAAGGACAAGGACCAGGACAAGACCAGGATCAAGAGGCAGAAGCATGAGAAAAGACTTCTCCGTAAAGGACGTCCGGCTCATCAAGTCCTCTCCTCCCGACAGAGGCCCGAGAGCCGGTGATGCAGTGATCCTTGCATCCGAAAGCTGGTCGATATCCAAACGAGGCGCGATCGGATTCCTGGGCGGTTGTGTAGACCAGGATCAAGAACAGTACAGCATTTGCTTCAACGCCAGCAAGTACAGGGATGCCAGCGTAGTCTCATGCTCCGGAGGTCCGGCGACGATCTTCACTCCGGCCGGCGAGCTGAAGCCCACCAGATTCAAAATCGGCTCCTGGTACTGGAAGTTCAAGAACAACGTCTGGAAGGCACACAATGGCGAGGACTACTGGATGGAAACTCCTCTCTGGAAGTGGATCCCGAAATACAACTGCTGAAAAAAAGTAAGAGGTGAGATTGAAATGGACGACATAGGGGTAAGACCCCAAGAAACCATCGATCTATCTCAGATCGATATGCCTGTAAGGATGGAAGACCGTAGCTTCGACCGCAAGATGCTCCCGGATCTGATAAGGCACCTCCAGGATATCAGGGACCACAGCGTAGACTACGTGGCCCCCGGCGAGAAGATGACCTTCCAGCCGACCAACGACGCTCACGAGTGGGAGCTGGAGATAGCGACTGAGGATGGGATCAAGATATTCCATCCGACCAACTGGGCCCAGAAGCAATCGGTAGACCGAACGCCCATACCGCGTAAGTACCATGACGACATGCTACGAGCTGGCAAGTCCCCCCTGGCTACAATGAACCTGAACTCCTGGTACAGGGACAAAGACGGCATGATGGTCCGCACCGTAGGCGACAGGTTCCGAGCGATGGTGAGCCCGAGTTTCTTTGCCTACGACAGCCTCGACATGCTCAAACAGGTCGCCGTGAGCATCAAGACCATCAACGACTCGCGCCTGACAACTGAGCAGCCGGTCAATTTCTACAAAGCCGACTGCTCGGAAACACACATATACCTCGACCTCATAGACGAAGGCCAGCAGTACGACATCGGCAAAGGCGACCTGTACAGCGCGATGCTGATCATCCAGAACAACGAAGTCGGCGCCGGATCGATGAGCATCGAGCCCGGGTTCTTCCGGTGGGCATGTATCAACAGGGCCATCAAATCCCCGGTACTCAGAAAGATCCATCGAGGCGAAAAGCTGGACGAAGGCATATTCTCCCCCGAGACTCGTAAGCTGGCCGCCGAGCTCTGGCACCGCCAGGTAAGGGATGTCATGAACTCGACTCTTGTGAACCATAACCTCTTCGAAGTCTGGGCCCAGGAGCTCAGGGAATCCAAAGAGATCAAGGTGGTGCCTACAGTTTCAGTCAAGAAGGTAGCAGAGGAGTTCAAGATAACCGACGATGAGGTCCAGCTCATCCTGGACTGCATGATGAGCGACAAGACCGTCGAGCCGGACGACAGAGACTCAGCCTACGCCATAATCCAGGGCATGACAGCCGCAGCGAAACAGATGCCGCCAGACAGGAGCTACGAGTTCGGCAAGATGGCCGGCGAGACCAGACAGATCCTGACGGTGCTGGCAGCCTAGACAGCCAGCAGACATCAAAAACAGGTGTCGAAAAATGACGGACGATGAAAAGATAAGCGGAACGATGTTCCTTATCGCCCACGGTCTTTTTCTGTACGCCGGGTCAAGGCTTGGCGACAAAGAGATGAGGGTCGATGACATCTTCCTGGCCCTCTGCATAGAAGGTCTCCAGGCGCTTCGCAACAGAGACGAGAGGGCAACAGAAAACGCAATCGAAAAGCTAGGAGCCTTTGCAGCAACGGCGGCGACCGTCATGGGCAGAAACGGTAACTAACCCAACGTGGCGACCAGAGGGTCAAACCAAAGTCATCGGTTCAGCCTCCTTAGCTCCGATGACGATTCTCTTTTCCTCTGGCCGCCTTTTACCCTTTTCGATTTTGATTTCCGCTAGACGGCGATTCACAGAAAACTATAAATACCTACCATGTATATATATCATAACCAATCATTTTATCCCCTAATAGGTGGGGGGATAGGTTGGCTAAAAAGGAGGCGAAAAGGCGATGGCCTATAATCAAAAGGATGACGTTTACATAATAGATGCCAAGGGCAAAAAGGCGATCAAAGAGCAGCTCAAGGATGCAATTCTCTGTGCTGGAGCGGATCACGTAACCTTCAAGCGCGATGGGACGATAGAGGCCAAGTTCAGCTATTTCTACAGGATGGGGAATACCCCAAAAAGCGTATGCTATAAGCTGACAAGAGCAGTTCCGGGCCTGAAGGTTGTGGATGCTTGGGACGATTTCGCTAGGTGGCCCAAGACGAGCTATTTCCATATACTGGTGTTCTATGGAGAGCAGGAGAAGTACAACGAGATCATTGCAAAGAGGTGTGGAAATTGAAGTCCGTCACCTACTGCCACGAGTGCAAAAAAACACTCCTGCGCACAAAAAATAAGAAGACAGCATGTGCGGCTGCCCGGGGTCATATGGCAGCAACGTCCCATATCCTGGTGTTCGGCTACACGTTAAACGAGGCCTGCGAGAAGGGGCTGATCGGAAAGGTGGTCTAAGATGGACGAGAAGGCCATAGAGAAATGGATAATCCGCAACGAGATGCGGATTGGCGAGCTCAACAAGAAGGGCAAGTATTGGTGGAACAGCGATGAAGCGATGCGCCTGGAGAAAGGGCAGGATAGGCTCATCAAAATGCTGGAGGGACACTGAACACGAAATAGATGCGGAAGCAAAGAGGCAGATAAGGGCAGCATTGTTCAAGAGGTTTAAGATGTTGGAGGCGGTAAACAATGGTGAAAGTTGAGTTGTTCAGGCTGGCGGCACTATCCAAGCCAGCAAAGAAAGCTTGCAAGACAACCGGGCAGAGAAGGTGGTGGATGAAGGGGCCGAACGGGTTCGTTAAACTGCCCTACACGCCAGGCGACCAGGATCTCAAGGCGGAGCTCGACCTGGAGCCGGGGACGTACACGTTGGGAACAGGCCCCTCGGGGAAGCTCGGGTACAGGGAGACGATCATAGTAGGCGAGGAGGTGGCTTAAGGTGGAGATAGATAAAAAGGAATTGGATAATTATATCACAGGCCATAATGGAGAGGATCAGTTTAAGGATGATCCTCCAATGCTAGTATCCGAATTAGAGGAGCAAATCCAGGCAGTCAGGGAAGCCAGGAACCGCTTCTCCGCCGAGAAGTCTAGCCTGGATGCTGCCAGATTTGTCTGGGAGGAAGCGAATCGCTCCCAAATCGAGCTAGTCGATAGCATCAAGGTCGCTCTCCAGGCAGAGGAAAACAAGCTTCGGGAGATGACGATTGGGGTATACTTCTGGACAAAAAACAAGAAGCCAGCTCCCGGCGTAGGGATCAGGCTCGTGAAGATCTTCAATTACGATACAGAGAAGGCCAAATCCTGGGCAGTTGAGCATAACTTCACGAATTTGCTGGATCTAAACGCGGCCAAGTTCAAAAAGGCGGCAGAAGGCTTATCCCTGGATTTCGTGGACGTAGAGGAGAAACCGACCGCAACCATAGCCGAGGTCCTATGAACCGCTACGACTCAATCCTGGCCGGCCTGCAATGTCTCACAGACCGGCAGCTATCTTCTCTGGTCCTGGAGATCCGGGCGGAGCAGATGAGAAGAGAAGACGAGAAACACGTCCTGGCCGTGGAGCACTATCTGTCAAAACCGAAAGAGGCAACGGCATGAAATTCGAGGCCAGGATCAAACGCAAAGGCTACACCCGGATCATAACACTCAATGAAGCCAACGAGCACGATGCCATGATGGAGGCTGCACAGAAGGGACGTGTCCTGTGGATCAAACAAGTACATTAATATCCGATAAACCAATATTTATTTCCGTGGGCAGCGTCCGTCAAGGCGGCGCAAGGCCGGTTCGAATCCGGCGGCTGTCGTGGCCCAGAAGGGCCAAGGTGACAAAAAATGGAAGCAATAGAGAGCTTCATAGGCCAGCTAGGCGAGCTGGAAAAGATGGGACGAGAGGTAGAAGGAATACTGACGGCCACGATAGACCAGGAGACCGTCATCCTCGATAGGATAGTCGAAAATCTCCTCCCGATGATGAGGTTCATGGACTACAAAATCCAGGTACACGGACACTCGATAGGCTATCAAACGAAAGAGTGGCTGTACGAATATTCCGAGGAGAAGGGGCTGATCCTGGTTAACAATACCAAACAGCGTTCTGATGATAGGGACAACAGAGGGTGGTACGAAGGGGATATCCTCGTGCTGACAAGATCAGGCAAGTTTATTCTTTTCACCCAGGAAGGCGATTGGTCACGGTGGCAGGGGGAGCATAGCCATTTCAACAATACTGCGACCGACATGGATACCAAAGCTGCCATAAAACGCTATAGCCTTCAGGAAATTGTAAAAGGCCTGAACGAGTCCTTCAAGGAGGCAGTCGAAAAGGCCAACAAGAAGAAAGCGATGCTGAACAGCCGCATGACCCAGCTCCAGGCAATCGAGAATATCCTTGCGGGAAAGGAGAGTGCATGAGCATGGCAAAACCATTCCGGCAGCTCACAAGAGCAGAAAAGGAAAAGATAGCACAGGCCAGGGAGTTATACAAGAACTTCCTGGACGAGGACGAAGACACGAAGGGAATACTCGACAAGATCTACGGAGCCGGGAAATGGCACGCGCTATTCGATGCTCAAAGAAGGGCCCTGTGGAGGACCGGACGGGAGATGAAGTGGGAGGGCCTCGGAAGTCACAGACAACGACACGTTCTACATGGGGTTGGGGTCAGTAGCTCCCCCTTAATTCCCCCTCCATTTTTGAGGTCTCATGGAAAAATGTGATCGTTGCGGCGATCCAGGCGCATCCTTCGTGGAGACGGATCCGGAGTGCCGGCTGGGTATCTTCATGTGCCCAAAGTGCAAACTATGGTGGGATAGTGAAAAGCGTGGTGAAGCTATATCGAGATACATTGTAATAGGCAGCTCCCCGTGGTCAACAAAAGTTTATCAAGAGACGATCTGCACGTTTCCTGGTGAGTGGTATTTCCTAGATGCCCCCGATCTTGACCACCTCAGATCAGTGAAACCGTCTCTGGTTTTCTTCCTCCACTATTCCAAAAAGGTTCCTGATGAAATCGTAAATGGCTTCGAATGTGTCTTGTTTCATATGACAGATGTTCCGTTTGGTCGTGGAGGCAGTCCTCTCCAAAACCTGATAACCAGAGGTTTTCGGAAGACAAAGCTCACAGCACTGCGGATGACAAGCGACTTCGATGCTGGACCCGTCTACCTTCAAAAAGATCTTTGCCTAGAAGGGAACGCAGAGGAGATATACCTCCGAGCAACACGTCTTGCAGCAGAAATGATCAGGCAAATTTCTCTCGAAAGGCCTATTCCGAGGCTACAAACCGGAGATGTAACAGTATTCAAAAGACGCAGGCCGGAAGAAAGCCAAATCTCTACGGTCTCTTCTCTACTTGAACTACATGACTGCATCCGTATGCTTGATGCTGATGGGTATCCTAAAGCCTTCATAGATTTCGATGGGTTTAGGTTTGAGTTCAGTCGTGCCGCTCTCTATAGCGATCGGATAAAAGCCGATGTGGAGATCAAAAAGCTTATATAATCGAATCTTGAACAGATATCAAGACGATGTTCGAATCTCCTGAGAGGGTACTCGTCGTCGCAGCGCATCCCGATGATGAAGTTCTTCTTTGTGGTGGATCTACAAACTCTTTGCTAGATATCGATATGAGGTCAACGAAAACTCTAATGGAGGTCTTGGATTTCAAACCGGATATCAAGTACATGTCCGATCTAGGATGCACCTCCAAAAACCAGCAGCTTGTCCAGGATCTAGCCGGTTCGGTAGGCGCTGATCAGATTATCGTCCCGAAGAACGCATTGAAATATTGGGATCTCTCTAAAAGATCGTCTCAAGATCTTCTTATCCACGAATTTCCTTATATCTCTTACAAGCATTTAAATATCTTCGTGCCAAGGTTATCAGTAATAGATATGCTATTCAATCTAGGCCCGAAGACCAGCAGGAATCTCATCATGAACTACGAGAAGTATGCCATAACAGAGGTAATTCATGGAACCGGCTGAATATAGTCGGGCTCTAATGGAATTTAGTGATGATCCCAGAGCGGTAGGGTACAACGGCCCGGAATCCCAGAACCTAATGTTCTCAAGGTTCCTTCAGCTTTTCAAGTTTGAACGAGATCAAATCCGTGTTCATGAAGTGGGATGCGGATTATGCCATTTCAAGGAATACCTGAAAACCAGGCGAAGAGTCGGCTACTCGGGCAATGATACTCTCCTGGATATGGTCGTATTCTCCAAGCAGAAGCACCAGCGATCTACTATTTATCACGGCCACCTCAAAGACATCTCTCCGTTTCTTGATGCTGATTACGTGGTTACTATCACGACCTTCAACGAATCACCAAAAGAGGAGCTGTTGGATGAGCTGCGAGTTATGTACGCGGTCGCTAAAAAGGGGATTGCTTTTGATTGCTTCTCGAGTTACGTCGATTTCAATGATGAAAAGGTTACTTATATAGATCCTGCGGAGATGCTGACCTTTTGTCTCCAAACCTTCTCCAGATATGTTTTTTTAGATCATAGTCTTCCTAACTACAGATATATCGTTTTTGTCTACAAGCCAGATTTTATTGATTCGATATATCCCAATAAATCACAATATTTTGCAAAAAAATAATCGAGTGTGTTATGAATGGAACCAGAAAAACCACCAGTGAAACCAGGGCCAGTTGCCATCGCCAAAAAGTTCACTCTGATAGTTAATGGCGAAGAGATGCTTCTACATGATCCTTCGCCAGAGGTTGTAGAGAGCCTACGTGCCTCGGGACATGAAGTCAGGGAGGAGGTAATCGCTAAGAAGCCAAGGTTCTCCAAGATCACCTCGGAGATAAAGGAGAGGCTTCTGGAGTTGCTCGCTTTTGGGAATACCTTTATGCACTCATGCAACGTTTTGGACGTCTCTCCGTCTTACATAATCGAGTACAGGGCCACACATCCTGCTTACGATGCGAAAGTCCGAGCAGCGATGAAGACTCAGCAGGCTGCTATGGCAGATGCTCTGTACACTACTGGAGTCGGCGGTAACGTTACCGCCCAGATATTTTTCCTCGTGAACCGCACCAGGTTCTTAAGGAGCAGCGATCCTGACAAGTGGATGAACACTCAGAACATCGAAGTTAGCGGGCCAGGGGAAGGGCCACTTGAGCTAACGTTTCTCTCGCCTGAAGAACGGGAACGCCAAATTTTAGAGCTTTTGGTTAAGAAAGAAAAAGATCTTGCCGAGGGTTCTGTGCGTCCGAAGTTCCATAATCTTGCAAAAAGTAAAAAGGCAGGCAAAACCGAGCCACAAACCGGCCGAAACACAACGAAAGATAAAAAATAACCCTCGTTTTAATTTACTAAAATCAAAAACACCGGGTGAAACCTAGATGGGTGCTGCGGCTTGCAAAGAAATGTCTCTGAATAATCCATATACGTTGCGTTTGCTCCAGGAAGACGAGAAGTACCAATCTGAAGAGCACCTTCTCAATTTCACGCAAAACGCCTGGCCGATCATAAACCCAGCGACTAAGTTCCTCCGCAACTGGCATATCGAGCTGATCTGCGAATACCTGATGGCAGTCAGCCTCGGCGAGATCAAACGTCTAATTATAAACATCCCGCCAAGGTACACTAAAAGCACCTTGGTCAGTCTGATGTGGCCGTGCTGGGAGTGGCTCCACGTACCATCCCAACGGTGGGTGTTCTCAAGCTACGCTTCCGATCTTTCGGTTCTTCATTCGATAAAACGCAAGGACATAATCCTTTCCGAGTGGTTCAGAAAGAATTGGTCCAATATAATAAAGCTCCGCGACGATCATAACCGGAAAGCCGATTTCGTTAACACAGAAAGGGGGGCGATGTACTCGACCTCAATCGGCGGCCAGGTAACGGGCATGGGAGGCAATAGGCTGGTTATCGACGACCCAACGAGTCCGCAAGAGGCCGAGTCAGAAGCAATGAGGGAGATGGCGAACACCTGGTACTCCAATACCTTCAAATCTCGTCTCGATGATAAAAGAGAAGGAGCGGTTGTACTCATCCAGCAAAGGCTTCACCAGAACGACATGACGGGATACCTTACAGGCCTGGACGTCTCGGGTCTCAATGCGCATGTTCTGAAAGGAGGTGAGTGGACGTTACTCAGGATCCCGCTCATCTCCGAGCAGGACGAGGACATCTATTCGCCTATCGGCGACAAGAGGCTCATAGTATCCCGCAAAGAAGGCGATCTACTCTGGCCCGAACGAGAAGGGATGGAGCAGATCAAAGAATACCAGAAGGACGAATACGTCTTCGCTGCACAACAACAGCAACTCCCCTCACCTAAAAAGGGGGCAATGTTCGAACGAAATTGGATGCTGTCTTACGATCACCTCCCCCAGGACATCGAAGCCTATATTATGTCTGTTGACGCTACGTTCAAGGAAAGCAAAAAAGGAGATTATGTAGTCATCCAGGTCTGGGCCTGGAAACGACCGAATATGTACCTTCATGACCAAGTCCGAAAGAAGATGAGTTTCACAAAAAGTTTAGATGAGCTCGCGGATATTCTAATTCTTTATCCAGGCCTGTCCGCAAAACTGATAGAGGAGGCGGCGAACGGCGACGCCATCATAAACGTCCTCTCGGAGAAGGTTGGAGGGATCATCCCGATAAGAGCAGTAGGGTCCAAAGAATCCAGGGCGTCGGCTGTAACTCCTTACTTTCGTAGTGGCAACGTTTTCATAAGGAAAGCCCCCTGGATGCACGAATACGTAAACGAACTCCTTAACTTTCCCGGATCGAAACATGATGATCAAGTAGATGCTACCAGCCAGGCTATAACCTACATCCAGGAAACCTTCTGCGGTCTTGGTAAAGAGAGACGAGCTCTGTTCGCTTTCGGGAGAGCCATACGATGACCCGGGAAACCTTTTTGCCTTATGCACGACAGAAGATTGAGGAAGATGACATCCGGGCCGTGAACGAAGTTCTAAGATCGGATTTCATAACAACTGGCCCGAAAGTAGTAGAATTTGAAGAATTTTTCTCAGATGTAGTCGAAGCGGATTATGCAGTCAGTTACAGTTCCGGAACAGCAGCACTACATGGGGCCATCTACGCTGCAAATATCGCAAAGGATGATGAAGTTGTAACATCACCGCTAAGTTTTTGCGCTACCTCAAATTGCGTTCTCTACCAGGGAGGACGCCCACTCTTTGCAGACGTAAGTTATGATACACTCAATCTTAACCCCAACGAGGTTGCCGAGTTAGTCTCTACAAGAACCAAGGCCATCTTAGCAGTGGATTATGGGGGCCATCCCGCAGATCTGGATAGTTTAGCTCAAATCGCAGAAGATTCCCATCTTCTTCTGATAGAAGACGCATGTCATGCCCTCGGAGCCAAATATAAGGGAAAACCAATTGGTGGAATTAGTGACATGACAATTTTCTCTTTTCATCCGGTAAAACATATAACAACTGGAGAAGGAGGGATGGTTACAACCAACGACTGTGATCTTGCAAGACGTCTGACTCTTTTTAGGAACCACGGAATAGGACTTGATTTTAGGCAACGAAGCCTGACAAGAACGTGGAAATACGAAATGACCGATCTCGGATATAATTACAGGTTGACTGATATCGCATCTGCACTTGGCATCTCCCAACTACGCAAACTTCCTGAAAATTTAAAACGTCGTCGGGAGATAGCCGCCATCTATAATAACGCATTTCAAAGAATGCCGGGTCTAGTGTTGCCGAAGGAGCGATCGAACTCGATCTCGTCCTGGCACCTCTATCCTGTTAGGTTCGATTTCGACATTATAAAATCGTCTCAATCAAGAATCTATTCGGACATGCACACCGAAAACATAGGCGTTAACGTTCATTATATTCCGATTTATGAACATCCATATTATAAAAATCTAGGTTATTATAAAAAATGTCCTGTAGCGGATGCAGCTTATAAATCAATCGTCTCTTTACCGATGTTCCACGGAATGACGGATTTTGATGCGGCAGATGTGATAGAGACATTAAAAAACGTGATCGAACTCAGAGAGGTTTAAAATATGGTACCAAGAATAGAACTAGAAGAGATCAGGCCAAAAAGGCACGTATCTGATCGCAGTTGCAATGCCTGCCCATTTGGAGAAACAATTCGCCCACACAAGCATCACGCCAGCGAGCCCCGGCGCAGTCCATGTCTAGCCAAAGAAACGAGTGACCCACACACGCACACGCACCAAGTCAACAACCTTTGGCGGGTTAGTAACGGCAACTTTTTTGTTGCCTATCCCACGCAACCGAAAAAGGATCTCCCCGTAAAGCCCGAGATATGCGTTAGGCCATCCGGTCTGACCGAACTCCATACGCAGAAGACAACGATGGCTTTGGTTGGGGGCCAGGTAAATACTCGATATCGGCCAATGCGAAGGATAGTACGGTGGGTCAACGTTAAGCAAGGGGTTGATCTCCCAGGCGAATACATCTTCGGACGTGGGCCGATCTACTATGAATACGACGGGAAGGTTTACATCTATTGGCCGGCTCCAAAGAGGTCAGAAAGACTAGTCAACACGGTGATTCTTCACGCGGGGAAGAACATCTCAGAAGAAACGTACCAAGAAGTCGTTCGCTGGATGCGGTGCGCTGGCGCCAGGCTCGGAGCAATACAGAAGAGGATTAAACAAAAGGAGATCGAGAAGATCAGGGCAGAAACGAAACCTCTCGAACCTACCTACATGGACATAATATAAGTAGTCCCATCTCACAAAATATGGCATCAGACGCTGAAAACCAATCTTTACGAACCAGAGTGGGGGCGGTAGAAATTGTAGCAAAAGCAGCATCAAACAAACCAGCTAAGTTAAGGTCTTCAAAACGAACTGATTTCCCGCTGATCAAATCCTTTTTCTCGAGATCAAAAGGCGGATCGGAGATCCTGGCGATCCAGGAGATCATAGGTAAAGGCATCCGAGAGTTCCTTATCACGGAGATCTCTCACGAGAACAGGTTTGCCTTCTATCGGTCGATGGAATCGTTAGACCCAGAACTGTTGATCGCCAGGAACTATATCTCTCTGATGATCCACCGAAATTTTCTCGGCATGGCACTCGACACAGTGGATCCGTCCTATATGCCTTCACCCGATTTCCTTGCCCGCGTGAACTCAATCCTGGCCGAACTCAAGTTCACTTCGAAACTGTTCCCTCTGATGAAAGATTTCGTCCGGGGCAATGCGTTCGCTAGGATAATCAGAAGCGACGTAGACAACCATATCAAAGATGTCGAGATCCTGCCGGCCGATTCAATAACGATAGTCTCCGAGGAGTTCACGACCACAAAGAAGAAGAGTATCCTGATCACCGAGGCGGATTATTACATAATTAACGAGCAGAAGGACGTTAACAGAGAGAAGTATCCTATCGATCCCAACCGCGTGGAGGGGCCAGAGGTCGAGAATGATGAGATCTTGCCTGAAATAATCCTCTCTCCCGCGAACATGATTCATTTTGCCTGGGATGCAGAAGCCAACGCTTGCAAGGACAAGTTAGGCCGAGACACGTATAACATCTGGGGCAAATCGCCTTACGACTCGATTGTAGTCTACGTAAAAGCCAAACTGATGATCATGACCGACTACCTACGATGGGTCCGTATGGGGATCCCGAGGTGGACGGCAAGCGTAGACATGTCCCTCTTGAGCGATCTTAATCAGTATACCGGGACAGACGACGAACGAGTAGTTCTGGCGGAAAGGCAAGGCAAGGAGCTCTTTGACAAGATTGAAGAGAGTTTCTACTATCTAGACCAGGACGAAGAGAGCCCGACTTTTGACAAGAAACTACCTGTCGAACCGGATGCTATATTCTTCCATACCAGCGATCTCACATTCGAGCAGAAGGGCGGCGCCAACTCTCCAGACGTCCAGATCCTCGGTATAACGCAGGAGTGCAATAGGGCGATAGCTTCGGCAATGGGCGTACCAATGAGTCTCCTAGGATATGAATCTGGAAGTACCTACGCTATTGGTCGTGTTACTTCTCATTTCACAAGTGGCATAGGCGGAGGGCTCTTAAGATCACTCGAGGATACTATCATCACGTTCCTGAAACGGGAGTTCACTCAACGGGGCTGGGCCACGTCTCCAAAGGATTGGGATAACCTCTACATTGACTACGAGCGCGACGATACCGAAGAGCTCATGGCAGTCCAGGCGGCTGAGACAGCCAAGGCGACGGCGATCAACTCTATAGCGACTGCTGCCAGGACGTGTTACGAGGGCAGCTTGCTGACCAAAAACGAGTCCCGGGCTCTGCTCAGGGACGGCCTGTCATCTCTCGAAGATCTTCCTGACGTCGTGGGAGGGGACGAGTTCAAACCCCTGCAGCCTCTAGTCTCTCCATCGCCGAGCTACTTCATGCCGGCCTTAGATAGGTCGAACCAGCCCCTATCCGGCGACGTCCAGCCCGGCCAACCTGGATTCGAGCCGGACCATCCGACCCTCCCCAAGGACCAGCCCTCTATGGAGGCGGGCGTCAAGGCCGGTCTGCTCGATAGCTACACCTGGTTCATAGAAGAGGTTGCCAGGAAAGCCGAGGAGGGGAAACTTCAACCACAGTCGAAGGGGTAGTCGATGCCCAAGCCGAACGAAGATGCCAGGAAGTCAAGCCCCGGCGCGTGGCTCTATAAGAACTACGAGCTCTACCATGCCAGGGCGTTGGTACTCGAAATCTTCGGTCGTACCTTCTCTGATGTCGCAGCCGTTCGGTATTACCGTACGCTCCAGGATAAACCTTATATACCAATCAAGCATATAACATCTTGAGATGACAACAGATAGATGGACAAGGAGTAATACCACGGTCTATAATATAGGATATCACCTTATATGGTGTCCTAAGTACCGACGAAAGGTATTAGTTGGCGATGTTGAAGCCCGACTGAAGCAGCTCCTTCAAGAGAAGGCCGATAAGATTGGTGTTTCCATTGAAGAAATGCAGATCATGCCAGACCATGTTCATCTATTTGTCAAAGCGTCACCTGTTGCTAGTCCACATTGGATAGTACAGCAATTAAAGGGCTATACATCCCATGAACTAAGACAGCAATTCAAGTCTCTGAGAACCAGATTGCCTACTCTTTGGACACGAAGCTACTATGTTGAATCGTGTGGACATATCTCAGAGGATACGGTTAAAAAGTACATCGAGGAGCAAAAGAAAAAATGATCCTAACCTACAAAATCAAGCATGGAAAGGACTTCTCAGATGAACTGAGAAAGGCTAAGAAGATTGCAAAGTTTGCTATCCAAACCCATAGCCTTAGCTCCAAAGATGTCAAGCACTTCGGTCTTAAATCAATGATCTCTAATCAGATTCTCAGGAAGTATAGCCGAAGCAATACCGCAAGATCGGTTAAGAGTGTCAAATTAGCAATTCCTAACCAGGGAATCAAGGTAGACCGAGACGCAAAGACCATATCAGCACCGTGTTTGAAGCTCTCCCTAAAATATGAATTCCCTGATAACTTTGAGAAGATTAATCAAATCGAAGTCGGCGAGGAATACGCCTATGTCTCAGTATCCATTCCAGAACCGGAATTGATCAAGTCTGAGAAATGGATAGGCGTTGATCGAAACACTGTTGGACATATAGCGGCGGTGTCTGATCCTGAGACAGGCAAAGTTATCAAGCTTGGAAAGTCTGCCCTCCATATTCACCAAAAATACAAGAACCTTCGCAAAGGACTTCAGAAGAACGGCAAATATGGAAAGGTTAAGCAAATCAAGGACAGGGAGAGCCGAATAGTCAAGGACATAAACCACAGGGTTTCAAGGAAGATCGTTGATACTGCTAAGGAATCTGGCAAAGGTATCAAGCTTGAAGATCTAACAGGAATCAGAAACGGCAAGCATAATACAAAGTCGTTCCGCTATGCTAAGAACAGTTGGTCATTCTATCAGCTTCAAAATCAGATAGAGTATAAGGCTAAGCTGCTTGGTGTAGAAGTCGCTTATGTTGATCCAGCATATACTTCAAAATCGTGTAGTAGATGCGGACTCATTGGAGACAGGAACAAAAAGAGTTTCAAGTGTCCTCATTGTGGGCACGTTGATCATGCTGATGCAAACGCAGGGTTCAATATCGCTAAGCGTCCGTGCATTGATCGATTGCATACAGACAGAGATGTATGCAAAGGGACCACTGATAGCCCTAAAACGGCTCTGGCTTGAATCCAGCTAACCGTAGAACCCCAGGTGCTTTAGCCCTGGGAGTATGTCAGAGACGTTATGTAAAACGAGAACCCGCATCATATGCCAAACGAAGCAGGACGAACATGCTAAAGAAAGCCTGGTTAACATGGTCAACGTTGGAACACCCGTAGCTAACCCAGAGATTGCGAAAGCTCTCGACGGCCTGAACAACCGGTTCGAGCTTAACCTGGTCGAACACTTCGAACGAGCTTATGGCTACGGGTTCGCTCAGGCAACCAAAGAGGCCGCCGGGTACTACCCGCCCCAACTCCAGGGCCCAGACGTAGGCCGGCTGGTAGGTGTTGCTAAACAGATGACGCAACCCATGAAAGATTATAACCAGGCGCTGGCCTCGAAAGTAGAGGGGATGCTAACCACGATGATCGAGGAAGGCAAATCTCCAGGGTACATCGCCAGGGAACTCAGGTCCAGCATCCCCGATTTCCTCAAGAACGAGCCAGTCAAAATCCAACGTCCCGGGAAGAATCCGGTCATGTTCACGGCTGAATCCTACGCTGATATGGTTTCTCAAGTAGTTCCCTACAAACTCCGAAACGAGGGGTACGTCTCCAGGCTCAAGCAGGGCGGCGTAGCTGATGGCTGGGAATGGATAGCTACGGAAGACGAACGGATGTGTCCGGAGTGTGGAGAGAAAAATGGCAAAATCTTCACCTTCAACGACCCAACGCCGCCAGCCCACAATGGCTGCCGGTGCAGGCCCAAAGGCCACTACACGAAATCGCTAGAGGAGCTTGCGAAAGAGGTGGAGGAAGCTGAAGAGAGGATGCCCCCCTCCAGGCCCGTCGACGTCCCCCCTCCACAAGAGATGGCCGCACCAGGGATAGACGTTCCCATGCCGCTTCTGGAGAGCAAAGAGATAGATTTTGAGAAGAGTCCTACAGTTAATCGATATCTAAAAGAAATGAGTGAAGCACAAACCACTCCGACGGCGACTCCAAACGATACGGTGCTTGAGGGGTTGGCCAAAGAAGCCGGTTTCGACCTCCCTCCGATAAAAGTAAACGATAAAGAGCTTGACGAGATAATAAAAGCTGGACATCGAGAACTTTATCGAGGAGTTACAAACGAGGCATATGCAAATGATTTTATAAACGGAGAATATTTTGGTGGCAAAGGCGTATGGGGGAATGGAACCTACACAGCATATGGTTATAAGGAGATCCCAGGGATACCAGCCAAAGATTGGGGCAATTATGGAAAAATTGTTGCCGATGTGTTTGCCAAAGGAAACGAAAAATGTATAATAAGAATGGCATTAGATAAAAACGCAAAGGCAATTCAAATTCAAGATCTTGAGAAATTGGTAGCCAAGGATTACTCACGATACACTGATGCAATGTTCAAGAAAGTACATGCCATGCAAGACGCGGGCGTTGATTTTAATACAATTCACAAGTTGCAAAGTAAAATTACAGCAGGTTCAAATATAATTTCCGATCCTGGTCGTGTAGCATTAATGTATGGATATGATGCGATTGATGTGCCTCAAAATGGATACATGATTATATTAAACCGCAAAGCTCTATACGTGGTAGGTAAATAAATGAATCCGGAGTTAAGTCGTAGGGTGGCTAAAGTTATCGACATCATGGTTATGCTAGGCCTCTCGATGGACGATCGTATGGCTCTTGCACAGAGGGTCGATAGTACAGACTCTTTTGAAGATCTCCCTCTCAACGACCAGAAGAGCATCCTGGCAGCCGAAAAGCTCGTGGCATCCGGGAAGACCTTGCAGCAGATCATGGAGATCGCCATTGTAACCAATCCCGATTATGATATCTTACAAAAATGAAACTCGCGAGGGATACTGATTACAAATGTCCGACACTAGGCGCGGCAAGAAGGCTCGTCGAGCACTTCGTTGGGCATCCCGTCGAGATGCAGCCAATGCAAGACGACGAGAAGAGCTATCTGCTAAACCTCAAAGGTCTTCAGTACCTAAAAGGCAACGTGATATGGACAAACGACTTCATGGAATGGCACGTCCACAGTCGCACGATTCTAAACCTAAGACGACAAACGCGAGGTCTGATATGAACAAAGTTATGGATTACGACGAGTCTTTTGAGGCCAGGGCCTTTCGAGGCATGAAGTTTCTCGAAGATGATTATCTGGCTCTCAAGGAGCTCACGCCAGAACAGATCAAATACTATTGCGAGGGACGATGGATGTAGATATAACCATTATTATAAAGCCGAAATCGGTCGATGCAACCAGGCTTATCAGCATGATATCAGCCCTCAAAGGCGACAGCGAACTCCATATAACTCCTGCGGCTAAGATTCCCGCCCCATCCTGGCAGGAATTTCCGGACGAGACAACGCCTGGAAAAACGGCCGAACCAAAAGAGAAGACGAAAAAGGAGAAGAGGGCCAAAGAGTTACTGTATCCATTGCCAGACGACACCAAAAGTAAGATCCTGGGGCTAGCTGGAAATGGTCTGAGGCCGAAAGATATCGCCAAGAAGCTCAATCTTCCAGCAAGGCGAGTTAACGGTATCATTCGTGGCAACGAGCTCAAAGCCAGACGAATCAAATCCAAGAACGAATTAAGTGGCATCGTTATTGAACCCGGACCAAATGATATCGTCGGCTTCGGACCATATCCTCCAACCGTCAGAGGAGGGAAAATTTCAGACGAGAAGCCACAAGATCTCAGAGATCGCATCACCGAGATGTACTCAAAGATGACATGTAGGGAAATTGCAGCTGCCCTCAAGAACGAAGGCATCGATATATCTCCCAGCGACGTCTTTGGTCTAGTTAAGAAGCCCGCTCCGCCCACGGATGAATCCAGCACCGAAACGATAGTCTCCCTTTCGGACGAGATCAAGACCCGCATCATCGAACTGCTCACTGAAAATTACACCGCCAACGGGGTATCTGATGTCATCTTCGAGGAAACTGGATTAGTGGTCAGTCCAGCAGAGATACGATATTTCCAGCTCGAAAAGGATAAGGGTAACGCATGAAACAAATCGTACCCATTAACCAGGGCGGCCTAGAGATCTGCGGGAACTGCGTTTTCTGGGATGTCCTGAAAGGATGTGGCGATCTAGGTTTATGCCCGGCCAAGAGAGCCCGTGGGTATAAAGGCACTACGACCAATCGCAACCAGCTTTGCAACGAGGAGACAATATGTCAGTAAGATCCTGCTCAGAAAACAACCGTCCCCGGGTTCCGGTTGGGCGAAGAAGGTGCTTCGAGGGCCCGCGCCAGGGCCGAACGCCAGGGAGCCGCAGTCGAGGCTAACAGGGGGGATTGAGAATTCCAATCGATGAAGAAGATATGCACGGTAGCTTAAAGGCCATAAACGATGCTCTTAGAGGCAATTGTGCCTGTATCCAAATACGATCAGAACGTGGAGTACATATCTTCCGGCTCGGCGAATGTACCCCGCTCTGCGCCAGGTTTCATCAGTGCGTAATGTACGACGAAAAGTATAAGAAGCCAGAACCACAGTCGCCAGTAGGCTTCAACCTGAACGAAGTAAGCTAAAATGGAAAAAACGTATTTATAGTATCATCACTCAAAAAAGGATATAATCTGAAAACAAATTTTGGTAGGGGAGTGGGGGCTCTCCAAAATACATGGCCGCGATAGTCTCAAGGACACATCATGTTACTAACATCAAGTTAGTTCAGTTAGGTGATTGGCCTGCTCAGGATACTAATATCCAACCCAATGCAGTCGAGATGAGACTCTCGGTAAGTTATCCAGAGAATTTCAGGCTCAAATTTCTCGAAGCAACTGCCATCAAGGAGGGGGTTTGGAACGAGATTTACGAGTCTGCGGCGGTCCTCAAGGGTGCGGCCTCATCTCTACTGGGCAAGTACCTTTTATGGGGCCATCCCGAGGTCGATTCTCAACCGAATTATCCAGATGTTGCTCTAGGGCAAGTAATCGGCGTCCAATTCGATGATAAAACGTCCAGCACAAAAGCCCTCATAGCTGGCTGGGAGAACAGGATGCCACCAGATCTACTGGAACGTTTGGAGAAAGGCGACCCTCTTGGCGTCTCCGTCGGCCAGGTGGATTTCCTTCACGAAGATGGAGGCGTATTCGACGAGAAGAATTATAAATATACAGTATCTAAAATATATTATGATCATATTGCTATCGTGCCCATCGGGGCATGTCAGATTAAAGACGGTTGTTTGTTGCAAGCAACATCAAACCCAATAGTTGCGAAGTCGAAGTTGAAGTTGAAGTTGAACGAGAAACAAGAAGGTGTGGAGATGGGAACGGGAAAGAAGAGTACCAAGAATCCAGCGACGAAGACCTGTCATCAGGATGAGCCAGGCGGTGGAGAATCAGTTGTGCCGCCCCCGGATGCGTTCCCTGCGTTCGGATCACCAGAAGCTCTCGAAGAGTACGTCAAGGCTCAGTCGGCTCTGACCGACAAAGAACTGATGTTCTCACAACTCGAGATGGCGATGGATTATGTCATGAACACTATCATGAATAATGCTTTGAACGCACATCAAGCGGGCGATGCAGACGCTATCGTAGAGATCCTGAACTGGGCCGTCGAGCAGTGGAAAGCCGGAGCCGTTCTGATGAATCCGGTCGAAGCAGCTCCAGTCGAGGAAGCAGCTCCTGAAGCGGCAGTGGGGGAGAACATGGCATGGAAATCTGAGAAGAGTAAGAAAAGTCAGAAAGCTCCGGACAAGCTCATATATCCAGTAGTCAACATGACGGACGAGGGAAAGATCAGCATATCCTGGAGCGCAACAGTCGACCCGGAAGAGGCCAAGAAGGCGTTCGAGAAGATCATAGGTGACATGCAGCTATCCCTGGCGGACCTGCAGAAGAAGGCCGGTCTGACAGATGGCGCCGAGAAGGTTGCTCGAAGCATATTGATAGACTCCTTGAGGGGGGCCATGCCTGGCCTGAAGGATCTTGCCAGGTATGAGACGATGCCTCTGGACATCCTCCAGGGTATCGTGGGCGATATCGTAGGTTCTTCGAAGCCTGCGGTGGATGTAACCAGCCCAGGAATCGGGGCTACACCAATCGAAGGCGCTCCTTCCGCACCAGCTCCAGCACCGACAGTAACCCTTCCAGCTCCATCACCAGCACCTTCTGTAAAATCTCCGACACCAATCACGCTTCAGAAGCCATCTCCGACGAAGGGTGGCGGCGAGACCTACCTGGAGCTCAAGAAGCGGATGGAGAAGGAACTGAAAACGTCGATCTGAATGTGAAGGTGACAAATCATGTTCACGCTTGTTCTAGGTTGATAAGATAAGATAAGATAACATTCCGCAACGAATATAGAAACAATTCTAAGGAGAGTGGGGGAATAAATGGCATTAACTGGTGAGGTCGCTGGCGATCTACGTTTCGGCATGACACGCATAACTGCGTGGCTGTTCGAAGGCGACATGACGCCAACGTCCGTATTCAGCCGAACTGGTCTCAAGAGAGAAGACCAGGTGGCAATTGAGAAAGAGATAGTCGAGGGAGAGCTCGTCGAGTTCTTCGACAGTGTTGAGTTGACCTATGCAGCTACCGGGGGTCTGCCCGTAGTCCAGAAGATATCCGGCAGCGGCGCAAAGTACGTAGCTAGGGTTATCGAGATCCATCCATACGAGGACTGTCCGGCTTCGCCCATGACAGACCTGGGCCTGATGCTGGCCGGCAAGAACCTCCGGAAGGCCACGATCGAGCCTCTGGGGATGGTAGGGATGTTCACCGCCGAGGTTACAGTCGAGGACGACGACCCGGCCCTCAAGGTCGAAGTAGGGGTTCCTGAAGGTGTGATCTGGGATGAGGCCACTGGCAAGTTCATGTACGGCTCAGGAACTTCGACTCAGCTCGTTCCGCTACATCACATCGCGGGCTCGACAAGTGTTGACGTTGTGGCTCCGGTCCTGATGGGAGTGGGGATGCAAACAATTGAGGTAGTCTCTTAGGAGGGATAGAAGATGGTAGACACTTACAAGGATATCGATGGCCTGCCTAACGACTACATCTGGCAGAAGGAGTTCATAGAGGGCTTCATGATTGAGAAGTTCTCTAAGACGATGGAGTGGCTGGATTTCATCCCGAAGGTGGAGACGGATGCCGAAAGCATTTTAGGCTACAGGGAACAGTATTCCGCCGACACTGATCCGAAGAAGAGACTCCCCAGGAAGAGAACATCAGGCGCCGAGTTCGTAGTCGTGACAGCTTCTGACCTTCAGGAGATCTCGGCTATCGTGGCTCAGGCTGGATGGAGCGTAGTCTTCACGGAGAGGGCGAGAAGGTTCGCAAGGACCGACCGGGACATGGTCCGCCGGAGGTTGATGAGAATCACCAACTGGATGGGCGAGTACATGAACCGCGAGATCATATCCGCCCTGACCAATGCCACGAAAGGCGTTGACAGAGAGACAAGCGGCATGAAGTTCTACGATAGGACAGTCGCAAAGTGGTCTGCGGAGACGGCCAACCCAGTTGACGACATGATCCTGATGAGCCAGGACATGGAGGATCACGCGCCAGGCTACAGGGCAACCGATTTCTTCGTCCACAAGGACAACTTTGCCGAGATGCTCCGGCACCTGATCAACCTGGACGTGGACAGGCCGACCAGGGAGGCTCTGTTCGGTATGCCGCAGGCCCAGATGGACAGTATCTATATTCCAGTGCTGGGCGCGACTATCCATAAGGTCCAGTACGGCCTGACCGAAGGCGACATCATGGCTATGGATCGCAGCATAACTCCCGCGACGATGTACTACACGTACAACCCGGAGTACGCGCCCAAAGAGTTCGTACCGATGGAGAACGGCCAGACGCTCGACAACAACTTTGGCCTCCACAGCCACAGATACCTCGAGGACAAGACTCACGAGCTAAACATCCAGCTCTGGCTTGAGAACACGATCATGGTCAAGGACGCGACAGCCGGCCTGTTCATGCCTTCTGGATCATACGGAATCTAAATAGGCGGAGGCGATTCACAATGGGATTTCTTAGAAAAGTCTCCAAGATAACCTCCGGCCTATTTTTCAGGTTCTCCGGCGTTCTCGACATGGGGTCCGAGAAGATAGTCAACGTAGCCGATGGGACGAATCCGCAGGACGCAGCTACCAAAGCCCAGATAGACGCGATAGTTGCCGGAACGGGATTCCTGGCAAAGGACGGCACCGTAGCAATGACGGGTGCCCTGGACTTAGGGACACATAAGATCAACAATGTAGTCGATCCAGCAGCCAACCAAGACGCTGCCACCAAGAAGTACACTGATGATGGTCTTGGTCTGATGATCAAGAAGGACGGCACTGTAGCCATGACGGGTGCCCTGGACCTGGGTACACACAAGATCAACAACGTCGTAGATCCGTCAGCTAACCAGGATGCAGCTACCAAGAAGTACGTAGACACCCAGATCACCGGAGTCAACGAAGATCTTCTGGCCGATGCCACGTTGGACGTTCTGAGACACGGTAAGGTCAGGCTCCGAGGAGACGGGAAGGTTGCTGTACTCTTCAAGGCATCAACGCCCGGAACGGTTCTTGGAACTAACACACAAAACTTCAATCTTACAGGCGTTGGCGATGGAGGCGTAATCCTAGTAACTCCGGACGCAGAAGGCGAGAAGACGGCCACAGTCAACTTTGCCGCAGGATACCACACGGGCGGGACAGGCGCATCAACTAACATGTTAGCCGAGATCGACACCAAGTTCAAGATCTCCGTAGACAACGACACGCCCGAAACCGTGACATGCGATTGGGTTGGGGGGAGCTGCGACACCGGTGCCGAAATAGCCGCTGAGATGCAGACCAAGATCCGTGCTCTGGGCGGGAAGAAGACTCTTGTTGCAGTCGCCTTCAGCACCGACAAGTACGTGATAACATCTCCGACAAAAGGCAAGAACTCAAAGGTCAGGATAACTCCTGCCGCCGACCACGATGCCAGTGACGAGCTCGAGATCGGAACTGGATACGGGACCAACACAGACGGGACTGGCGACGTTAACGATGCCAGCGTAGTAACCGCCCAGGAGATCGTGGACGTAATCAATGGCGACATGACCGCCTATGTAGTGGCAACAGTTGTTGCAGGAGCTGTGCGGATTACCTCGAAGACGTCCGGATACGGCTCGAAGGTCTTGATGGGCAACAGCACTCTAAAGACGGTACTCGGTCTGGCTCAGAACGCCGTAGGATATGGGGGGCAGGGTCTGGGATATGCCAAAGACATGAAGGACACGAACTATTCTGTCTTTGCGACCAAAACCGGAACAGCCCAGGCATCCCTCGGAGCAATGGATATCTCGACAACCAATCTGGCAACGACCGGCTTCATGGTCGAATGTGAGACCAACTCGTCTACCGAGTATGTCTTCGTTCTGATAGCTGGTCTCGAGGGAGCTAGCTGAATATAGGATAGATTATGCGAGGAGGAGTTAGGAACTTAGTCCTCTCTTCCCGCAACCTATCTAAAACGGAGAATAAATGGCACCATTTCGAGGCACGAATCCTCAAAAGATAGTTCTCAAAGGCACGACAGACCAAGACGTTGAGGTAGACGTCCTAGTTACTGCGGATGGCAAATTCGTAGTAGACACCGAAATAAATGCGACTCTCGATCCTTCAGGCCTGGCCACTGCCGCCGCTGCAGGAGCGAACACAGACGCCGCAGCATCCGTATCCGAAGACGAGACCGGAACCGCCAGGACACATACCTCGGTCCTCAAGGCTGCAAAGAACCTACTAATTGATATCTCTGGCTATCTCTCCACGTTGGCGGGGGCAGTCACCAGTTCCAAGGTACAGGTAGACGTTAAATCAACCGTTTCAACGGCCGTCACTGGCCCCCTAACTTCAGCAGAACTTATCACAGACATTGGCGCTCTCACAGACTCCCCCGCGTCTGTCTCTGTAGATGAAGACGGGACGGCGCGAAGCATTATCAGTCTTCTTAAGGGTGCCAAGAATCTGCTGATAGATATTTCGGGTTTCTTATCAGCCCTGAAGTTCGGCGATCAAAACAAAGCCGCGAGCCTGAGCGTGACACCAGGAACGGACATCCCAACAACTCGCGACATAGGCCGAGTCACGCAAGCCGGGTTCAGCTACAAGGGTGCCGATCGCAAGACGATGGCCGGGGCCGCTCAGGAATCTACGATAGCGTCTGGTGCTAAGTGCGCCGTGGTGGCTGCAGAGGGTGGAGACATCCGTTTCACCATCAATGGAGATGCAACTTCGATCTCAGCCGGCTATATCATCGCAGGCGGCCAGGCCATTGCATTGCTAGTAGCTGCGACAAAACTTTCGGTCTACGGTCCCATAGGTGCCTATGCGAACATCATGTATTATGGGTGAGGTTGAGATGGAGGCGATCTAAATGGCTGACAGAACCGCATCCGTCTCCGGTCTGTGGTCCGAAGCTGCAACCTGGGGCGGGGCGGCTCCTCCAGTAGATGGCCAGACCTGGGAGATTTCGGCCGGGGTCACAGTCACTTTTGATGCAGATACGAGTGCTCTAGCCAATGGTCTCGGAGTAGGTACCATCCTAGGTATTTTGGCATGCAAGACCACCGGAGGCCCCTATTACCTTAAGCAAAAAGGCAACATAGCGGGCTCCGGATCATTCCTGGTAGGCACGGCAAGCGTTCCGCTGCCATATGCAACATTGTTCACGATTTATTTTAATGGAGCTTATAAATTCGATGGCTCCGGCGGCCTGACGTGCGCCATGTACTGTACCGAACCCACGATTCCATACGCAAAACTCTCCGGTGCAGAGGCCGTCGGCCAAACAGAATTGGGACTAGACCGGAACGTAACTACAGACCCACAATGGATTGTAGGTGCTAAGGTCAACATAGACGATATTGGCGGCGACAAAGATAGCGAGAGCCGCATAATAGCCGCGGGAGGGGTATCTACAGATCACATAGACGTTACCGTGGCCTTGGCCGCCGCCAAAAATATCAATGCTTGGGTCCATCTCATAGATCGCAATGTCTCGGTGAAGGGGGCTACCGGATATTGTTTTGATTCATTCGCGGCTGGGAAACTTGCTTTGGCGATCGAAGTTTCCGGGAACTCCAACGGCCTGAACGCCTGTTCTGGCGCATCGATATCTGGTGGCACTATATCCGGGAACTCCAACGGCCTGAACGCCTGTTCTGGCGCATCGATATCTGGTGGCACTATATCCGGGAACTCCAACGGCCTGAACGCCTGTTCTGGCGCATCGATATCTAGTGGCACTATATCCGGGAACTCCAACGGCCTGTACTACTGTTCTGGCGCATCGATATCT
>Ga0315273_10001111_pt1 | contig 29920 bp, 29 predicted proteins | sample YL17G02_0_MG_FD_205753 | JGI IMG/M metagenome (GOLD analysis project Ga0315273, IMG submission 205753) | Sediment microbial communities from Yellowstone Lake, YNP, Wyoming, USA - YL17G02_0 | ecosystem: Environmental > Aquatic > Freshwater > Lake > Sediment | place: USA: Wyoming | collected... | reverse complement strand
TCAAGACTATCGCGCACGAGGAGCCCGATCGAGTCCCGCTGGCGGATTTCCAGGCCGACACCGCGCTGAAGGATAGGTTCATGGGGCGGCCCATTCGCCCGATGGCCGATCACGTGGCGTTCCAGGCTAAAGCCGGCTTCGATTTCATCTACTTACGGGCAAACTACGACTATCCAGGCGCCTCGCCGGTGAGCTCGACCGGCACAATGCGCTCCTTCGACTACTCCATCGCGCCGGACTCGGAGACTGAAGGTACGTACGGGCCGGGGCCCCTACAGACGCGCGCCGACGTGGATAGGATCGACTGGCCCGACCCAGGAGCGGTCGACGTGTCGGATATGCTCCAAGCGGCCGGCGTGCTTCCCCCCGGCCTGGGGATCATTACCGGCGTCGGCGGGATCTTCACGCGCACCTGGATGCTCATGGGCTACGAGCATTTCTCCACGACCCTGGCCGACGACCTCGACCTGATCGCCACGGTGTCGGCGCAGGTCGGACGGATCCAATGCGCAGTGATGCGGCGCGTAGTCAAGATGCCGGGCGTCGTCGCCGCCTGGTACGGCGATGATTTGGCCTACACCGAGAGCCTGCTGGTCTCGCCGAAGGTTCTGCGCAAGTACTTCTTTCCGTGGATCGAAGAACTCGCCGGCATCGCCCATGCAGCTGGCTTCCCCTTTATCATGCACTCTGACGGCCGGTTGTGGCAGGTTCTCGACGATTTGATCGCCTTGGGGGTCAACGCCCTCCAACCGATCGAGCCGAAGGCGATGGACATCTACGACCTCAAGCGGCGCTACGGCGACAGGATCGCCATCTTCGGCAACATCGACATGGGTTATACCCTGACTGGTGGGGCGGGGACGCCCGAGGCAGTGCGCAGCGAGGTGCGACGGCAGATCAAAGAGCTGGCGCCCGGCGGCGGGTACGGGCTGTCGTCCGGATCAGGCCTGACGCGTTATGTCCAACTGGAGAACTTCCTGGCGATGCGGGATGCGCTGCTGGAGTTCGGAAGCTACCCGATCCGGTTGTAGTCTGGACTGATCTCGCCGCACTCTCGCTTTCGTCGAGGCGGGACATCTCGGTCCGTGAGCACCAGAAAGCTGAGATTCGTCCGAAGGAGCAGGAGGTCGTCTGATGCCGGCTCACCTAGCGCCCAAAGAGAACTTGCTCCGAGCGCTGCGTCGCGAGGACCCGGAATACGTGCCGGTGCGCCGCATGGACGGCCGTATCCCCGGTATGATCCGCCTCCGTTACGTCAATAGCATGCTCTACGAACCCGGGATCGATCGCTGGGGTGTACGGTGGGAGGGCGGGCTGCCCGCCGGTTTCGAGTGGGAGCCTCGCATCCAGGCATATGCGGTCGGGCACCCGCTGGCGGATCTCTCTTCGCTGGACACCTACGCCTTCCCCGATCCGGATGAACCTGGACTACTCGGCGATATTTTCGACGGAATCGACGCCGAAGCGAACCTGGTGCTGGCGGAGGTAGCCTACTTGCTGTTCGAGCGCGCATATCTCTTGATGGGGATGGAGGCGTTTTTCGTAGCCGCCGCCGAGCAGCCCGAAGCTCTGTCGCAGCTCCTTCACCGCATCGCGGACTATCAGATCGCGCTGATCCGCCGGTTAGTCGCTGCCGGCGCCGAGGCAATCCGCGCAACCGACGACTACGGCGGGCAGCACAGCCTGCTGATGTCGCCGCGCATGTGGCGCCAACTCATCCGGCCCGGGCTGGCGCGCATTGTGTCGGCGACCAAGGAGGCCGGAGCGATGTTCCTTCTGCATACCTGCGGGCACGTCATGGAACTCATTCCCGACCTGATCGACATCGGGGTCGAGGTGCTGGATCCCATCCAGGCTGCGGCCAACGACCACAGCGTTCTCAAGCAGCACTATGGCGACCGAATCTCGTTCATGTGCGGCGTCAACTCACAGGGCGCGCTGAGCCTGGGCACGCCCGAAGAGGTGGAAGCGGATGTGCGGGAGTGCCTGCGCGTTCTGGCGCCGGGCGGCGGGTACATCCTCGGTCCTGACAATAGCATTGCGATTCCCGAGGCCAACTACCGCGCCTACCTTGACGCCGGCGAGCGGTACGGGCGCTATCCGCTGACTCTGCAAACCGAACGCGGAGAGCAACGTGAACGGTAGGGAGCGCATCCTGGCGGCGCTGGCGGGCGACAAGCCGGATCGGGTGCCGTTCGCGCCCAACATCTGGCAGTGGTACTACGCGAACGACTGCTGGGGCGCCTTGCCGGCGGAAGTGCGCGGATTGGGCAGTCCGGTGGAAGCGCTGCGCAGCCTCGGCGCGGACATCTTGTCCAAGTTCGATAGCCCGCAACCGCACCCAACCTACGCGGGCTGTCGTTACACTTTCGAGTTCGACGGCAGTCTGCCCGATGGCCGGGCGCCGTGGAGCTCGTGGGGGAACCTCTTCGAAGGCGGGCTGATTCGCCGCGAGCGAATCGAGACACCCCACGGATCGCTCACCCATGCTTGGGAATATCGCCAGGAAAGTGGGGCGCCGTTCGAGACGGTGCACTGGTGGAAGGACTTCGACTCCGAGCACGCGGCGGTGCGTTATTGGTTGGAGCATAGCCAGTGGCATTTCGATTCGAAGGCACTGGCATCCGGACAGGTCAACGTCGGCGCCGATGGCACCATCGTCTTCCAGCTCCTGCCGAGCCCGCTCAAGCAGTTCCACTGGCTGGCTGGGCGGGTATACGCCAGCTACTTCATTTTCGATCACCCCGCGGAGATGCATTTGCTTGCCGGCATTTGCGAGCGGCGATGGCCGGAGTTCTTAGAGGAGGTGGCGGACCTGCCCGACGTCTGGATCTACGAAGTCGCAGACAACCTCGACAGTCTATTTTCCCCGCCGCTCTGGTTTCAGCGATTTTGCGTGCCTGTGCTGCGGCAGGCCGCTGGGATTTTGCACGCCCGTGGCAAGTACCTGTTTGTACACGCGTGCGGCAAACTGAGGAAGCTCGCGCCGCTCTTCCTCGAGGCGGGGCTGGACTGCGTCGAAGGCCAGGCGCCTCCGCCGCTGGGGGACTGGCAGCTCCATGAGGCTCGAGCGCTGAGCGAGAGACTCGTCGTATGTGGTGGCATGGCTGCTCCTGAGCAGGAGCTGACAGGGCCGGACGCTACGGCGCGCATCGGCGCCTATGTCGCCACCCTGTTCGCCTCGATGGGCGACCGGCAGCGGTTCATCTTCGCGTCGAGCTGTAACACCTCGCCGCGTGCGCCCTACGCCAACCTGGTAGCGTTCCGCGACGCCGCCTGGGAGCACGGTAAGCTGTGACGACGCCGGATTTCCACCGTTTTCTGACGGCGGTGCGCGGGGGGATCCCCGACCGCGTGCCGGCGTGCGAGCTCAGCGTAGATGTGGAGGTGAAGGAGCTGTTCCTGGGTCACCCGGTGGCGACCGCCCGCGACGACGTGGAATTCTGGCGTTCCGCCGGATACGATTACGTCGTAGTGTCGACCCATGGACAGCCAATCGCTGACGCTGTCTCGGACCACATCTCGCCGGACCAGTCGGGTGAAGGCCGGCAGCGCTCAGTGCACCGCTGGGCGATCTCAGGCTTGGGCCGCGTGGCGACGTGGGAGGCATTCGATGCCTATCCCTGGATCGGTGCTGCAGAGGTGGACTATGGCCCTGTTGACGGTTTGGCCGATTTACTTCCCGACGGTATGATGGCGGTCGCGAATCAGGGGCCGCTCTACTCGGGCGTCTGGCGACTCATGGGGCTCGAGGCGTTTTCATTCGCCCTCCTTGAGGACCCGGAGTTGATTGCCGCAGTCTACGAGCGGGTCGTCGAACTGTCGCTCAAGATCGCCGAGGCGAACGCCCAGCGCGATTGGGTGGGCGCGCTCTGGCTGGGGGACGACATCGCCTACGCTCGGGCACTGCTTTCTTCGCCGGCGGTCTTTCGCAGGTACGCGCTGCCCTACTACCGGCGCATCGGCGAAATCTGCCGGCGTTATAGCAAGCCTCTTCTCTACCATTCCGACGGCAACGTGCTGGCCGTCATAGAGGACTTGATCGAGGACGCCGGCATCGCGGCGCTCCATCCGATCGAGCCCAGGGCCATGGACATCCGGCGGATCAAGCAGGACTACGGGCGGCGAGTAGCAGTGATCGGCAACGTGGATGTCGACCTACTGAGCCGCGGCACGCCGCAAGCCGTCGCCGATCGGACCCGGGAGCTTATCCAAGAAATCGCGCCCGGCGGGGGCTATCTGTTGGGATCCAGCAACTCGATCCCTTATTATGTTCCGTTGGCGAATTACCGGTCGATGCTCGATACCCTGCTGGAACACGGGACCTACTGAGCGGAGGAGCCATCATGATTGTCACCGACATCTCGCACTTCACCGAACAAATCGCGTCGACCCCCGCCCTGCGGAAAGCGCTGGCGTTCCTGGTGGATCTGCCGGACCGGCCGCTTCCGGACGGGCGCGTCGAAATCGACGGCGACGAGGTCTACGCCCTCGTGCAGTCCTACGAAACCCAATCCGGCGATTGGCTGTTCGAGGGCCATCGCAGGTACCTGGACATCCAGTATGTGGCAGCCGGCGAGGAAGTGATCGGCTGGGCGCACCTCGACCGGGCGTCGGTGACAGAGGCCTACGATCCGGCAAAGGACGCGTGGTTGGGAATAGTGCCCGCGGCAGAGATCACGCCGGTGCGGCTGGCTGCGGGCCAACTGGCCGTGCTCTACCCGAGCGACGCGCACGCGCCCAGACACTCGGCAGGCGCGCCGATGGCTGTGAAGAAGATCGTTGTGAAAGTGGCCACGCTTAATGGCTGAGCCCACCATTGGGAAACTCTTCGATCTACGGGGGAAAGTCGCGCTGGTGACCGGCGGCGCGCAACCTGGGGCGTGACATGGCTTGCGCGCTTGCCGAAGCCGGCGCGGAGGTTGCGATCACCGGCCGCAGCCTGGAGGCGGCAGGCAAAACCGCTGCCGAGCTTGCCGCCGAGACCGGGCGGAAGTTTGCCGGTTATGCCTGCGACGTGCGCTTCGAAGATCAGGTGATCGCCCTGGTAGATGAAGTGGTGGAGGGATTCGGGCACATTGACGTGTTGGTCAACAATGCCGGCAACGTCGTCAGCAAGCCGGACACGAAGCCGCTCGAACAGAGGCCGCTCGAAGAATGGGAATTCACCATCGTTGTGAACCTGACAGGTACCTTTCTGTGCTCCAAACATGTAGTCGGTAAGGCCATGAAGCCCGCCGGAGGGGGGGTCATCGTCAACATTGGCTCGGTAGCCGGTATGGTCGGAAAGGACCACCGGGTCTACGATGGGACACCGATGGGCGGAGTGACCATTGACTATGCGGCAGCCAAGGGCGGCGTGATCAACATGACACGAGAGATGGCCTGTTGGCTGGCACCGTACAACATCCGCGTCAACTGTATCAGCCCAGGCGGATTCTGGCGCAGCCAGCCGGAGCAATTCGTCCGGCAATACAATTACCTTGTCCCGATGGGCCGGATGGGGCAGGACGGTAAAGACCTCAAGGGCGTCGTAGTGTTCTTGGCCTCAGAAGCTTCGGCTTACGTCACCGGAATCAATCTGCCGGTGGACGGGGGGATGACCGCATGGTGATGCCGTCGAGCGTCCGCAAATCCGGGGCGTGGCAGGATCTCAGCGTTCTCATCGTGGGCTGTGGCAGCATCGGCAAGCGCCACGCGCGCGTTCTCGCCAGTTTGGGGGTCGGCGACATCCGCGCCTGCGACCTATTGGCCGACCAGCGGGAGGCTCTGCGGGCGCAGGTGCCCGCGACCCAGCTCTATGAGTCGTTTGAGGCGGGACTTGCCGGTAAGCCGGACGTAGTGCTAATCGGCACGCCGCCGTCGCTTCACGTGACGCAAGCGATGCAGGCGATCCGTGCGGGGTGCCACGTGTTGTGTGAGAAGCCGCTCTCCGATTCGACCGAGGGCGTAGACGAGCTCGCTGCCCTGGCCGAGTCCGAGCACAAGCTCGTGATGGTTGCCCTCTGTTTCCGGTATCACGACGGCCTGGTGAGAGCCAGGCAGGCGCTCGACGAAGGGCGCATCGGCAGACTCGTCTCGGTGCGCGCGATGGTCGGAGAGCACTTGCCAGACGTACGGCCCGACTACAGGAGCCTCTTCTCAGCGCAGCGCGGAGGTGCCTTCGACCTGATGCACGAAATCGATCTGGCGATCTGGTATGCCGGGCGGCCGGTCCGCCGCGTGTCGTCGATGGGGGAACGTACAGCGACATCGGCATCGCCGCCCCGGACCTGGCAGAAGTCCTGATCGACTTTGAAGGACCGTGCCTCGCCAGCGTTCACCTGGACTTCTTCCAGCGCCCGCGGCGGCGGCAGATCGAGTTAATCGGCACCGAGGGCGTAATCGTGGTCGAGTTCGCTCGTTGGGATCGATGTACCGTATCGATATATGAGGCGGCCAGACAAGCCTGGGATCGGGATGAGTTGGCCACTGATCGAGACGACATGTTCCGGGCGGAAGACATGGAGTTCCTCCTCGCGGTGACAGAGGGTCAACCGGTTCGCTGCACGGTCGCTGAAGGCCGGAAGTCGGTGGAAGTGGTGCTGGAGTGCCAGAGAAAGTCCGGGTAGGGGCCCCGTGATAAACTCGAAGGTTGACCGGTTCTCGCGCGCGCTTGGCCTCGAACGCCTGGTTGGCCCGCTTGACGCCAGCCTGGCGCACCTGGCGGGCTCGGAGGTCCAGGACCCCGAGATCCGCCGGCTGCGCTGGTTCTGGCTGGACGGACTCTTCGCGACGATCAGTGTCAGTTTCTATACCAACTACGTTGGGCTGTTCGCAATGGCCTACGGGGCGAACAATGCCCAGGTGGGCCAGCTGACCGGGATTGCCAGCCTGTTCGGCATGATCGCGCTGCTGCCGGGCGCCCGGGCCATCGATTTGTTCGGGGGCCGCCGGAAGTCGGTCGTGATCGTGTTCGGTGGCATCATAGCGCGAGTTGCGCTCATCATCTGGGCGCTTCTGCCTTCCATGGTTGGCAATCCCAACGTTGCCATCACCGTGATCATCGCAGTCAACGCAGTGATCTCATTCGCCAACTACTTTGCCAACCCGGCCTGGACCGCAATGGTCGCGGAAATTATCCCGCGGGAGATTCGTGGCCGGTTACTCAGTCACCGCAACCTGGCCATCAACCTGCCGACCCTTCTGATTGTTCCGCTGGCGGGGTGGCTCATCGAGGCCGGCAACAGGCCCCGCGCCCCTCTCGCCGGGTACCAGATCGTCTTCGCCCTGGCCTTCTTGACTGGGATTGTATCCACGCTGGCCTTCTCCAAGATAGAGGAACCGGCGGCGCCCAGCGAGTCGCGAAAGGTGCTGGGAACAACCGACCTGGTCCGTGCCATCCGGGGTGCGCCCCAATTCCTGCCATTCGTCGCTTGCATGTTGATCTGGAGCCTGGGGGTTCAGGTCGTCGCCCCGTTCCTGAATATCTACCTTGCCAACGACCTGGGCGCCAGCACCGCGACGATTGGCTGGGTGACTGCCGCGTCCGGACTTTCCGTCATTCTTACGCAGCGCTGGTTGGGGTTGTGGGTGGACCGGCGGGGGAACATTTGGGTGCAGGGCGTCCTCTCCTTCATCATTCCGGCCATCCCCCTCGCGTGGATGGCGGCCACTTCTGCCTGGCAGCTGGTTTTTGTCAACGCGATCGCCGGAGTCCTGTGGGCAGGATACGGGATCGCGAACTTCAATCTGCTGCTCGATCTGTCTCCGTCGCATGCGCGTGCGGAGGCAACTGCTCTGTTCCAACTGGTGGTGCTCGGCAGCGCCACGGTCGCGCCACTGGTCGGGGGCCGGCTCGCCGACGCCTTCGGCTACCCGGTCCTGTTTCTTCTGAGCGCTGGCCTGCGCATCGCAGGCGCCATCGCATTTCTGCTTTGGGTCGCGAGACCGGCCCTGCGGCGAGGACCCCGAATTGCCGCCCAGGGCTAGCGGATCTGACGAGGGATTCCTCGGTGCGCGGTCGGGGGGCCACTCGTCGGGCGTAATTGGAGGCGCGGCCGAGCGGCCGGTGCGCGCCCGATCCGGCGCCCTGAGAGTCCGGCAGGTCCGGTGAATCGAATGGAGCAAGCAAGTGTCTGAAATTGTTCGCCCGGCCGAAATCGAGGCGTCGCAGGAGTGGCTCAGGGGAGCATTTTTTGAGCCCGGGGGCGGGCCTGGGCACGCGGGTTTTCCGGTCAGCTTCCTTCTCGATGGGAGTGAGTTCGCCGATCGAAGCGCGACTGGCTCGTCGGCCAACTGGCTGGTTGCACGCGCTCCCTCCAGGTCGGAACGGGGCGCCACATTGAACGTTGTCACCTGGTCGGAGGCTCGAACCGGCCTCGAATGCCGATGCGAGATCAGGGGCCTTGACGGCTTCCCTGCCGTCGAATGGGTGGCGCACATTAGGAATACGGGGGATTCTGACTCGCCAATCCTCTCGGAAATCCGGCCGCTCGATGTCCTCTTCCAAGCCGGTGAGCAGACTGCCTGCACGGTGCATCACGCCAGGGGCGCGCTCTCTCAGCTCGATGATTTTGCCCCCCTGGAGACCCCTCTCACCTTTCGGCAGGGCGGATCGAGCCTGGACATGTCAGCAGGCACGGGCAAACCCTCCACGCTCAACCTGCCATTCTTCAACCTGGAGCTAGGCGCGGGCGGCGTGATCGGCGCCATCGGGTGGACCGGCGGTTGGTCGGCCAGCTTTCAGCGGGTTGGAGAGGGCGTTCGGGTACGGACAGGGATGGAACGCACGCATCTCAGGCTGCATCCGGGCGAAGAGATCCGCACGCCGCGCATCCTGCTCCTGTTCTGGGATGCGGACCGCACCCGCGCCCAGAACATGTTCAGGCGCCTCATGCTGGCGCATTACACACCTCACCCGAACGGGCGCGAGCTGCGGCCCCCGTTCTGCGATGCGGCCTGGGGCGCCCTTTCGGAGGCGAGTCATCTGGCCAACATCGGGTGGCTGAGGGAGCACCAAATCCCTGTCGAATGTTACTGGATCGACGCCGGCTGGTATGGCGATCAACCTATCGATGCCGCAGCGGATCCCCTAAAGAGCGATTGGGGCCGGCAGGTAGGGAGTTGGATTCCGAATCGGAGCGCCTTCCCGCAGGGGCTGAGGCCAGTCGCAGAGGCTGCGGAGGCTGCCGGGTTGGGCTTCCTTCTCTGGATCGAGCCCGAGCGAGCCTTCCGGGGGACTCAGATGGTGCGAGAGCACCCACAATGGCTGCTCGGCCCAGTGGCTTCCGGCAACCTTGGCGGCTTCAACTACATGGTGAACCTCGGCAATCCGGATGCCCGGCGCGCGGTCACGGATCTTGTGTCGCGACTCATCGACGAATACGGCATCACGTGCTACCGTCAAGACTTCAACGATCTCAAGGTGCCTGAGCTCTATGCGGGCGCAGACGTAACCGACCGAATTGGCATGACCGAGATCAGGCATGTCGAAGGCCTGTACGCCTTCTGGGACGAGCTTCGTGCGCGCCATCCCGGGCTGATCATCGACAACTGCGCGGGCGGCGGCCAACGAATCGACTTGGAGACGATGGCGCGCAGCGTTCCACTCTGGCGTAGCGACTTGCAGTGCTGGCCCTTCGATCCGATGGCGATGCAGACCCAGACGCAAGGTCTCGCTCCCTGGGTCCCTCTCAGCGCCGGAGTCTGCGACGAGCCGACGGAATACGCGCTGCGCAGCGCCCTCGGCCCGGGCATGGTCACACATTGGAGCTCGCAGGTGCTCGAGACGGGGGCCGATTTCCCGGCCAGCGTCATCCGAGGATTGATGGCTGAGGCATCAGCCGTGCGGCAGTACTTCTACGGCGATTTCTACCCGCTGCTGGCATTCAGCCTTGCCCCCGATTCCTGGGCGGCCTGGCAGTATGACCTCCCCAAATTGGGAGAGGGGATCCTGGTAGCTTTCCGGAGGCACGGGTCGCCCATCTCGAGCATGCGGGCGAGGTTGAGGGCACTCGAACCGGCAGCCGACTACGAGATCTACTCGTAGGATGACCGTGCTGCGCGGCGCATAGCCGGCGCCGCGCTTATGACCCAAGGGTTGGAAATCATTATCACGGACACTCCGGGTTCCCAACTTCTCGTCTACAAGCGACTCATGTCGACAACATCGCGAGGTGATGAATGAGAGCTGTCGTCTATCACGGCCCCGGCGACATCCGCGTCGAGGACCGCCCCGAGCCGCAACCGGCCGCCGACAACTTGATCGTCCGCGTGCTCGGGTGCTGCGTCTGCGGCACCGACCTCAAACTGGCGACGATCGGGAACCCACGCTGCCACCCGCCGCGCGTCATCGGACACGAGATGGTCGGTGAGATCGTACACGCCGGCTCTGAGGTAGTGGATTTCGCGCCCGGCGACAGGGTCACGCTGGCGACAACGGTCGCATGCGGGAAGTGTCCCTACTGCGACCTGGGGCTCGGGAACGTATGCCCGAACGCGAAGCCGATCAGCTACGACTTCGACGGTGCATTCGCGCCGCTCGTCGCCATCCCGCCGATGGCGCTCGCGGGCGGCAATGTAATCGCGGTTCCCGGCGCGGTTCCGAACGATGCGGCTACCCTGAGCGAGCCGCTTTCATGCGCGATCAACGCCCAGGAGTTGGCCGGCCTGAGGGCAGGCGACCGAGTGCTCATTATTGGCGGCGGGCCTTTGGGTGCGCTGAACGCTGAAGTCGCTCGTGCCATGGGCGCGGCGGACGTGATGGTCGTCCAGCGGAGCGAGCCGCGCCTGTCGTTGCTGCGAAAACTGCGAGGAGTGCACGTGATCGATGGGGCGACCGAAAGCGTAGCGGGGGTGGTGCTGGACCGGACCGGCGGCCTGGGCGCCGACGTCGTGATCGTGTGCGCGCCGAGCCGCGAGGCACAAGAGGGAGCCATCAGCCTGGTGCGGAAGGGCGGGGCCGTGAGCCTCTTCGCCAGCCTGCCAAAGGGCGATTCTAACATCACCCTGGACAGCCGTGCCATCCACTACGGCGAGCTGCGCGTCGTCGGCGCATCGGACTCTCGGCCGGTGCACGTTCGAAAAGGCCTGGCGTTGATGGAGAGCGGCAAGATCGACTGGGACCGGCTTATCACCCACAGGCTGCCGCTCGACGATATCAAGACCGGACTCGCGTTGATGCATAACAAGCAATCGCTAAAAGTGTTGATGTATCCGTAGTCGAGGGAGGGCACGCCAAGTGGGAATATTCACTGGTCAGCTGGCCTTCATCACCGGCGGAGCGACCGGGATCGAGGCCGCGACGGTCGAGCGGTTCGCGGGATTGGGCGCCGATGTCGCCTGCTGCTACAACCGGAGCCATGAAGCCGCCACGGCGCTGGCCGCTCGGCTCGCCGGCCTCGGGCAGGAGATCCTCCTGCTGAAGGCGGATGTATCGGATTCGGGCGTAGTCCAATTGGCCGTAGGGGCGGCCGCTGCGCCTTTCGGCCGGCCTATTCGCATCCTTGTCAACAATGCAGGGGACAACATCGACCCGAAGCCGGTGGAGGAGATGCCTGAGGAACTGTGGAGCAGGGTGATCGGGATCAACCTCACGGGCCCGTTTCTGTGCGCCAAGCACTGCATCGCGGGCATGAAAGCGCTCGGCGGCGGGCGAATCATCAACATCTCGTCGATATCGGCGCGGACGGGCGGCGGGCCGGGCAGCGCGCACTATGTGGCCAGCAAGGCGGGCCTGGAAGGGCTCACTCGCGCGCTGGCCAAGGAGCTCGCACCCTACAACATCACAGTCAATGCGCTGGCACCCGGCCTGGTGTACACCCCCATGCACGAGCGCATCAACACACCGGAAAGCCTCGAGCGGCTGCGCCAGACTATCCCGCTACTCCGCATCGGCGTGGCCGATGAAGTGGCGCGCGTGGTTACGTTCCTGGCCTCGGAGGATTCTTCTTTCATGACGGGTGAGATCGTCGCCGTCAACGGCGGGATGAGGATGGACTAGGTGACAACTGGCTTCGCAGATGCAACGCATTTGTTCGAGCTGCAGGGAAGAACCGCGATCGTCACCGGCGCGGCAGGCGGCATCGGCCGCGCCATTGCCGAGGGGCTGGCCTCGGTCGGCGTAGCGGTGGTGATGGGCGACGTCAGTGAAGAAGGCTTGCATAATGTCGGACGTGAGATCGCCGGGCGAGGCCTTAGCTGTTTGGCGGTTCCGACGGGCGTGCGATCCCCGGCGGAACGTTTGGCGCTGGTCGACCGAGCCGTGGCCGAGTTCGGGCAGGTCGATATCCTGGTCAATGTAGCCGGCATCACGCGTGGACGTCCGTCGGAGGCGTATTCAATTGACGATTGGGATCAAACGCTGGCCGTGAACCTGACAGGGATGTTCAACCTGTGCCAGCTGGCGGCACTGGACATGATCCCGCGCAGGAGCGGGGCGATCGTAAACGTGTCGAGCATCGGGGGCCTGCTCAGCTTTCCCAACAATCCCGCCTACCAGGCCTCCAAGGGCGGCGTTCTGGCTATGACCCGGGCACTGGCGACAGATTGGGCCAAGTACAACATCAGAGTCAACGCGCTTTGTCCCGGCTACACTCATACCGGCATGACCGACTTGACCTTCTGCGACCCGCATCTGCACGCCGCGCGAGCTACACGGTCGATGCTGAACCGCTGGGGCGAACCCTCAGAGATGGTAGGCCCGGTGATCTTCCTCGCGTCGGAGGCGGCTAGCTTCGTGACGGGCGCATCGCTGCTAGTGGACGGCGGGTGGGCCAACGCTGGGCTCACGGAGTGGCAGCTGTGAGCGCTGCAATCCGGGTACGCCCTGGAATTCATACAACGCAGATACGGAGGCCTCATGGTTGGGCTTGAGAACAAGGTCGCAGTCGTGACTGGCGGAGGAAGCGGCATCGGCGCAGCCATCTGCCGGGCCCTGGCCGCAGAAGGAGCAAGGGTCGCCGTGACCGACTTGAGGCCCGAGGCCGCCGAGCTGGTCGCCGCCGAACTCCGAGCCGGGGGCGCCCATGCCGGCGCGTGGGGCCTGGACGTGGGCGCGCGCGCGACGGTCGAGCGCGCCGCCGGCGAAATTGCGGACAGGTTGGGTCCATGCGACATCTGGGTGAACAACGCCGGGATCTCACGTGTAATGCCCTTCCTGGAATGCAGTGACACTGCGTGGGATCTGATCCTGAGCATAAACCTCAAGGGGACCTTTATCGGCTGCCAGGTTGCGCTGCAGCAGATGCTGCCGCGGCGGCAAGGAGTGATTCTGAACATGTCGTCGCAATCGGGCAAGGTGGGCAATAGCCAATACGCTGCGTATTGCGCCAGCAAGTTCGGCGTAATTGGGCTTACGCAGTCGCTGGCCGTGGAGTTCGCTGCCTCGGGCATCCGCGTTAACGCGCTGTGCCCGGGGGTCGTCTGGACCGGGATGTGGGACGAGCAACATGTCAGCGACTACGGCAGGAAGCGGGCGATGAAATCGGAGCAAGTTCAGCCCTACCTGGCCAGTAAGGTTCCGCTGGGTCGGCTGTGCACCCCGGAGGACGTGGCCAACACCGCCGTCTTCCTGGCGAGCGACGCTTCTTCCCACATCACCGGCCAAGCGATCAACATCTCCGGCGGGAGCGTGATGCACTGAGCATCGGTCGGGATGCGTCGTGAAACACCGCTCTCGCAAGGCCGGAATGCCCGGAGCTAGCGCCGGTGTTTGACGGTGATGTTCTTGTATGGTAGACTGCTAGTCAGCTTATCAGACAAGTCCCAAGGGAGGTTTCCGTGCAGCCGATGCAGCGCATCCGTCCGATCGACGTGCCAACCATGCACGAAGAGCTCCAGTATCGTCTGAAAGAATACATCATCGAGAACAGGCTGCAAGCGGGCGATCCGTTACCCACCGAGGCACAACTCGCCGACCAGCTCGGCGTCAGCCGCTCGGCGGTGCGAGAAGGGCTGCGCTCGCTGGAGTCGCTCGGCCTGATCAAATCGCGCCGCGGTGAAGGCAGGTACGTGCGCGGCTTCAACCTCGATCCCATCCTCGAGAACCTACAGTACAGCCTGCTGTTCGACACCGAGGATCTGCGCGAGATGATCGAGGTACGCGAGCGGCTCGAGGTGGGTTTTGTCGGCGAGGCGATCGCTGCCATGGACCCTGCAACCTTGGCAGAATTGCAGGCAATCGTCGCCGCCATGCACCAGCGAGCGCAATCGGGCGAGTACTTCCTGGACAAGGACCTCGCTTTTCACGCCTCGATCTACCGGCCGCTAGACAACCATGTATTGACCAAGCTCCTCGACGTATTCTGCACAATCTATCGGAACTTGCGCGACCGGTCGCTGCTCGTCACACGCAATGCCGTTGCCGAAGTGCTCAATCATGCCGAGATACTCCGGGCCATCGAAGAGCACGACGAGGAGCGAGCGAGAGAGCTGATCCGGCACCACTTCACAGGCATCAGGCAGCGAATTGATGCGGCGCAGGCAGCCAGCCAGAGCGGAAGCAGCCCTCCACCCGCCTGAACGCAGAGCCCGGAGCCGGCTCCCAGAGAGAGGACCCAGACGGTCATGTTGACACCTCGCGAGCGCGTGCTGTGCGCGACCGGCCATGAGGAGCCGGATCGCGTGCCGATCTTCTTCGGCACATCTTCACCCACGACGATGCTCTCGACCGCATACGAGAGGTTCAAGGACTACTTGGGCCTCAGTTATCCTCCCAGGCTGCTCTCCAAGACATTTCAGTACGCCCAGCTCGATGAGGAAGTGCTTGTGCGCTGCGGCTCTGACGGCCGATTGATCCAGCCGCACCCGCTCCCTGCGGTCCCTCGCCGCGAGCTCTCATCGAACAGGCTGATCGACGATTGGGGCGTAGTGTGGGAACAGCGGCCAGCCGTGCCGTACTACGAAGTAGCCGACGTCCCGCTCCGCCACGCCACGGTCGACGACTTGGAGACCTATCCCTGGCCAGTCCTCGCGTCACCCGTCCGGTTCGAAGGACCGGCCGAAGAGGCCCAGGCCCTGCACGAAAACACGCAGTACGCTATTGTGGCTTTGGGGTATCTGACGGCTTTCGAGCACATACAACATTTGCGCGGGCTGGACACGTGGCTGATGGACCTGGCGGCCGACCCCGAGTTCGCTCATGCAATCCTGCGCAAGGTCACGGACCTGATGGTCGCCGGACTGGAGAAATACCTGGATGCCGTCGGTCCCTACATCGACCTGATAACCTTCTCCGATGACCTGGGTTCACAGCGGGCGCCGCTGATGTCGCCCAGCATGTATCGGCGGATGATCAAGCCCTACCAGGCTGAGATCATCTCGGCGATCAAGAAGCGAAGCAAGGCCAAGGTGTTCTTCCATTCGTGCGGGAACATCTACCCGTTGATTGGCGATCTCATCGAGATCGGGGTCGATGTCCTGAACCCCGTTCAGGTCTCCGCCGGGGAGATGGGCGACACAGCCCGCCTAAAACGGGAGTTCGGGTCGAACGTCACCTTCTGCGGCGGGGTCGACACCCAGTGGGTCCTGACGCACGGCACACAGGAAGACGTGCGGGCCGAGGCGCGCCGGCGGATCGGCGACCTGGCCCCCGGGGGCGGCTACATCCTTGCCGCCGTACACTGCATCCAGCCAGACGTACCACCCCAGAATGTGCTGGCGATGTTCGACGAGGCGATGGCCGCCGGGCGATACCCGCTCGCGCTCTAGATCGTGCAAAGAGAGACCTGGAGGAGGAAGGGACTAACATGAAGAACCTCGAACTCGGAGGCGTTGTAGTACCCGCAATCACCCCGGTCGATGGCGAAGATCAAGTCGACGAAGCGGCGTTCCGGAAAGGTCTCCGCCGTCTCGTGGATTCGGGTGTGCAGGCGATCTTCGTTGGAGGTTCAGCCGGCGAGGGCCCATTGCTCACGGAACGCGAATGGGAGCGCATGGTATCGATAGCGCACGACGAGGTGCGGGCCAAGGTGCACCTGCTGGGCGTCGCCATCGATACATCGGCCCGCCGGGTTCGGGCGAAGATGCGCATCTTGAACCAGCTCGGCTATCCGTTCTGCGTGATCACGCCGACTTACTACATCACGCTGCGTCACCCTGACGAGTACATGCGCCTCTTCGGAGAATGCGCCGAGTGGGCACGTGGGATGGAGATCATCGCGTACAACATCCCTTCGTGCACGGGCAGCGTCATTCCTGCCGACCGGCTCATCGAGATGGCCCGCCGCGGGTGGATCCGGTACCTTAAGGAGAGCTCCGGGGACTTCGAATACTTCCATCGCCTCGTCGTCGAAGGGACCGAGGTCGGGCTGCGCGTTCTCGAAGGCGAAGAGCCGCACATCGCCCGTGGAATGCTTGCAGGCGCGGCGGGCGTTGTTCCGGTTTGCGCCAACTTCGAGCCTTCAACCTACATCGCAGCCTACGAGGCGGGCCGCGCCGGAGAGGTAGCGGCCGCGAATGCCCTGCAGGGCCGCATCAACGAGGTGCGTCAGCGATTACTCTTCGCTGGCCCGCTCTGGATCGCCGGAATCAAATACGCGATGTCGCTGTTGGGCGTAGGATCGGGGAGGCCAGTCTCGCCGCTCCAACCGCTGACAGCCGAGCAGAAGGCAACGATCACAGAATTCACGCGCCAGACCTATCCCGGTCTGTGACCCGAAGTATTATGCCGGCGTGAGGGGAGTTCTCTACAAGGCCAGGGGATAGTGTCCCGACGACGACGCTTCATCGAGCATCGCCGCGATGGTCTGAGGTGGCACGTCAGGTCGGATGCAGTGCACTGAGGCCAGGATGTATCCGCCCCCTGGGGCCAGGTCGCCGATCCGCCGGTGCACCTCGGAGCGCACATCCACCGGAGTGCCATACGGGAGCACCCACTGGGTATCGATGGCGCCGCAGAATAACAGATGAGATCCGCACTCGCGTTTGAGCCGCGCCATATCGCCCATATCTCTCGTCGACACTTGCACGGGGTCCAGGAAATCGATTCCCAGCTCAATGAAATCGCCGAGCAGAGGTAGACGTCTCCATCGGAGTGGCAGAACACCTTCGCACGGGTCCGGCGCTTGATCTCGCCCAGCGGCTCGGCGTGAAACGGCTTGATCATGCACCACCAGGGTGTCGGGAGCTTCGTTCGCGAGCGAGCCCGGAACGTAGTGGTAGGCATGTCGAGTTTCACGTCCGACGTGCTGGCAGGGCCCTTGCGGCTCGTACGAACGCTGGTGCGGGACGACACGGTGCAGGCTACTGCTGAAGTTGCCGGCAGGCTTGGGGTGCGGGCAGGCTCAATGCTGTGCCGGCTGGCGCGGCTGGACAGTGAGGGCGGCTCGCCGCTCTCCATCGACGAAGTCTTGATCCACCCGGTGCTGGCAGCGGGGATCGCGCCGGATGTCGCGGCCTCGCCTTCTTTTGTCCTGCTGTGGCGGGAGCGATGCAGGCTGACGCTGACGAAGACCGAATTCGAGGTCAGCGTGCAGATACCGGCAAAGCTGCCCCTGAGCTGCTGGAAATCGGACCCGCTACGCCGCTGCTCTACAGCTCCGAGCTGATCTTCGACGGAGCCGGCCTGCCTGCGATGTGGGTCGTCACGAAATATCGCACCGACCGCGCCCGCCTGTAGGGCAGCATCGCCATGGGTCTCGAAAGGTCTGCAGCGGGGAAATGGATTCGCAACATGATCTTTGCAGGCGCCGGAATAACTGACATCACGCCCCGCACCCAGGTGTGGATGGACGGGATGCTCCGTGCTAGGCCGTCCGAGGGGGTGCACGACAGCCTATCGGCTAGGGCCCTTGTGTTGAGCGATAGCCATGAAGTCGCGAGATCGTTCGTGCTCGTCACCGTGGACGTGTGCGCGTTGGACGGTGAGACGACCCGGGCCGTGCGCACGGGCGCGGCGCTCCGGACGGGACTCCCGGCCAGCCGAATCGTGGTGGCCGCCACGCACACACACGCGGGCCCTTCGACTGTGGGCATCTTCACCCCGCGCGAGCCTCTCTACATCGAGGAGCTCACGGGGCGGCTGATCGACCTGATCGCGCTAACTGCCAGCGACACGAAGCCGGTGGAACTGAGCTTCGCCTCGGGCACCGAGGAGACGATCAGCCACTACCGGCGCCTGCTCGCCGACGATGGACACGTCGTGATGAACTGGGTGCCGTACCCTCCGGAGCACATTGTGGGTCCCCTTGGCACGGCCGACCCCCAGGTGAGCGTGGTTAAAGTCGAGGGTCAGAGCGGGGTTGTGGCGCTGGTGTTCAATCACGCCGGGCATCCAAACGTTCTGTCAGGAGACAATTACCTGCTCAGCGCTGATTATCCGGGCGTGGCGGCGCGGCTCCTGGAGGCGGAATTCGGCGGCACGGCCCTCTTCTTCAACGGGGCGCAGGGCTCGGTGGATATCGACGGACTACGCCATCGCGATTGGGAGGGCATGGATCGGGCAGGATATGCCCTTGCGCAAGCAGCATCCAGCGTAGCGCGCGCCTCTGAGCCGTGCCGCTCTCCCACTTTCCGCTCGGCCTCAGTGTCATACGTGCTTCCGGGACGCCGCATCACCGACGAAGAATGGCGTTGGGCGCAGGCGATCCTGGAGATAACCGGCGGCAAGTACGACCCCATTGCCGACGGCGTGGGCGAAGACTACAAGGCGGTGTTCTACCGCCGGCTTCACGACGCGGGGCCATGCGACCTGCCCGTAGAGCAGACCTGTTTGGCGCTCGGCGACTGCGCCCTGCTCACGTTCCCAGGCGAGTTGTATACTGAGATCGGCTTGATCATCAAGGCCCAGAGCCCATTCCGAAATACATGTATCATCGGCCTGGCAAACGGGTACATCGGTTACGTGCCCACGCGCCGGGCGATCTCCGAAGGCGGCTACGTGGAGGACACCCGGCGGGTTGGCGACGCAGCCGAGGAGGTCGTGCTACGGCACAGCCTGGCGCTCCTAGAGCGCGTCTACGCGAGCTCGGCGCCGGCGAGCAGCGTTTCCGGGTGATTCTCGTGGCTGATGTCAAGCCGGGTACAGCCAAGTTTTTGGGTCGGGCGGGGAGATCTGCCTGGCGGTGCGCGACGCTCTGGGCTTGAGCCGTGTCACATCCGGTAGGGTCGGGGGCGAGATTGTGGCGCAGATGCGGGAGAACCTGGTGATGTTTGCTAAGGGTCCGCTCGACGCCGAGCTCCACCGGCGCGCAGAAGATGCAGTGCCACCGCTGGCCGATAGGATCCTGATGCCCAGCCCACGGTCTAGACGGATGGCGGAGGTCAAGCCACGAGGAACACCTCAGAGGTGACGAGCATGGGAAACTCATCAAGTTCACTGGCTGTCACTAACGGGAATATTCTGCTGGCATCCGAGTGGCTCGAGGAGCGGGATGTGTTGCTGCGAGGTGGTCGCGTCGTCGAGCTGGGCCATGGGCTGCAAGGAGAAATGACCCTGCATGCCGCCGGCGCGCACGTGTTGCCGGGGTTGATCGACCTGCACACCCACGGCATGGGCTACCAGTCATCCGTCGCAGCGTCGTCGCTTGACTACGCCGGCTCAAGGCGGAGCATGGCGCTACAACGTTCTTTCCTGCGTTCTTCGGACCGCCGGGGGAGACCGCCCGGCACATGGAGCGGCACCGACGCATTTCGGACGAGCTTCGCAGCCTGCCTCAGGTCGGTGGATTCCGGCTCGAGTCGCCATACCTGACGTGGACAGGCGCGGGACTGTCACGAGACCTCGCCCCGATTAGCCAGGAGATCACCGATCTGCTGCTTGACGCAGGCGGGGGTCACATCAAGATCTGGGACGTGTCCCCCGAGCTGCCGGGGCGCCCGAGCTGATCCGGCGCCTCTCGAAGGCCGGCATCGTTTGCAGTCTCGCTCACACGCAGGCGTCGATCGAGCAAGCTCAGGCTGAAGTAGACGCGGGCGCGCGCCTCGTTACGCATTTGTACAACACGTTCGTTTTACCGCCGGTTACCGAGCCCGGCGCGTATCCGGCCGGACTCGTGGACTACCTGCTCACCGAAGATCGCCTGACCTGCGATATCATCGGCGACGGGACGCACGTGCCCCATCTCGGCGTGGAGAAGGCGCTGCGCTGCAAGACGTCGGACCGTCTCGTTTGGGTGACTGACAGCAACTTCGGCGTGGCGCTTCCGCCCGGAGAGTATGAGGCGCCCGGCTGGGGCTGGATCGTCGTCGATGGCCCGAACCACGGCGCCCGGATGCGCGTTCGCCAGATGCTTCTTGCAGGCAGCGCGCTGACCCCTATCGACGCCCTCCGAAACGCCGTCCATATGTTCGGCAAAGTCCTGGCGACGGCCAGCTGTCTGTGCTCCCGCACCCCGGCGCGTTTGATGAGCCTGAACAAGGGAGAGATTGCCCCTGGGCGGGACGCCGATCTGATACTTCTCGATGCCGAGCCGGAGCTGCTGCGCACGATCGTGGCCGGCGAGTTCGTCTACCAGAGAGCGCAGACCCCCGTCCGGATAGGGTAGTCAGACCTGATCTCACTCGGAGGCAAGGAAGCGCACGAGGCGGTCAGAGATATCGGAGGCGAATGGTCGGCCGCACCCACACCGTTCGCCGACGATTGAAACGGGAACTCAAGCACTGAACTTGACACCCTCCCCGCGCCGTGTTATTCTAGAGCTAGGTCAAGTGGCCAAGTGGTCTGACCACTTTCTTCCCTAGGATGTTCTAGTTGCGCCCCGCCCGCGCCATGAAGATCACCGGACAACCGATTTGACGCGACGGCCGAGTCCGATGGGGACCATGACCAGAGCACAACTCCTCATAATATGCCTTAGCGAGAACTTCTTCTCAGAGCGTCCTCCGCGACATGGTGGCTGTGCTCGAGCGGTAAGGGGTCCGCTGCGAGATGCCCGAAGGAGAGACTTGCTGCGGTTTTGGGGGCGTCTTCAGCGTCATCTGCCCCGAGGTCTCCGGAGCCATGCTGCAGAAGAAGGTCCAGAATATTGAGGCCAGTGGGGCGGAATACGTGGTGGTGGCTGAGCCCGGATGCATCATGAACGTCGCTGGCGGCCGTGCCGCGCTTGACCGGCGCGGCCGGCGGCACGGCCATGGGCCTACCGCACCTGTACGAGTTCGGCACCCGGATCCTGCGCATGTTGCAAGTGCCGATTTGGAGGGGCGATTGGCCGCCATTGTTGCGGCCCCCAGCCAATCGATAGACGAACCTCCGGCCTTTCATGGCCTTCGGTGTCGATGTTCGTCCCTGGTGGCACCGGCGCGCGCCCGGGACGCGCGAGCGTGGGAGGCGACGCAGGGTCGACCTGGGGGTTTGCGCCGCAATTGTTGTCTTCGCCGAAAGGCTGCTGCTTCGACGCTATCCGGCCAGGAGACCAGCAAGGCGACCAACGTTTCAGTTGCCGCCCGCGAGGGAATCCTGGGCAGGGTACAGGCTTTCCTGGGCCGCACGACGACTATGATTGTGCTGCCTGTTCCATCTAAGGCACGCATCCCTCGCGATGTGTCAGGCAAACTTGAAGCCGAACTGGATCTTCTGCTGAGTGAAATCGCGGACTTGGGCGGCCACGTCCGTCGTGTGAACGGCCATGCCGACCTGGCTGCGGCGTTGGCCGCGCTCGTCGGGGTCGAAAAGGTGACGCGTGCGACGCTGTGGCCGATCTCGCAGATAGGCGCCCTCGGCCCAGTAGAGATCCTGGCCTCGCTCAGTGTGACATTAGTGCCACCCAGCGCCAGCCTGCGAGAGGTCGCAGCGTGCGACCTGGGCTTTTACCGGATTGGATGCCGCGCTGCTGGAAACAGGTACGCTTCTTTTGCCCTCGGGCCCCGAGCGTCCTCTCACGGCCTCGCTTCTCCCGCGCGTGCATCTGGCGCTCCTGACGCCATCTGTGCTCTGCGCCGACCCCCAATATGCCCTGAGGCCAGGCGTGGGCACCTGGTGCGTGACCCTGATCACGGGGCCAAGTCGCACGTCCGGCATCGAGCTCACGCTGACCAACGGCGTCCACCGCCCGAAGGCGCTGTCCGTGAGGGCGCTGGTCTGACCGGCCGGTTCGAGAAGGGATCTGCGCTTTGCCAGAGCTGAATCAGGCTTCGCCCGAGTACGGTGTGTTCGCCCGGGACATGCTCCCTGAACGCATCGCCTCGCGCCTGGTTTCGCTCATCGCCGAGCGCCAGCTGCGCCCGGGCGACAGGCTGCCGTCGGAGCGGGATCTTGCCGCCACCATGGGGGTAAGCCGCCCGTCCCTTCGAGAGGCGTTGCGCGCTTTGGCCATGCTGAGGATCTTGGAGATCCGCCAGGGCTCCGGAACATACGTCACGTCGCTGAAGCCCGAGCTGCTTGTCGAACACCTCGACTTTGTCTTTTCCCTCGATGATTCGACGTTCGCAGAGCTCTTGGAAGCCCGCCGATTGCTGGAGCCGTGCCTGGCGGCCGCGGCGGCCAGGCACGCCACGGAAGACGACCTGGCGCAATTGCGCGCATGCCTCGAGCGAGCCACGAGCAGGGTTGACGACTTGGATATCTTCCTCGACGCCGATCTCGAGTTGCACCAGATCATCACCGCGGCTGCCCACAACCAGATTATTGCGCGCTTCATGGCCAGCCTGACCCGGCTGGGCATGGCCAGCCGCAGGCGAACCGTGGCGCTGCCAGGCGTTCGGAGTCGGACCCTACAGGATCACCAGGCAATCGTGGAGGCATTACACCGCCGAGACTCGGAGGCAGCAGCCAACATCATGCGGCTGCACCTGGAGTATATCCAGAGCAGCCTGCGCGACAGCAGTGCTGACGACGTACCAGAGACTATCATTTCAGGAGGAGAACATGTCGCAGATCACAACGTGGGATGAGTTCCCGGCCTTTGAGTATGTCCCTAACGTACTCCGTCAGGCTGTGTGCGGTGAGAGAGTCATGATGACCAAGATCACCTACAAGGGCCAGGTGACGGTTCCGTTACACAAGCACGAAGCAGAGCAGGTCATGCTCATGGTGCAAGGCCGGTTGTGGGCGAAGGTAGGCGATGAGGAGCAGGAGGTCGGGCCTGGCGCGCTGCTGGTCGTCAATTCGAACGTCCCACATGCCTTCCGCAAGCTCAGCGAAGAGGATGTCGTGTTCCACGAGTGCTTCGCGCCGATCCGCCTGGAGTACCTGATCGGCTATAAGGGCCCCGACCCGGCGTTAGCGATGATTCGGCAGGGGCTGCAGAAGGCTGATGGCTGATAGCCAATCACAAGGAGGGAGCTACTGGATGTACAGGGAATACGGTTTTGAGGCGCCGCGCGAGGGCATGGCAGCCAAAGTGAGTGACGCGGTCCGTCTGGCCGGGGAGATCGGATTCCCCGTCGCCCTGAAGATCGCTTCCCCCGACATCCTGCACAAGACGGATATCGGCGGTGTGATACTCAATGTCCGGACTGAGGAAGAGGTGCGCCGGGGGTTTGACCGCATCATGGCAGCGGGACGGGCTGCCCACCCCAGCGCAAAGATCGATGGCATTCAAATCCAGGAGATGGTGGAAGCCGATACCGAAATCATCATCGGCCTCCTCGATGACCCCCAGTTCGGCCCGGTGGTGATGTTCGGCCTCGGCGGGGTATTGACGGAGGTGCTGCGCGATGTGAGCTTCCGCGTGCTGCCGCTCGATCGCTCCGACGCGCGGCAGATGATCCGGGAGATCAAGGGCAGCCAGGTCCTCCAGGGTTACCGCGGCCGGCCGGCTGTCTCCGAAGACATGCTGGTCGACCTCTTGCTGAATGCCAGCCGGATGGGGATCGAGCATGCAGGCGCGCTGGAATCCGTGGACCTCAACCCTATCGCCGTGTGGGGTGATAAGCACCGCGTCCTGGACGCCAAGGTGATCTGGAGGAGCGAGCCTCGAGCCGTTGAGCCGACGCCTCTGGCGCGCACCGACCATATCGAGACGGTCTTCAAGGGGCAGGCGGTCGCGGTCGTCGGTGCATCTGCCACGCCCGGCAAGATCGGCTATTGCGTAGTCGACAGCCTCGTCAAGTACGACTACAAAGGCCGGGTCTACCCGATCAATCCCACGCGCGATTACATACTGGGCGCGAAGTGCTATCCCACCCTCTCGGCCGTTCCTGATCCGCTGGATGTAGTCGTGGCGGCCGTGGCGCTGAGTAACGTGCCGAAGTTGATCATGGAGAGCGCTTCGCTGGGTGTGCGCAACATGGTGATCGTGTCCGGCGGCGGCAAAGAACTCGGCGGCGACATGGTCGCGCTCGAGCGTCAGATACGCGAAACCGCGGCCGCACAGGGCGTGCGGCTGGTCGGTCCGAACTGCATCGGAGTCTTTGATGGCCATTCGCGCATGGACACCTTCTTCCAGGTGCAAGAGCGGCTCCAGCGCCCCGTCCCAGGCCGCATTGCCATGATCACCCAATCGGGAACGGTCGGTTGCATTTTCCTCGAGCAAATGGCGGAGCTGGGGGTAAGCAAGTTCGTCTCCTACGGCAACCGCACGGATGTGGATGAGGCGGATCTGCTTGCCTACCTTGCGGACGATCCGGAGACGGACATCATCGCCATGTATGTAGAAGGCCTTGAGGACGGGCGCAAGCTGCTGGAAAGCGCCAGGTTGGTCACAGCGAAGAAACCCGTCGTTGTGCTCAAGGTCGGCCGCACCGCGCGCGGTGCCCGCGCTTCCATGTCCCACACCGGGTTCTTCGGCGGCTCTTACGGAGTCGTCCAGGGCGCCTTCCGGCAAGCGGGCATGATCCCAGTAGACACCATGGAGGAGCAGCTGGCGGTGTGCAAAGCGCTCGCTATGCAGCCCAAGGCCCGAGGCAACCGCGTCGCCATGATCAGCAACGGCGCCGGATCCATGGTGCAAGGCATCGACCTGCTCATGTCGTTTGGGCTCGAGCTGCCCGACCTCGCGCCTGGTACCCTGCGGCACCTGGCAGATTGCTACCCGCCGTACTATATCGTCCAGAACCCGATTGACGTAACCGGGTCCGGGAGCAGTGCGGACTACGACGCCGGCATTCGGGCGCTGTTGAGCGACCCCAACGTCGACATCGTAATGCCGTGGTTTGTCTTCCCCGACACTCCTCTCGAAGAGGATATCGTTCAGAAGCTCGGGCGGCTCACGCGGACCAGTGACAAGCCGATCCTGGTTGGCGCCATGGGCGGCCCGTATACGCAGCGGATGTCCAAGGCCATCGAAGCGGAGGGCGTTCCAGTTTTTGATTCGGTAAGCGATTGGGTGGCGGCGGCCCGCGGCCTGGCCTTCCACACTATGAAGCCAAATGGCTAAGGAGAGTTTCCGTGATCGTACCCTGGAAGACCGATAAGTACTTTGTCAGCCCGCTCAACTACCTGCCCGAGGTGATGGGCGAGTACAAACTGCCCGCCAAGGTCAAGATCCACGACATCACGCTGCGGGACGGGGAGCAGGAGACCGGCATCGCGCTCAAGCAGCATGAGAAGGTCGCTATCGCCGAAGCCCTGGCCGAAGCGGGCATCCATCGCATTGAAGCCGGCATGCCGACCGTCTCCAAACAGGACGAGAACGCCATCCGTGAAATAGTGAAGCGGAACCTGGGTCCCGAGATCTTCGCTTTCTGCCGCTGCATCCTGGATGACGTTCGCCTGGCCGCCGACTGCGGTGTGGCCGGCGTCGTAGTGGAGATCCCCAGCAGCGAGCACATCATCGAGTACGGGTACCAATGGCCGCTCTCGAAAGCCATCGATGCCTCCGTCAAGACGACTCGCCTGGCGCATGAGCTTGGCCTGTACACCGTCTTCTTCACCATTGACGCCACCCGCGCCGACTTCAACTGGCTGATGCAGATCGTCGAGCGCGTAGCTGCCGAAGGCCATATGGACGCCTTGACCCTGGTGGATACGATGGGCGTGGCAGCGCCGGGCGCCATCCGCCACTACGTTCGCACGATGCGCGCCCGCCTTGAGCGGCCGCTGGAAGCCCATTTTCACAACGATTTCGGCCTTGCCAACGCAAATAGCCTGGCTGCAGTCGAAGAAGGGGCCGAAGTGGTCCACTCCACCGTATTGGGCATGGGCGAGCGCGCGGGCCAGGCGTCGACCGAGCAGATGGCGCTCGCACTTGAGCTCTTATACGGGATCAAGACCGGCATAAAGCTTGACCGTCTGTATGACCTCACGCAGGTGGTCCAGAAGCACACCGGGCGCGTGACCCCGTTGAACCAACCGGTGGCTGGCTCGGCCATGTACCAACTCGAATCCGGCATCCCAGCCAACTGGTGGCTCAAGTGTAAGGACGAGCATCCAACCGAGGTCTTCCCCCTTCTGCCGTCGCTGGTCGGACAGAAGGACGTGGAGGTTGTGCTCGGCAAAGGCAGCGGCACCGATTCAATCGCCTACTACCTGGGTCGCGTGGGGCTGCCCGTGCCCCCGCCGGACCGCCTCCTGGCGCTCACGATGCTGGTCAAGGAGCGTGCGATGGAGAAGCACGCACTCGTCTCCCAGGAGGAGTTCCGCGAGATGGCCACGCGATTCCTCGGCGCCTAGAATCTGTTATGCACTTACACTATGAAGGTGACAAACCGATGACTTCCAAGACCGTAACCTTCCACGACATCAAGCCGGCGCAGGCCTGCCTCTTCGACGACGTTGCCCTCGGCGAGGTGATGCTGCGGTTCGATCCTTTCGACGTGCCCACGGCGCTGGCCCGCGAGATGCGAGTCTTCCAGGGGGGCGGGGAGACGAACGTCGCCTGCGGGCTGGCCCATACGTTCGGGCTACGGGCGGCCGTGCTGACCGCCCTGGTGGACGACCACCTCGGCGCCAACATCCGGGCGCAGCTGCGGACAGCCGGCGTAGACACCAGCAAGATCATTTGGTTTAATACCAAGAACGACGGCAGCCGCTTCTCCACCGACCAGAAGGGCACGCTGATGAACGGCGTGAACTTCACGTACGCCGGCAAGGGCGTTCTCCCGTCGGACACGCTCTATTATCGGGCGCACACGGCGATCCGGGAGTTGCGCGAGGGCGATATTCACTGGGACGCCCTGTTTGGAGACGAAGGCGTACGCATACTCAGCACAGGCGGCATCTACGCTCTTATCTCGCCAACGTCTGCAGGTCTGGCGCTGGAGGGTGTGAAGAAGGCCAACGAACACGGCACCTTCGTGGCCGCGGACCTGAACTACCGCTCGAAAGTCGAGCCCGACAAAGCGCGGGCACGCCGTACCAACCAGACCATCGCGCCGCACCTGGGTTTCCTGGTGGGCAATGACTCGGACCTGAGCGACGCGCTGGGCTACGAGACTAAGGTTTCGCCGCATGCGCCCTTCGAGGAGTGGTTTGAAGCATACCGGGGCACGGTCAGGCAGGTCTCCCGAGATTTTCCCAACCTTAGCCTTGTCGGCACGCAGTGGCGTGGCGCGACCAGCGCAGACGCAATCGACTGGGGCGCGGTGCTCTACGACGCCACGTCGGATACGTTCTACGAGGCGCCGGTTCGGAGCAACGTTCAGATCGGAGACCGGACTGGCGGCGGCGACTCTTTCATGTCGGGCGTGCTGGCCGGCCTGCTCAAGGGCAAGGACCTGGCTACCGCTGTCCAGTGGGGCGCCGCTCACGGCATCCTGGTACAGGAGACGCCGGGCGATACTACGATGGTAGACGAGCGGGCGGTCTTGGCCGAGGTCAAGCGTGCGCTGTCCGGCGGCGGAGTGAAGGCATCCCGATAGCCTCTCGCGCCGGCGCAGATCGCCAGTCCGGGCTTCGAAGAACGAATGGACAATGCGCCAGGCTTGCGCGAGCGCTTTCTGCGCGGCCTCCCGATCGGCCGTCTTGGCGTACCCGCCGATATCAAGGGGGTCGTGATGTTCCTGGCCTCCGACGCGTCCGGTTAGGTGACGGGCACTGTCCCACTTTAGAGGGAGGAAACCTCGCGATGTGCACGTTCGCGAGATAGGCCGCGAAGTGGCGATTGAGTTTGGCGTCATGCGCATTTACCCGGCTAATGCAAGCGATTCCTATCGAAGAAGGTCGGCTTTCGTTCTCGGTCGAGGTCCCAGCCCTCAGCCCGCTGGTGGTTGAGATCAATACAATCAGTTCCGGAGACCCACAATGATCAACGCCGTCAAACACAAGATGTTGGCCGGACAAGCCGCCCTCGGAACCGTGCTAAATCTGGGCTCACCCGTTGCGGCCCAGATCCTAGCGCAGTCCGGGCTCGATTTCGTGCTGGTCGACGCGCAGCATGGCGACTGGGACGACCACAACTGCCTCAACGCCTTCCGGCACGTCCAGCTCGGTTCTGCCACGCCAATGGCCCGCGTGTGCCGGAACGATTTCTACGCCATTGGCCGCATGCTCGATCGCGGCGCGCTCGGCATCGTCGTTCCGATGGTGGAGTCGGCGGAGGAGGCCCAATCGGCGGCACACGCTATGCACTACCCGCCGGCAGGCGGCCGCTCCTTCGGCCCGATCCTGGCGAGCTACCATGGAAACGACTACGCAGACCGGATCGATCACGAGGCCTTCCTCGCCGTACAGATCGAGTCCGCCATCGCGGTCAAGCGCGCCGAGGCGATCCTTGCTGTGGAGGGTGTGGACGGCTGCTGGATCGGCCCGATGGATCTGGCGCGCTCGATGGGAGTCGACGTGAATACGCCGTCCGGCGAGGAGGCGCATCACAAGGCCATTATGGGCGTGCTCGGCGCCTGCCGGAAGACCGGCAAGATCCCTGGGATCTTCACGCCCGACTTCGCCACAGCGCGCTTCTGGATCGAGCGCGGCTTCCAGTTCGTCACGGTGTCAAGCGATATCGGATTCATACTTGCCGGCGCGCAGGAGGCGCTGCGCGAGCTGGGACGGCTGCATTAGCTCGATTGCGCCCAGCCGCGCGCGGGTGGCAATCGAACTGCCGGGGGCTTGACCTCCAATCATTTTACCGAGGAGTTTTCCGAGGGTCGCCCTTCAAAGTGGTCATCACGGATTTCGGCGGCGCCGGCACGATATTGAGTCCAACGCATTGCGCGTCTCCGGCCTCGACATCAATGTCGTGAGCCTCAATACCCGCGTGCCCGAAGTGCTGATCCTGGAATTCGTCGCCATAGCGCCCCAGGCTGCCTGCAACACCGAGCGCTGTGACGATCTTCCGCACGCCGTCAGGCAGCGCCAATTCCGCTCCCTCCTCGAGGTTGAGCATCATATGCGCAGCCCACATGAAGTCGAGGTCGAAGGCCGACAGGTTGGTCAGCCGGTAGTCGGCCCGCAGAGTAGAGTCATCGGCAAACGAGATCCACTTCTCCAGCCGGTACGGAAAGCGCACACCGTAGGTCACGAGGTGCAGCCGTTCATCCTGCTGGTCCCACGCCCAGGGAATGCTCCACACTTCGCCGTGGTCAGGGATTGGCGTCCCGCGCCAGGGATACCCCCCGTAGAAGCACCTGTCGATGCTGGGGAACATCTCATCGAAACCGGAGCATTCCCCTTGCGTCACGTAGTCGCCGTCATAGGGCGCCAAAAGGTAGGTGTCGTTGGCCCGCTGCAACAACAACTTCAAGCCCGCCGGTTTGAAGACCAGTGAGCACAGCTTGGCACCGATGCCGGGCAGGAACTGGGCTGCGGTCTTCCCCGATTCCAACGTGATCGCCGCCTGATCCTTGTAGCGCGACGCTCGGGTGGTGGAGGTCATTTCCTGTACACCAACAGCTCCCCCAAAGTCATGAGACGCGGCTCGACCTCCGGTCCCAGCTCTTTGCATGCGTCCATGAACTGGGCCGGGCTGCCTCCGTGCTCGGCGAACATCCAGAAGTGGCACGGAATCGCGATCCTCGCGTGCGCGTCGTGCGCCAGCCTCGCCGCCTCGACCCCATACAGGTTGCCATACGCGCCGTTTATCGGCGGCATGATCACATCAATGCCCGCGGCGAAGACGTCTTGCCACTTATCCGGGCGATAAGCCGTATCTCCTACCTGCCACACCTTGATGTCGCCGGACTG
>Ga0315273_10001108_pt1 | contig 29968 bp, 29 predicted proteins | sample YL17G02_0_MG_FD_205753 | JGI IMG/M metagenome (GOLD analysis project Ga0315273, IMG submission 205753) | Sediment microbial communities from Yellowstone Lake, YNP, Wyoming, USA - YL17G02_0 | ecosystem: Environmental > Aquatic > Freshwater > Lake > Sediment | place: USA: Wyoming | collected... | reverse complement strand
CGCTCGCGTCGACAAGCGAGCCATCGAGTTGGCCCTTGGCGATCAGCGGAACGACTTGGGATCCCTTCGATGGATCGGGGTCGACGAGGTCTCCCGGACGGGAGGGCAGATCTACTTCACGATTGTCACCAATCTCAAGTCCGGACGGGTTGTCTGGATCGGAGATGGCAAGGGCGAGCCGGGATTGCTCCCGTTTCTTGACGCACTCGGACCGACGGGGCGCCGCCGACTTCGGGGGGTGGTGAGCGACCTCGGCTACAAAGGTGCGATCGAGACCCACCTGCCGCAGGTCGTCCACATCCTCGACCGTTTTCACATCGTCCAGTGGATCAACGAGGCGTTGAATCTGCTTCGGCGAAGGCTGTTCTCCGCCGCGCCGAAAGACGAGTTGGGCCGGGCCCTCAAGGTCAAGAAGTGGGTCTTGCTGAGCGCCCGGGAAAAGCTCCGGCACTCCGACAAACTGATGCTGCGGCGACTGATGGATCTCAACGAGCCGCTGTACCAGGCGTACCTGATCAAGGAGCAGCTCCGCGGGATTCTCCAGCACCCGTGGCGCTACTTCGGGGCCTTCCGACGGCGCTTGCTCGAGTGGATCGATCTCGCGAAGATCACGATGCTCGACGAACTGGTGCGGGTGGCGAAGAGACTCGAGAAGCACATCGACAGCGTGATCGCGGGCAGTCGTCACGGTGTCAAGCTCGGCCTCGTCGAATCGATCAATGGCAAGATCGCTATCCTTCGCGCTCAAGCTCGCGGGTATCGCGACCCGGAGTACTTCAAGCTCAAGATCTTCCAGCGGTGCAGCCTCCCAGACAACCCTTGGGCCCGGATAATCCTGTGAACCCTACGCCACTACGGGAAATCGCGAGGAGCCCCTTTTGAGAGAGCTTGAGTCAATCGACATCTTGGATCTATCCATGCCTGGTGCTCACGCGATCAAGGGGAAGACCGGGATTTGTCCGCATGACGTGGACGGTCGCCTTGAGATTCAGAAATTCAGGAACCGTAGGTGACGAAATCACCGGCCCTGTGCGCAGCGTGCGGGTCGGAGATGAAGATCGTCTCCGTGATCGCCGAGCACAACGTCATCGACGCCATCCTGCGACACCTCGCCAAGACCGGAGGACGGGATCCCTTCGAAGGGCGCGCACCTCCGGCGGCCTGAGCGGGGGTTTCGGACAGCCAACAGACAGATCGAAGGCGGCGACCCGAGAGAGCGCGGGCGCGGCGAGGGTGAGGTGTGGGCGCGTGGGCCGCGCGAGGCGGACGCGACGGTTCCCAGCGGCCTGCGTTACCGACTGATCGGGGGCCCGAGCCTCGGGAAGACCGCCAAGAACGGGGGACGGGCGTCGGCGCGGGTCGTTTTAAGCGGTGGGGAGGCCGTCAGCGGCTTGGGGACCACCCCAGGACGGCCGCGCAGTTGGGTTGCGGCGATGAAAATGCTTATCCATCAGCCGCGCGACGTGTACGTCAAGTCGGCCGAAGACACGGTGCTGCGCAAGCTGCTCTCGTTCCGGCTCGGCGGCGGGGCGTCCGATCGCCCCCTTGGGCAGGCTCCAGGACTCCCCGATTCGCACGAAAGTCCGGAGAAATTCATTCGTCTTCACCGGGAGAGACTCCCAACCACCAGGAACTCTCTGGGTCTAGCGGCACAGAAGGACGGCGGATCAAGGATTCCTTGATTCGTCGCCCTTTCCCGTTTACGAGGAGTACGAGGAGGGTCGTACAGTCCGAGGATTATGGTGGGCGTTCTCAAGTGGTCCTCGCTTCCGGGAATCGATTCTCTTTTCGAAAGCCCACCTGGACTGAAGTTCTGGTGAGGCCCAGGTCAGTGCTCGAACTTGAGCGGGGACTTCTCGTGGGTTCCCTGGGTCTTTCGTGCCTCGAAATCGAACACGTACTTCGGACCGACGAAGGGGCTCTCGGTGTTGTGACAACCCGTGCATAGCTTCTCGGTGATCTTGTCGGTCAGCCCAACCGCCACCAGATCGGCCTTCTTGTAGTTCTTGTTTTGCAGGCTCATGTGCGCCGTTTGGGTGTAGGTGCCGCCCGCGCCGTGACACATCTCGCAGCCGACGCCGACCAGTCCCGGTGTGGCCTCGATGCTGGTGAAGCCTCCCTTCTTGCCGTAGCCGGTCACGTGACAGCGAACGCATTTCACGTCGGTCGTGTAGTCCTTGGTCGGATCGAGCCCGGCCGCCTTCTTCTTATCCGCGAGTTCTCCAGGCTTGAGCACGTCGAAGGCTTTGGCCATTTTCGTCTCCGACCAGGACTTCCATTCCTTGAGGTGGCACACCTTGCACTTCTGGCTGCCGACGTAGGCGTGCTCGTCGGCTGCAACTACCCCGTGAACGCCTACGAGAAGAACGGGAACGGTGGCGAGAATCGGCAACCAACCTGCGATACGCCTCATGACAATCTCCTTTTTCTCGTCGTGGAACGGAGCCCCGGTTCGAGCCGTTCCGGTTCAGTGTCCCTTCGAAACTCCCCGCGCGGAGCGACTCCGGAGGTAAGCCACGAGGTCCTCCACATCGCCCTGCTCGAACTGCGGCCACGGCACGTCGTTCTTCGCCATCGCCTCGTGCATCTCCGGCGCGTGGTTCCACATCGCTGCCGACAGCGCGATGGCGTCGTCTCCCGAGTGCTCCTTCGTCAGATCGGGGGCTTGGATCTTCTGGTCTTCGTGACATGCCGCGCAGCCCTTCTCGCGGAACACCTGAGAACCTCGGCTCGCGTTCCCCTCGCGCCCCTTGTAACCGAGCAAGTGGAGATAGCCGACCACGTCGGCGAGCTCCTGTCCTTGGAACCGGGGAAACGGAATCCCGGAAGCGTGCATGCGCTCTTGCATGGTGTAGCTGTGGTTCCAGAGGATCCCGCTGATCTCCGCTACGGTCAGCCGGAGTGCGGCCTCGCCGAGATCGGGCGCCCCCGCCTTCCGCGTCGCATGGCAAACGACGCACCGTTTCTCGAAGAACACCTTCTCGCCCGCCGCAGGATCGGGGAGCGGGAGCAGCTGCACGCGTTCGTTTTCGGGACGCCGACCGTGCTCTCGGATGTAGGCCTGGATGTCGGCCATCTCCCCTCCCGAGAACTGTGGGATGGGCGTTCCGTGGCCGATCTGCGCGCTGCGCATCGCGGGGCCCGCGTTCCACATCGCCTGCGCGAGCGGAATCGGGGAGGCGTACGAGGAGAACGGATCGAGGCGCCCGCCGACGTTTCCGCCTACTCCTCCCAGGGAGTGACAGGACTCGCAGCGAAGTCGGGCGAACGTCGCCGCGCCCCGGGACGGGCTGCCGGGCTCGTCGAACAGCCGGAGGTAGTAGAGATAGCTGAGGAGGTCCGCCATCTCCTTGCGGTCGAGCGTGGGCCACGCGTAGCCCTTCGCCGTCATCTCGTCGATCATGCGCGGCGTGTGGTTCCAGAACTCGCCGCTCAACTGCGGAAGCGGTTTGCCGGCGACAACGCGCGCGATCTCCGGGCCGAGAGTCCCCCCGTGGCCCCAGATCGAATGGCATTGGGTGCAGAGCTTCTCGACGAAGAGGACCCGCCCGCGGAACGGATTGCCTTCGAGCAGTCCCGCGGTCCCGGCGCCGAAACACGCGAAGCTCGCCGCCGCGCAGACCACCGCGGCTGCCACCCCCCTTCGCAGCCACTCACAACCTCTCATGGGCGTGCGACCTCCACGTCGTCGGGCAGATAGCTCGCGACCCGCAGGGAGACCTCCTTGACCGACTGTTCACGACCCTCTTGGATCTCCCACAGGGAGATGATCGGGAAGAACTTGGTCGCGATCATGTAGACGAGGATGAAGCCGGCGAAGGTCGCCGCCATGATCGACAGCTCGACGCTCGAGGGCAGGTAGTGGGCGACGGACATCGCGGTTCGCGGATTCTGCGACGTCGGCACGACGATGTTGTAACGCTCGAGCCACATCCCCAGCACGACGAACACCGAAGCGACCGTCGTGCCCTTGACGCCGCGTGTCTTCCTGAAGCACATCAGCGAAAACGGGATGATCGTGCACGAGACCACCATGACCCAGAACGGGAAGGCGTACGGCCCCGAGATCTTCGACCAGAAGGTAGCCATCTCGGCTTCCTCGCCGCCGTACCAGGCCGTCAAGTACTCGGCGAACGTGAAGTAGAACCAGAGGCACGACATCAACAGGAGCAGCTTGCCCATGTTGCCGAAGTGGACCTCCTTGAAATAGGCCTCCAGCCGGTACACGCGCCGGAGGACGGCCATGGCGATGATGAGGGCGGCGATTCCCGAGTAGATCGCCCCCATCACGAAGTACGGCCCGAAGATCGTGCTGTGCCACATCGGCCTCAGCGTCATGGCGAAGATCCAGCCGATCACGGTGTGCACGGAGATCGCGACCGGGATCACCGCGACGGCGAGGACGGAGATGATTTTCTCCAGCGTGTGGCGCTGACTGGGCGAGTCCTCGTAGCCGATCGCGAGGAACGAGTACAGCCACTTGGGGCGGATTCCCAGGTCCCGGATGATGGCCAGATCGGGGATCATCGGCACGTAGAGATAGACCGAGCTGGCGGTCAGGTAAAGCATGATGCTGGCTACGTCCCAAAGCAGCGGCGACGACCCGCTCCCGTAGAGGATGATGTTCATGGCCCGGTCGGGACGACCCAGATCGATGATCGGCTGGACGGCTCCGAAGCCGATGACCAGGACGGTGATGAACTCGGCCGAGCGCGTGATCGACCGTCGCCATTCGGCGTGGCTGATCCGCAAGATCGCCGAGATCAGCGTGCCGGCGTGGGAGATCCCGATGAAGAACACGAAATTGATGATGTAGATGCCCCAGTACTCCGGGACGTTGAGCCCCGTCTCTCCAAGCCCGTGGCGCAATTGGCCGCAGTAGGACACGACACCCCACGCCACGACGAGCGACAACGCGCCCGCCCAGATCCAGAACCAACGCGTCGTCCTCAGAAGTGGGGCGAGGAGGATTCTCTGGTCTTGAGGAAGCGCCGCGAGCTTCTCGGCATCGATCATCGTCAATGCTCCTCGGAGAGGTAATAAACCTTGGGTTCGGTCCCGAGTCCCTCGAGCAGCCGGAACGCTCTCGGGCCTCTCGACAGCCGGTGAACCTCGTGGGTGGGCGCGTCGAGGTCCCCGAAGACGATCGCTGCCGTCGGGCAACTCTCGGCGCAGGCCGGCACGTAGTCTTCCTCTCGCAGCGCGCGACCCTCGGCTCGAGCCTGCTCGCGCGCCTTCTGCAGACGGTGATGGCAGAACGTGCACTTTTCGACCACTCCCGCGGGCCGCACGGAGACGTCTGGGTTGAGGCCGTCCAGGGTCGACTCGGGATGCGAGGGCGCCCGCCAATTGAAGAACTTGACGGTGTAGGGACACGCGTTGGCGCAGTAGCGGCAGCCGATGCAGCGCGGGTAGATCTGTCCGACGAGCCCCTCGTGATCGATCATCGTCGCGCCGGTCGGGCAGACGAGGACACAGGGAGGTCGATCGCACTGCATGCACGGCATGGGAACCGCGCGCGCCTCGAGGTTCGGCCATGCACCGTGCACCTCGGTGCGCACCTGCATCCACGAGATCGTCCGCCCTTCGGTCGCCTGCGCAGGGCCCCCGACCGCTACGTTGTTCTCGGTTCGACAGGCGATCTCGCACGCCTGGCACCCGTTGCATCGGTCGAGGTCGATCACCATTCCCCAGCGGGCCATGAGTCCTCCTTCAGACGGCTTCGATCCGCACGCGTGTCGAGTACCAGTCAGGCAGTCCAGTGACCGGATCGCGAGCTGCACCGACGGCGCGCAGGGGGTTGGCCGGCTCGATCGATCCCCATCCTTCCACGCGGGTGTGCAGTCCGTAGGGCGCGTTCACGACGCCCGGTTGGGCGCCCTCGAAAAGGCACAAGCGGGCCGTGAACGAGCCGTGATCGGAAACCACCCGCACCCTGCGTGCCGAGCCCAATCCCAACTCTCGCGCGGTCTCCGGATGGATCTCCACCCACGACCCCCAGGCCGCCCCGCTGAGGGGACCGATGTTCTCGAGCAGCCACGGCATGAGCGGCGTCGTCCCGGAGGCGAGCGTCATCACGCGGTACGGCATCAATCGAACGGAGCGAGAGCCGGAAGCTGGACCTTCGAGGAGTCCGGGTAGCGCGCCGGAGAAGAGATGCCGTCCCTCCTCGGGAAAGAGCGCGACGCGGCCGTCGGGCCTCCGCGACGCCGCCGAGCGGCCGCGGTCTTCATGAAACGGATCGAACCACCCACCCGAGCGTCGCAGGCCCTCCCAGAAGTCGCCGGGATTCTGGCCGTGCGCGATCCACCAGCCGCGCGCCTCCATCTCGCGAAGCTCGTCGCGCCGGAATCGGGACACGAACGCGCCCCCGCGGCGCGCCTGGGAGAGTCGGGTGCCTCGCTCACGAATCAGATCCTTCATGGACGACCACGGGAAAGCGGATGCCACGCCGCCTCCGATCCGCGATGCCAGTTCGAGCACGACGTCCCCGGTCGCGCGCGAGTCGTGAAGAGGAGGGACGACCGGCTGGACGACGCCCCACACCGGATACGGGAGCGTGGGTGGAGCCGGGGCGTCCCCCCAGCGCTCCAGGAACGTGTGATCCGGCAGCACGAGGTGCGCGTACCGCGCCGTTTCGTCGAGGAACGGCGAGAAGGAGATGACCAGCGGAATCCGCTCGAGGGCCCTGCGGACCTTCTCCGGGTCGGGGGACGATGCGATCGGGTTCGCTTGGTAGAGGAAGAGCACGTCGACTGGAGACGAGGCGCCCTCGAGCACCCGGTCCGCCCAATCCGAGTCGTTCAGCGCGGGACCGGTCCCCTTCCGCGCGGGCGCGGGAGAGAGCTCGTCCAAGGTCGGAACGGGAAGGGGTTGCTGTACGCAGATTCCCCCCGGCCGCTCCAGTGCTCCCGTCAAGACGTTCAGCGCATGAATTGCCAGCGCGTCGGCGACGCCGCCGCGGCGCCACGTGACCGCCTGATCCCAGATCGCGACCGGCCGCTCGGCTCTGCCTATGTCCTTGGCCAGCCGCACGATGTCCTGCACTTGCAGTCCGATGCGTGAGGCAGCGTCTTCGGGTCGTGCGTGGCGGAGGATCAGGGTGCGATATCCGGGAACGGTACGACCTTCACCGTCGACCGAGTCCTCGAATCCCACCACGTGCTCCCGGACCCAGTTCGCGTCGTACAGCCCCTCTTTTAACAGCACGTAGGCGATCGCGTGGGCGAGCAAGGCATGGCTGTCGGGACGTATCGGGATCCACCGATCCGCGGCGATCGCGGTCCGAGACAGGCGCGTGTCGATTTGAATCCAGCTCGGCCGCTGCTCCTGCGAGAGGGCCCTGGCTCTCGCAACCTGAGGCAGGCACGACCAGGACTCGGAGAGCGAGGCGCCGAAGGAGACGACCAGATCGGCGCGCTCGAAATCGAACGCCGGAAAGGCCCGTATCCCCTGACTGAGCGCCATCACCTCGTCCGAGCCGTCGGAGTAGGTCTGCCGCACCACGTGCGGCGAGCCATAGACGCTGGCGAATCGTTCCAGCAGGTCGCTCATGGAGCCGTCGACGTCTCCAACGAGCCATGCCATCTTCTCGGGTCGACCCTCCGCCGACAGGGAGCGCAGACGCCCGGAGATTCGCTCGATCGCTTCATTCCAGGCGATGGGTTCGAACCGGTCCGAGCCCGCCGCCCCCTTTCTTTCGAGTGCGCCCTTCAGCCGCGCCGGGTGGTAGAGCAGCTGAAGGCTGGCCCGGCCCTTGGGGCACAGCCCGCCCTGGCTCACGGGGTGAAGCGGGTTGCCATCGACGCGTACGAGCTTCCCGTCGACCACTCTTCCGAGTATGCCGCAGTGGGACGGGCACAACAGACAAGTCGACGGCACGTGGTTCTCGTCGCCAGGGCTCCAGTCCGGTCCGAACTGGGGAGAGGAGAGCGGGAACAGGTGCGAGAAGCCTCCAAGACCGAGCCCGACACCTGTGCTCCCCAAGCCCGCAAGGAAGAACCTTCTGCTGATCAACCCCGCCATGCGCGATCCCCTCTCATCGATGGCAGCGCGTGCAGTCCGTGGGCACGCCGCTCCTGCGGTGGCAATCGATGCAAAACGCCATGGTGATCCGCACGAGGGGAACGGCGGGCGGCGATCCCGTCTGCGCGATTTGCCCGTGGCAAACGACGCATTCGAGCCCGGCGATCCCGACGTGACGCCGATGCGTGTAGAAGACGTGGTTCGGAAGGTGAAACAGCTTGCGGAAGGCATCCTCCTGACCCGCCGCAACCAACTTCGGGATCTTCTTCTCCTCGGGGCTGTCCGTCTGAGGCTCCTCGTGGCACTGCATGCACGCCGAGAGCCCGGGGAGTCCGGAGTGCGCCCTTTGCTTCGGGTAGAGATGACAGGTCTCGCATTCGAGGGTTGCGGTGTGCTTTTCGTGGTTGAACGCGATGGGCTGGATCACGTTGCGACGCGGCCGGAACAGCGTGCGCCCACCAGCGAATCCGCCCCCCGCCAGCAGCAGCAACGCGATTCCGAAGACGACTCGTTGCGCGGGTCCCAACTCCGACATTCCGTCCCCCTCCAGGGCGCTAGCCCCCCGCGGACGCATCCGCCGGGCGAGGCCTGGAAGCGTTTGTCACCGCACGCTGGAACTCGCGAGCCCACAACGCCTGAACCGTGAGCAAGCGCTGGCCGATGATCTCGGCGACGCGGCTGAGGAAGACGCAGCCGAATCGCGGATCCTCCTCGATCAGGCGAACGACGGCCTTGCGTTCGAAGCTCGCAACCACGGCGGGTCCCGCCGCCCGCGCCGAGAGCCGGAAGCGATACGGTTTAACGAAGGCTGACCACCCCAGGGCCCGGCCCGGCCCCGCCGACTCCATCGCGATTTCCTTGACCTCGCCGTGGATCGACAGAGGCAGGCAAAGCTCCACGGTGCCGTCGAGGACCACGAACACCCGGTCCGCCGTAGAGCCCAACTGGAAGAGGTGCTCCCCAGTTTCCAGCATCTGGCGCTCGGCCAGCGCCGTGAGTCGGGAGATGTGGGCCTCGTCGAGGCCGTTGAAGAGGTTGCACTGACGCAGTTTGTCTTTCATGGTCGCCCCAAGAGACTGGACCGTCACCGAGTTATGCAGCAGGCATCGCCGCGAAAGTGGACTCGATTCGGGCCGACAGGCCGATCGACGCGCCCGGGTCCAGGAAAAGTCCATGTATGGAGGGCGCCGCGACGAACGCCGCGGCCTTGAGGCTCTCGTCGCGCAGGTAGCGCTCGAGCTCCACCGTCATGGCGTCTACATAACCGGTGTCTGTCGGGTAGAGACGGGCCACCGAGGGGCGGCTCACGAACGCCGCCGCCGCGATGTGCTCCCGCCGCAAGTGCTCTTCGAGTTCACGAACCGAGAGAGCGTAGAAAGCGTCGGGTGTGGCCGGCTCGAGGTCTGCGAAGAAGCGACGGCCGTCTTTGGCCCACAGCCGTGGCGAGGCTTCGCCGGCGTCTCGCGCGGCTCGTTCCGCCTCGATGCTGCGGTATCCGAAGCCTAGCGCGAGAAGAATCGAACCGAAAAGGAATGCGAGGAAGACAGCCAGAAAGATCGAACCCATCGCGCACCTCCCAGGTCAGCGTCCCAATCCGGCAGGACAAGTGAGCAAGGGAAGTGCCATGGCAAAAGACGCGGCGTATCCCAACGCGGTCGCGCGCGCGGACAAGGAGTCCGGACAGAAAGTCCGGAGACGGGACGGACTGTCCGAAGTGCGCGCGTCCGTCGTGCCGCACGACGGACCTCCGGTCACGCCAACGTGGAGTCGTCCTCGTCGACATCGGCGTCGGCGTCGGCGTCGGCGGCCGACGCGTACTTCTTGACCAGGCGACGGAGGTTGCGCTCGCTCACCTTCAGGATCTCCGCGGCGCGGGTTCGATTCCCCCCCACCCGTTCGATGACCGCCAGGACGTGCCGACGCTGAAGCGCGCGAAGCGAGAGGGGCTCGTCGTTCGCGCCGGTGGCCGGAGGCGCAACGTGCTGCCGCCGGACCGCGGCCGGCAACTCCTCGGCGCCGATCACATCGCCGTCGGCGAGGACGAGGGCTTGCTCCATCACGTGGATCAGCTCCCTTACGTTTCCCGGCCAGCTGTAGTTGGCCATGACCGCCACGGCGGCGTCGTCGAACCGAGCCGAGAGCGATAGGCGGCGATTGAGCAGCTTCGTGTAGTGCTCGACCAGAACGGGGATGTCCTCTTTGCGCTCACGCAACGGAGGTACCTTCAGGCTCAGGGTCGCGAGGCGGAAGAAGAGATCCTCGCGGAAGCGTCCCGTGCGCACGGCGTCCTCCAGGTCGCGGTTGGTGGCCGAAACGACCCTGACGTCGACGTGGATCTCCCGATTGCCGCCGAGCCGCCGAAAACGCCCCGTCTCCAGGACGCGCAGGAGCTTCGACTGGATCTCCGCGCTGGTGTCGCCGACTTCGTCGAGGAAAAGGGTCCCGCCGTGCGCGACCTCGAACAGGCCGTGCTTTTGCCGCGTGGCTCCCGTGAACGCGCCCCGTTCGTGACCGAACAATTCGCTTCGGAGCAGCTCCTCGTCGAGTGCGGTGCAATCCACGACGACGAAAGGCGCGTCCTTCCGTTGACTCTCGGCGTGAAGCAGGGTTGCCACCATCTCCTTGCCGACACCGGTTTCGCCGAGAATCAGCGTGCTCGAGTCCGAACGTGCGATTCGCGTCAGCTTCCGCTGGAGATCCTGAAAGGCGGGGCTCGTCCCCACGAACGCCGAGCGGACGTCGGGGGGTGAATAGCCGTCCTGGAGCACGTTCCGGCGCTCCATCAGCGCGACGTGCTCCCGGGCCTTCCGGATGGCTAGCTCCACCTTCTCGAGCTGGCAGGGCTTCTCGAGGTAGTCGTAGGCGCCCAAGCGAATGGCTTGGATCGCCGTGTCGATGGTCCCATGACCGGTCAGGACGATCACCCCCAGGTTGAGCTGCCGTTCGCGCAGCTGTCCCAGCACTTCGAGTCCGTCCACGTCGGGAAGTCGGAGATCGAGCAGCACCACGTCGGGGAAAAGCCGGGAAGCGGTGTCGACAGCCTCCCGGCCGGTCGCGGCGACGGCCACCTCGTAACCGCGGCGGGACAACTCCGATTGGAGGACGTGACGAAACGTGTCGTCGTCGTCGACCAAGAGCACGGTCCGTCCGGTGGGCTCCGCGATCATGCTACCGCCTCCTCGACGCGCCGGAAGACGATCTCGAAGCACGAGCCAACGCTGACCTCGCTCTCCACGAGTCGGATGTCCCCGCCGAAGCGTCGCACGAAGGTACGCGAAAGGAATAGACCCAGACCCGTGCCCTGGGGCTTCCGGCTTCTGAAGGGCTCGAACAAGTGCCGGCGATCCTCCAGGCGGATCCCGCATCCCGTATCCCGCACGAGAATTCGCACGTCACCGTTGATCGCGATACTCACGACGACCCGGCCGCCGTCGGGAGCGCAGGACTGGATGGCGTTCACGAGGAGGTTCAGCACGACGTGCTTCACCACTTCCGCGTTCGCCCGAATGATGGGAATGTCGTCCCGCGGAACGAACTCGACGGTGACCCCGTTCTCGCGGGCGGTAGGCCTCGTGAGGGACACGACCTCCCCGACGCGCAGTCCCAGATCCAGCGGCTCAATCGTGGGAGGGATCCCCCGCGAAAACCTCAGGAATTGCTCGGTCGTCTGGCGGCAGCGCAGCACCTGATCACAGATGATGGTCGCCGCTTCTCGGATCGAGGGCAACAGGTCTGCAGAGGCGCCGCCTCGCGCGGCGTCGTCGATGCGCCCGACGACGGATTCAGCGCACGTGAGCATCGAGGCGAGAGGCGTGTTCACCTCGTGGGAGAAGCCGGAGGCGAGGACGCCCAGTGAGACGAGGCGCTCGATCTCCGCCAGATGCTCCTCCTCTTTCACGCGCGCGGTGATGTCACGCCACAGCTCGACCACCTGGACCACCTCGCCCTTCCGGTCGATGACGGGCGACGCGTAGACTTCCTCCACCCGCGCCAACTCTCCCGCAGGGCCGGGGACCCTGAAGATGGTGCGCTGGACCTCCCCGGTCGCGACGCATCGGGTCACCGGGCAGTCGTGGCCGTTTTCACCCTGCTGGCAGCAGGGAAGAGAGCCCGCGATCTCGTGACACCGGCTCGTCTGGATTTTTTCCGGTGAAACGTTCACCCGCCGGGAGAACGACGTGTTGCAGGCAACGACGCGCGCGTCCCGGTCCAAGACGACGAGCCCGTCGTCCAGGCTGTTCATGACGCTCGTGAGCTGGGCTTCCTGGTGCTGGACTTCGGCGATCAACTCCGAGACGGAGCGGACCATCTCGTTGAAGTCCCTCGCCAAGGACGTGATGAGGTCGTCGCCTTCGGTCGGCACCCTTTCGGTGAAATTCCCGGCCGCGATCGAACGGGCTGCGCGGCCGACCCGGACGAGCCGTTTCAGGATCAAGGTTCGGACGAGAAAACCCACGCTGCCGAGGAGAAGGAGTGCGAGGAGTCCGGCGCCGGCCGCGATGTGCGTGAGATCCCGATTCATCTCGGCTTGCAGCGGGACGAGGGAGATGTCCAGGAGAAGCATCCCGTTGAAGCGAGATCGCGGATCGTGGCAGGAAAAACACTCCGGTCGATTCTCGATCGGCTGCACGGTGCGGAGGACCTCTCCTCGGCCGTCCTTGAAGCGAACCCAACGGCTTCTGTTCTCCGGGGACTTCGCGTGACAGACGAGGCAGGTGGGCGAGGCCCGGTCGAACCGCTCGCCCACGCGCGACGCCCGGCTGGCGATCCGGACCTCGCCGCTGTGGTCGACGATCATGACGTCCCGGACCTCGGGGTGGGCGGCAACCTCACGCAGGACGGCAGTCATCAGCGAACTGTCGCGCTCGATCATGCGGTGACGAAGCGCAACCTCGAGGATCCTGTTCTCGGATTCCGCGGCCTGGCGGCGGGACTCGATCCCACGCTCGAACTGGCGCTGGGAGAGAACGTAGAGACCCGCCGCGAGCGGCACGATCGTCAGGAAGGCGATCCCGATGGCCAGCCGGAAAGTCAGGCGGTCGATCGTGAGTCCGAAGATCCGCACGGAACTCGGCCGGATCGCCGCTAGCGCCGGCTCGCCGCGCTTTTCCGCCATGCCGCTGCCCTCCGTCTGTGGCCGGATGAGGACCACATATTGCCGAGAGGGTACGCCGATTGCGCGAAGAAGAAGCGCGTTTTCGCCGCCGGCCGCCGACACGAACATGGATGCTGTGAGCCTCGCCGTGCGCGGTAATGCACCATCCGTTCTTGAGCTGACCTTGACCTGCCCCCTCTCGCCTACCCGCTGTAACTCGTTGACTTGATTGATTGCCGGAGGCCTGGGCTCGAACCTGCACTCTTTTCGGGAAGGGGATTTTGGGACCCTGAGGTAAAAGACCACACCGGTTTTGACGTCCCTGTAGGGAAGTCCTACGGTTCCTCCTCTGGAGGCCCGTCATGGTCGGCGAGAAGGTCCCCTCCACTCACTCTCCGCCTTTCACACGCCGAATCGGAACTCGCCTCACCGCGTTGGTCGCGGTCACGACGTTCGGCACGTTCGCCTTGGCCGTCGTCGCCGGGCTCAAGTTGCAGGAGCGTTACCTCATCGCCCAGGCGATCGACGGCGCCGCGCTCTTCGGCGACACCATCACGCGCGCGACCCACGACCAGATGCTCCGCGGCCGGAAGGACGAGGCGTACAGCGTCATCCGCAAGATCGGCGAGCTCCCAAGCATCGAAAACGTGCGCCTGTTCAACAGGGAAGGACGGATCACGTTCTCGACCGACGCGAAGGAGATCGGTTCGACCGTCGCGGCGCCGGACGGGGCGAGGGTCTTCAGGGCGCGCGGCCATCGCGTCGTGGGGTTGACGACTCCGATCAGAAACGAGCCCAAGTGCGCGGGCTCGGGCTGCCATGCGACGGTCGCGGAGCAGCGCGTGCTGGGCGTTGTCGAGGTCGGGGTCTCGCTCGCGACGATGGACAATGAGCTCGCGGCGCTGCGCTTGAAGACGCTGGGCGTGGGCTTGCTCGCCACCCTGCTCCTCACGGCGTTGATTCTGAGTGAGACGCGGCGCTACATCCTGAAGCCCGTGAAGGCCCTCGTGAAAGCGACGCGCGAGATCGCCGCGGGAAACCTCGACAAGCCGGTTCATCACCGTTCGTCGGACGAACTGGGTCTGCTCGCCGATTCGTTCGACGGGATGCGCCTCTCGCTCGCCGCGGCAAGGGCCGAGATCGACGGTCTCATGGCCGGCCTCGAGGGCCAGGTGGAGGAGCGCACCGCGGCGCTGAAGGACGCCCAGGCGCGGCTCATCCAAGGGGCAAAGCTCGCGTCGCTCGGAAAACTCTCGGCTTCGATCGCCCACGAGATCAACAACCCGCTGGCGGGGATCCTGACGTTTTCGAAGCTCCTCGTCCGGGACCTCGACCAGGAAACGATCGACCCCGCGACGCGGGACGAAGCGCTGGTGCGTCTGCGGCTGATCGAGCGCGAGACCGGCCGCTGCAGCGCGATCGTGCGCAACCTGCTCGATTTCGCGCGGCAACGCCCCGTGGACCTGCGGGACGTGGACGTTCACGCCGCCCTCGAGGAATCGCTCCACCTGATCGCCCACCAGATGCAGCTGCAAGGGCTGACGCTCGATGCCGACCTCGACGGGCACCCGATCGTGCGCGCGGACTTCGGCCAGCTGCGCCAGGCGTTCGTCAACGTCTTGCTGAACGCGGTCGAGGCCTCCAAGCGGGGGGACACGCTGCGCGTGCGGTCGCTCACGGAGTCGAAGGGCGAGGCCGTGGTCTCGGTGACCGACACCGGCGTCGGCATCGACGAGGAACACCTAGACCACATCCTCGATCCCTTCTTCACCACCAAGGAGAAGGGCACGGGCCTTGGCCTTTCGGTGGTCTACGGGATCGTGGAGGGCCTGGGCGGCAAGTTCGAGGTGGAGTCTCGCAAGGGACACGGCACGACCGTGCGCATCCGACTGCCGCTGGTTGCGGTCACGACGGCGTGACGCATGGAGGGGCTCGTCCTGTGCTGGATCGGCGAGAAAGACGCGCAAGCGGGGCTGATCGAAACGGTGCGCGCGCACTTGGGATCCGAGCTTCGCGTGAACGTGGCCAACGGATTCGAACCCGAGCGGCCGGGGGAGGCGTGGGACGCGCGCCGGCGTCAGTACGAAACGGGCCGCATCCTCAAGTGGCTCGAATCGCGGCACGCCGGCGCGGCCAAGGTTCTCGGCCTGACCGACGTCGACCTGTTCATTCCGATTTTGACCTTCGTCTTCGGCGAGGCGCAGTTGGGCGGTCGCGCGGCGGTCGTGTCGACCGCGCGCCTTGCGCCCGGGAACGGATCGCGGGGAGAGCGCCTGCTCGCCGAGCGTCTCCGCAAGGAAGCCCTCCACGAGCTAGGGCACGCCTACGGGCTCGTCCACTGCGGAAACCCGGGGTGCGTCATGGGCCGCTCGCCGGGAGTTTCGGAGATCGATCTGAAAGGGCCATCGTTCTGCAAGGACTGCCGGCTCCTCTACGACGAGGCGCTGCGGCACGTGAGGTGATGCGATGAGCAGAAAAAACGTGCACATCCTCGTCGTCGACGACGAGGAGATCGTTCGCGAGTCCCTCTCGGGCTGGCTGCGCAAGGACGGGTACACGGTGGCCGCGGCGCCCGACGGCCCGACCGCGCTCGAGATGTTGAAGGAAACCGAGTCGTGGTCGGTGATCCTCCTCGACTTGAAGATGACGCCGATGGACGGGCTTCAGGTTCTCGAGGAAGGCCGCAAGATCCGGCCGGATGCCGCGGCCGTGATCATGACGGCGTACGCCACCGTGGATACCGCGGTGCGCGCCATGAAACTCGGCGCCTACGATTACCTCATGAAGCCGTTCGACCCCGAGGAATTGAGCCTGATGGTTGAAAAGATTGTCGCGCAGCAGTCGCTCCGGCGCGAGAACATCATCCTCCGCAAGGTGCTGAAACGCGGCTACACCTTCCGCGACCTCGTCAGCAAGGCTCCGGCCATGCAGGCGGTCTTCGAGCTGGCGCGCGCCGCCGCAAAGAGCGGCTCCACGGTTCTCATCCTGGGTGAGAGCGGGACGGGGAAGGACCTTCTCGCGCACGCCGTCCACGCCGAGAGCGACCGCGCGGGAAAGCCGTTCGTCGCGGTGTCGTGCGCGGCCCTGACCGAGACGCTGCTCGAATCCGAGTTGTTCGGCCACGAGCGGGGTGCGTTCACGGGAGCCGTCGAGCGCCACCAGGGGAAGTTCGAGGCCGCCAACGGCGGAACGCTGTTCCTGGACGAGATCGGCGACATCAGCCCGAAGCTGCAACTGGATCTGCTGAGGGTGCTCGAGGAGCGCAAGGTGACGCGCGTGGGCGGCACGGCCGCGATTCCCGTAGACGTTCGCGTGATCGCCGCCACGAACCGCGTACTGACCAAGCTCGTCGAACAGGGAACGTTCCGCCAGGACCTGTACTACCGCCTGAACGTCATCCCGCTGACGATCCCGCCGCTTCGCGAACGGAAAGAAGACATCCCGCTGCTCGTCGAAAACCTGTTGGAGCGGCTGTCGGTCGAGACCGGAAAGCGGATCGAGAGCGTCTCCGAGGAGTCGATGTCGCACATCCTGGCGCACGACTGGCCCGGCAACGTGCGCGAGCTCCGCAACGTGCTCGAGCGGGGGATCGTTCTCGCCAGCGGATCGGTGCTCCGGCCGGAGCACCTGGGCGCGTTAGGCGACGGCCAGCCGGGCGACAAGAAGCCTCTGTCGCTCGAACAGGTGGAGCGCCGCCACATCGCCGAGATCCTCAGACAGACCGCGGGCAACGTCTCTCAAGCCGCACGCGTGCTCGACATCGACCGCGCGACCCTCTATACGAAAATCCGCAAGTACGACCTGCGAAGAGAAGACGATGCGGAGGGGTTGCACTCCCGATGAAGGGCTCTCGCCTACGTCAGGTCTCTGAGCACCGCGAGAAACGCCCGCAGATCGCGCGGGCCGTTCGTCGCCGCGCCATGGAGCCGGGCGAGGTCGATCGAGTCGTAGGCGTGAACCATGAGGTTGCGGAGGCCCGCGGCACGCGCCAGCCGCCGCGCGAGCTCGGCATCCACCTTTCCGGCCGAGGCCAAGCGCATGAAGGCGTCCGCGTAGCTCGCAGGTGTGCCGAGCCGCAGGTCGGAGCAGGCCGACAACGCGAGGTCGATCACCAGTTGAACCGCCTGCCACAGGTGCAGGATCACCACGTCGGATGCATCGCCTGGAGCCAGGTCTTCGGGGCGAGCGGGCAGGTGGGTCGCGATGCGCTCCAGGTGCCTCTCGAGCGTCGCCGCTCGTTCGGCCAACAGCTGGCGGTCGAGCGCGGTCACGGCGTCAGCCCGCGCAGCACGTCGTCGTATCCCCGGCGCAGCACCGGCTCCGCGTCGCACCAGAAGCGGACCGCCTGCAGCCAAAAGTGCTGGAACGTGCCGGGCGCCTTTTCGTACAGCGGGGTTCCATCGTGGCACACCCGATAGCGCATCAGTCCGCCGGCACGGTCGAGGTCGACGAGGTCAACGCGGTCGGAGCCGTACGCAGTGACGAGGTCCACGAACAACCCGTCGCGATCGATCCCAGGCTTTCCGCGGAATCCGAAGTCCCAGTCCGAGCCCGGAAGCTCCTCGCCTCGCGCGCGGGAGCCGAACAGCACCAAGAGCTCGAGCGCCGGATGGCGGCGCGCAATCTCCGCGATGGACTCCGTGTTCACGCGGCGGATTGTAGCGCAGCGGCGCCCGACGGCTTCCCGGGCACCTGGTTTCTTCGCCGAGGGGCTTCACGCCCGTGGAATCAGGACGCGACGCGACGTGTCGCCGGGCATCTATCCGAACCTGTGGCGCAACGACAGGCTGACGACGACCGCGAAAGTCGCGTCGGCGCCGCCGCTGGTGTTTTACCAGCTCGACGATCCGAACAAGACGCCGTGTCTGGGGAAGTCCCCGTTCGGTCGCCTCGTGGTGACCTACACGCCATGAGCCGCTGCGCTCTCGATCGCACGAAACGGCCCTCGCCCACTCGTTGAATTTCGCGACGACCCGCCGGATTCCACCACAGTCCGCGTAAGTCGTGTCATCGCCGTTCGTTGAACGGTGCCGACAGGCGCTCTCCACACCCGCGACGCCGAGAATCTCGACACCCGAAAAGACGGTGGGCGCGCCGCGCCGCGCTTTTCGATCCGGCATGAGAGTCGCACTACGACAGGTCGCTATGAACGCCAGAACAGCCTGCCCGTTCCTCAAGGAAGTCGTGATGATCTACTGCGACGCCTGCCCCTCCCGTAAGTTGCTCCCGAGGAATCAGGTCGTCTCGATGGGGCCGTGCTCCTCCACGGACTACTCGACGTGCCCTCTGTTCCAAGAAATCTCCCGCGGTTTCGTGACGCCGAACGCAACGACGCGGGAAGGAAGCTTCGGCAATGAAAGGGAGGTCAAGCCATGATCATCGCAGCCGCATTCTGGTGGATCGGCCTCGTCGTGATCGGTCTTTCCTGGTTCGTCTCCCGCGACCGTCACGGCCGCGGCGCCGGACGTGCGTGAGGCTGGCATGCGCATCGGACGGAGATTCTTCCTCAAGAGCTGCGCGGCGCTAGGTGCCGCGGGAGCGGCGAGCGCGCTTCCGGCCAAGGAATCCGCTTCGGCCGGATCGACGGCGCGCGACGGCTTCGGAGTGCTTGTCGACACGACCCAGTGCCTCGGATGCCGCTCGTGCGAGGCCGCGTGCGCGACGGCCAACGGGCTCCCCGAGCCCGAGCGGATGGGCGATGAAGCGATCTTCGCGTCGCACCGCGAGACCGGAGAGAACCAGTTCACCGTCGTCAACCAGGCGAAGGGCGACGGCGAGACCCGCTATGCGAAGACTCAGTGCCTCCACTGCGTCGTTCCCGCCTGCGCTTCGGCCTGCCCGGTGAAGGCCCTCGACAAAACCGAAAACGGCCCCGTGATCTACCACAAGGACCGTTGCATCGGCTGCCGCTACTGCATGATCGCCTGCCCGTTCGGCGTACCGAAGTACGAATACGACAAGGCGATCCCCTACGTGAGGAAGTGCACGATGTGCACGGCGCGGGTAGCCTCCGGAAAGCCTCCCGCCTGCGTCGAGAGTTGCCCCGGGGGAGCGCTGCAGTTCGGCAAGCGCGCAGAATTGCTCGCGGAAGCGCGCAAGCGCGTCTACGCCCCCGACTCGAAATACGTGCCGCACATCTACGGCGAGAACGAGGCCGGCGGGACGTCGTGGATGTACATCGCCGACCGTCCTCTCTCCGACTTCGGGCTTCCCCAGGACGTGGGCGAGCGCTCCTTCTTCGAGAATACCCGCGGCGCCCTGGGAGCGGTGCCGTTGGTGATCACGCTGTGGCCGCCGCTCTTGATGGGGCTTTACGCCGCGCGGAAAGGCGAGGAGAAGGATCATGAGTGAGGTCACGCTCTCCGACCGGCTGTTCCTCGGATCGTCGGCGAAAGACTACGCGCGCAGCCACAAGACGCCGTGGGACTTGGCGATCGCGGCGATCCTGCTCGTCGGCATCCCGGTCCTCATCTACCGCTTCGTCTTCGGGCTCGGCGCCGCGACCCACCTTTCGCAGGCGACCCCGTGGGGCCTGTGGATCGGCTTCGACATGTTGTGCGGCGTGGCGCTGGCGGCGGGCGGCTACACGCTGGCCGCCGCCGTCACCCTCTTCGGCTTTAGGGAGCTGAAGCCGGTCGTGCGGGCGGCGATCCTGACGGGCTTTCTCGGCTACGTCTTCGCGGTGATCGGCCTCCTGTGCGATCTCGGCCAGCCGTGGCGCATCGCCTATCCGCTGGTCTACTCGTGGGGGACGACCTCGGTGATGTTCGAGGTGGGCTGGTGCGTCGCCCTCTATGCGACGGTTCTGGCCTTGGAGTTCCTCCCGGCGTTCTTCGAGTGGATGGGCTGGGCGTTCCCCCTCCGCCTGCTGCACCGGATCGAGATCGGCGCGATCGTCATGGGCATCGTGCTCTCGACGCTGCATCAGTCGTCCCTGGGCTCGCTGTTCCTGATGGCCCCCGGCAAGCTCCACCCCCTCTGGTACTCCCCCTACCTCCCGGTGTTCTTCTTCGTCTCGTCGATCGCCGCCGGTCTGTCCATGGTGATCTTCGAGAGCGGGATCTCACACCGGCTTTTCCACGACCGCACCGACCCCGACCGCCCGGTGGACCTGGACCGGATCGTCCTCGGGCTGGGGCGGGGTGCTGCGGTCGTGCTGTTCGCCTACGTCTTCCTGCGGCTCCAGGGGCTCGCCGACGGCGAGAACTGGCAGCTGCTCAGCACGGGTTGGGGCGCGCTCTGGCTCGTCGAAGTCGGAGGATTCGCTTTGCTTCCGTCCCTGATGTTCGCTTACGGCTCGCGCCACGGCCGGGTGAAGCTCGTGCGCGTCGCCTCGATCGTGGCCGTTCTAGGCGTCGTGTTGAACCGCCTCGACGTCTCGATCATCGCGTTCAACTGGAAACAGCCCTTCACGTATTTCCCGAGCTGGATGGAGCTCGTGGGCTCGGTGACGATCGTCACGCTGGGCGTTGTGACGTTCCGTTGGATCGTGAACCGCATGCCGGTTCTGAGCCGGCGCGGCACTTCCGCAAGTGCTACGAGGTGAGTCGATGGACACAGGGATGCTCTCCGACCTCCAGGCCGCCAAAGCGATCGAGTACCTGCTCGCGGTCGCCTTCCTCGCGCTGTTCGTCCCGTTCTGGCGCTACACCACGCCGCGGGTGGCGGTGCTGGCCGAGGCGGTCGAGAAAGCCGCGGTCCCGGCGTTTGCGCCCGCGCTCCGGCCGGAGCCGGTCGGATGGTTCCATGTGCCCGACGGCTTGGGCCTGCATCCCGGCCACGCGTGGGCGAAGGCGGTCGGCGGCGGCGAGGTGTTAGTAGGCGCCGACGATTTCGCGCGGGCGGTGATCGGACAGGTGCAGGACGTGGATCTTCCGCCGCTGGGAACGATGGTGCGCCAAGGCGAGCCCGCCTTCACGCTGCGCGGAGCGGTGGGGCCCCTTCCGATGATTTCGCCGGTCGACGGGATGGTCGTGGCGACCAATCCCGCGGCGCGCATCGGCGCGCTCCTTAGCGACCCCTACGGAAGCGGATGGCTGCTGCGCGTCCAGGCGCCGCAGTTCAAGAGAAACGCGAGACAGCTCCTTTCGGGCTCGGCCGCGAGGGCCTGGATGGAAGACGTGGCCAAGCGCCTTCGGAGCGTGATCGCCCCTGACCTGGGACCGGCACTGGCCGACGGCGGCGTCCCGGTCGAGGGCATCGCGGGGGAGGTCGGCCCCGAGGCGTTCAGGCAGATCGCGAAAGAGTTTTTCTTCGTCGAGAGCGACAGAGGAGGTGTGTGATGGAAACCATGATGGTGCTCATTGGAGGTCTCCTGGTCCGGCTGCTCCTCTTCGTCCTCCTGTTCGCCCTCTTCGCGACGCCGATCGTGGCCGTGGTCTACCTCGCGCACGGCGCGGTCGCGCTCCACCGAAGGGCCGCGGGCACGGTGGATGCCGGCGGCGCGCACTGGAAACCCGGCCTCGCGTACACCGCCGCCCACACGTGGGTGAGAAACCTCTGGGGCCGCAACGTCAAAGTCGGTCTGGACGACGTCGCGCGCCGCATCCTCTCCGGAGTGTCCTCGCTCACGCTCCCCCCCGTCGGTACCAGGCTCCGGCGCGGCGATCCGCTCGTCGCCCTGCGCTGCGGCGACCGCATCGTCGCGATCCCGTCCCCGGTCGATGGTCTCGTGCTCGAACGCAACCGGTCCTTGATGCAAGAGCCCGCGCTGTTCGAGCGCGAGCCCTACGGCGACGGCTGGTTGCTGCGCATCGAGGCGGAAGCGCATGCCCCGATCGAGGGGCGCCGGGGCGCCGCGTCCAAGACCTGGCTGCGCGAGGAAAACCTGCGGCTCACGCATTTCCTCGAGATGCGGCTCGGCATGGCCGCGGCCGACGGCGGGACGTTGACGGCGCCGCCGTCGTCGCTCCTTCGTGACGACGCTTGGCGCGAGGCGACCCGGTCGTTCCTGCAAGCGGCGTAGGGTCGCATCGGATGAGGTTGTACACTCCGGGGCTCGCATGAAACGCGAGCTCCCGGAGGTGTTTACGATGCGATTCGCCCTGCCCGCACTTTGCTTCGCCCTGACGTTCGCCCCGATCGCTCTGGCCGCCGTCAAAGAGACCCACCCCTTCGGCGTGCGCGACCTGATCGCATTCGACCGGGTCTCGGATCCCAAGGTGTCACCGGACGGCCGCCAGGTCGTCTTCACCGTGTCGGCCCTCGACTTCGACGCCAACAAGCGACGCACCGACCTGTGGCTCGTGGGCTCCGACGGGACCGGCCTCCGGAAGCTGACTCAGCACGAAGCCTCGGACACGAGCGGAGCCTTCGCGCCGGACGGCAAGTCGATCTACTTCCTCTCGACCCGGAGCGGCTCGTCGCAGGTGTGGAGGCTCCCCCTCGACGCCGGAGAGCCGCAGCCGGTGACGAGACTCCCGCTCGACGTCGGCGGATTCGTCATCTCCCCGGACGGCACGAAGTTGGCGCTGTCGATGGAGGTGTTTCCCGGCACGACCGTCGCCGAAACGAAAAAGCGGCTCGATGACGAGGCGGCGAAAAAGGCCTCGGGGAAGATCTACGACAGCCTCTTCATGCGGCACTGGGACACCTGGGCCGACGGCCGCCGCTCCCACCTCTTCGTGATGCCCGTTGGCGGCGGAGATCCCGTTGACCTGATGAACGCGATGGATGCCGACGCGCCGTCGAAGCCGTTCGGCGGGACCGAGGAGTACGCCTTCACGCCGGATGGCCGAGGGATCGTCTTCGCCGCGCGCGATGTGGGGCGCGAGGAAGCGTGGTCCACTAACTTCGATCTTTTCCTCGCGCCGATCGATGCGAGCGCCAAGCCGAAGAATCTGACCCAGGCGAACCCCGCGTGGGACTCGTACCCCGTGTTTTCTCCCGACGGGAAGACCCTCGCCTACCTCGCGATGAAGCGTCCCGGGTACGAGGGGGACCGGTTCCGCATCGTGCTTCGCGCCTGGCCCGACGGCAAGGAGCGCGTGCTGACCGAGGACTGGGACCGCTCGCCGTCCGACCTCGCCTTCTCGGCCGACGGGAGCGAGCTCTACTGCACGGCGGACGATCTCGGGCAACACGCGCTGTTCGCGGTCGATGCCGCGAGCGGAAAAGCGCGCACGGTCGTCGGCAAGGGGCACGTGGTGTCGCCGCAGGTTGCGGGAGGCCGCATCGTCTTCCTACTCGACAGCTTGAAGGGCCCGGCGGAGGTTTTCTCCCTTCGATCCGACGGTGGTGACCGCCAGACGCTCACGTCGATCAACGAAGCGCGACTCGCGGGAGTGCGCATGGGCGAGCCCGAGCAGTTCACGTTCAAGGGTGCCAACGGCGACACGGTTCACGCCTACATAGTCAAGCCCGTGGATTTCGACGCCGCCAAGAAGTATCCGGTCGCCTTCCTGATTCACGGCGGCCCGCAGGGCTCGTTCGGCAACGACTTTCACTATCGCTGGAATCCGCAGACCTACGCGGGGCGCGGCTACGCTTCGGTCATGGTCGATTTTCACGGATCGACCGGCTACGGCCAGGCGTTCACCGACGCGATCAATGGCGACTGGGGCGGCAAGCCGCTCGAGGATCTGAAGAAGGGGCTCGACGCGGCGCTCGCAAAGTACCCGTGGATGGACGGCGCCAACGTGGCCGCGTTGGGGGCGAGCTACGGCGGCTACATGGTCAACTGGATCGCGGGGAACTGGTCCGACCGCTTCAAGTGCCTCGTGGCGCACGACGGCAATCTCGACGAACGGTTCGCTTACTTCGCAACCGAAGAGCTGTGGTTCCCCGAGTGGGAGCACGGCGGCACCCCGTGGGACAACCCGCAGGGGTACGCCAAGCACAACCCGGTCGATTTCGTGAAGAACTGGAAGACCCCGACGCTCGTCGTCCACGGTGGCAAGGACTTCCGCGTCGTCGAAACCGGCGGCTTCGCAACGTTCACCGCGTTGCAGCGCAAGGGAATTCCCAGCAAGCTCCTCTACTTCCCCGACGAGAACCACTGGGTGCTGAAGCCGCAAAACAGCGTCTTGTGGCACGACACGGTGCTCGACTGGCTCGATCGCTGGACGAAGTGAATAGGGGACAGCTACCGAGTAAGGGGACAGGTACCGTTTTCCAGGAGGAAAACGGTACCTGTCCCCTTACTCGGTAGTTGTCCCCTCATCTATTCGGGCGGCGGAACGGTCTGGGCGATCTCCCAGAGGCGCAAGAATTCATCCCGCACCGAAGGGTCGAGAGATGACGCCAGGTCGCGGGGGAGCTTCGCGGCGAGGATGAGGTCCTGAACGTCTGCGAGATCGCGGAGCCGGTGGGGCGCGGTCAGTCCCGACGCGAGCTTCAACTCCAGCAGCGATTCAAGCCGGATGACACGGAAATCCTCGCCTGCAACAGCGACGGCGGCCGGATCCGGGAACGCCACGGGCTTCGGCTTGCCGTCCCCGGGGAACTCTCCGGTGGTCAGCACCTCGATGCGGACGCCGGTCCCGGTATCCCGAAACGATTTCATGGCCCCGGCGAACGCGGGGAGGTAACCCAGCCCGAGGCATCGCTCGCGAAACGCTGCGAGGCCGTCGCGCGTCATCAGCACGTCGACGTCCGTCGTCGCCCGCGCGTATCCGAACTCCCCGACGGCAAGCCCCCCGACCACCGCATAGTCGATCCCCTGGTGCTCCAACTCCCTCGCCAAATTCCTGACTGTTTCGAACACGTTTCCCTGGCGCATGTGAAACAGACTCACTTCCCGGAGACTCGACAATTTCTCGGGTGGGACCTTCGAGCGGGGCATGCGCCAAGTATACGGCCGCCTCGTCCGGGCGACATCGGGCTGGCGCGGCGGAGGGTCTCGTCGTAGCCTTCGAAGATGATGCGGCATGACGCCGCCTCAGGAGGTTTCATCATGACTCATAGGATTCGAGTGCTTGCCGCCATCGTCCCCGTCGCCGTTCTCGCCGTGGCCACCGTTGCCTTCGCGGACGACGCGCCCGACCGCCACAACGACGACGAGCGCGGCCAGTCGCGCGTCCAGCGCGGATTCGCGTTAGCACCGGTTCCGCTCGATCTCCACCACAAGAATCGCGAGTTGGTCGGCCTGGGAAGCTACATCGTCAACGCCCAGGGAGCGTGCAACGACTGCCACACCTGTCCGCCTTTCACGCCCGACCACGATCCGTACACGGGTGGCGACGGCGTGCCGAACGCCGAGAACTATCTCGCCGGGGGGCAGATGTTCGGTCCGTTCGTGTCGCGCAACATCACGCCGGACGAGACGGGCAAGCCCGCGGGTCTGACTCGCGACGAGTTCATCGATCTCATGCGCGCCGGGCATGACCCCGACCACCCGGGAGAGCTCCTGCAAGTAATGCCCTGGCCGGTCTACGGACGCATGCTGAAGAGCGACCTCGTCGCCGTCTACGAGTATCTCAGCTCGATTCCGCACGCCGAGCACGGCCCGGGCTGTGCCCAACCCGAGCGCTGATTGAACGAAAAGGGGACTCCGTTACTGGGGGGTCCCCTTTTCGCCTCCGCTACGTCGGGGAGACCAACGTGTCGGATGGCTCCCAGCAGGTGACGCAGACGCGCTTGAAGACGTCGAATCCGATCAGGCGAACCGAAGGCGCAAGGTAATCGTCGCGGGCCGGTTCGTCGCGGCACAGGTCGGTTGAAAGGTACTTCTTGTTGTCGTCGCAAAAGACCGTGACGGCGATCGCGTCGTCGCTCCTGTTGTCGAGCACCTTCAAGGCACCGACAAAATTCGCTCCGGACGAGATGCCGACCCCGAGGCCTAGCTCGCGCGCGAGTTTTTGCGCCATCAGGATCGCGTCCCCATCCTCCACCGCGACGATCTCGTCGAGGAAGGCGAGGTCCAGGATCGGCGGCACGAACTCGTCCGAGATCCCCTGGATGCGGTGCTTGCCGACCTTGTGTCCCGCGGACAGCGTCGGTGAGCTCGCGGGCTCGAGCGGGTGGATCTTCACGCCCGGGACGGACCGTTTCAGAAAGCGGCCCACGCCCATGACGGTTCCACCGGTGCCGACCCCGGCGACGAACGCGTCGGGCGTCAGTCCGTGCTCGCGCAGCTGCCACAGAAGTTCGGGGCCGGTCGTCACCTCGTGCGCGGCGCAGTTGTCTTCGTTTGAGAACTGCCGCGGGAGGAAAGCGCCCTTCGACCCCGCGCACTCTTCCGCGAGCCGGATGCTCCCGAGGAAGCCTCCCTCGGCCCGGCTCACCAAGTGAATCTCGGCGCCCAGGCTCCTGATCAGCGCGATGCGTTCGCGGCTCATCCAGTCGGGCATGAAGATCGTAACCGGGTGGCCGGTTGCCCGTCCGACTCCCGCCATCGCGATGCCGGTGTTGCCGCTCGTCGCCTCGGCGATGAGTTGTCCGGAGGCGAGGCGACCGCTGGTCCGGGCGCATTCCAAGATGTGGAACGCCATCCGGTCCTTGATGCTCCCGGTCAGGTTGAGGTGCTCGGCTTTCGCGTAGATCGTGCGTGGGCGCCCGCGGTATTCGCAACGGATGGCGAGGAGGGGCGTGTTGCCGACGAGGTTCTTCAGACCCTTGCCCATGGTGCGATTCATGGCGCGCCCCCCAAAGACCCGATGGTAGCGCAGGCTTCATACGGCGAGCGGAGGGCGCACTCCACAATTAAGCCTCGCTCCGGCGTAAGCACCGCCGTAGAGTCGTTCCGGAGGGTGCCGTGACGAGCGGTTGGCCACGAAAAGAGCTCGACGAGGTCGTAGTCCAGATCTACCTGGCGACGACCGAGCCCGAGCGCTGGAACGCCGTCATGGAGCGGATCGGCCGCCGGATCGGCGCTCATCTCGCCGCCGTGCACGTGCATGCCCAGGCCGGCGATACCGAGCCCGCGACGACCGTCGGCTCCTGGGGCCGCAAGGCGCCGCCGGGAATGCGCGACTACGAGTCGTACTACGCGACGCGAAACGTCTGGGTGCAGCACGGGGCGCACCTGCTGAAGCCAGGTGCGATTCTCACGGGCGAACAGATGTGCCCCGACGAGATCCTGTTGCGCTCGGAGTTCTACCTCGATTTTCTGCGCCCCCGCGACGTCCGCTACTCGATCCGCGCGGTGCTCACCTGCGACCCCGAGCCGCTCTCGTATCTTTCCGCCGGCCGGTCGCACGCCTCGCGCCCGTTCGGCGACGCGCAACGCCGCATCCTCTGCGCCGTGACCCCGCACCTCATGCAGGCGATCCGCATCCAGTCGCGCCTCGAAGCGATCCAGTCAGGGCGGCACGCGGTCACCGGCGCGCTCGAGCGTCTTCCGCTCGCCGTCATCTTTCTCGACAGGCGATGCCGCGTGATCGAGATGAACCAGTCGGCGCGCAGAATCGTCGAGGCCGGAGACGGCTTGAAGCTCGAGCGCGACGTGCTCGTGGCGCTCGACACGCGTGCCGAGGTCCAACTGCAACAGATGATCTTCGGCGCTGCCGCGCTCGACTCCGGTCGCCTCTTGCAACACGGCGGCGCGCTTTCGCTTCCACGCCCCGAGGGCCGCCGCCCTCTCTCGGCGATGGTCGCCCCGACTGGCGTCACGGGGATCTTCCCCGCGTCCCGCTCGGCCCGCGTCGTCGTGCTCATCGAAGAGCCGGCGCGCCGCGCGACCGAGCCCCTCGCGGCGTTCGCGAAGAACTTCAAACTCAGCCCGGCCGAGGCAGGGCTTGCCGCTCGGCTCGTTTCCGGGATGTCGCTCCGCCAGGCGGCCGCGGCGCTCGGCGTCAGCGAGAACACGGTGCGAAGCCACCTGAAGCGCGTTTTCGTCAAGACCGGGGTGCGGCGTCAAGCCGAGCTCGTTCGACGCGTGCTGACGTACGAGGCAGGGGGCGGCGGAGAGGCGTGATTAAGGTCGCCACTCACCCATTTGGGGGATAGGCCTTTCCCTCCGGCCGTGTACTTCTAATATCAGTCGAGTTTCGACCGGTCGAAGCTGTAGTTGTCCGATGTGGTTCGCAACAGGAATTACCCCGCCAGGGTCGCCGGTGCACCGCGGTATCGGCGACCCTAATTCTCTTTCAAGAGCCGGTGGAGCAGAGCGAGAGCCTCGTCGCGCTCCTTGATCTCGCCTTGGTCGCGCGCCTCCTCGACCGCGCGCACGAGCCGGCCGACCTCGGGCCCCGGGGCCACGCCGAGCGCCAGGACGTCCCGACCCTGAACCAGCGGTGTCGCCGCCGCGACGTCCAGTTTCTGGTGCTCGATCTCCTCCGCAAAGCGCAGGCCGGGATCGAAAGGCAGCGACTCCAACCCCGCGATTCCGCGGCCGCGCCAGTCCCCCTCGCACGCCGCGACGAGCACCTGCCAGCGCACCGGGTGGATGCGCTTCAACACCTTCCGCACGGCGTTCGCGTAGGCACGCTCGTCCATCTCGCCTCGCTCCAACGCGTAGAAGAGGGAGCCGGGGGAGAGATGCCAGCGCACGATCGCGAGGACCGCGCTCTCCGCATCCTCGCCAAACGCCAGGCGTGAAAGCACGACTCGCGCGGGAACTTCCCCGGCCGCCTCGTGTCGGGGGGAGACGATGCGAGGCCGCCCGTCCTTGATCGTCCGCTCGGTGGTTACGGCCTTTCCCAGATCGTGGAGAAGCGCGCCGAGCACGACGTGCAGCGGCTCCTGGCCGGTGAGACCCCAGCCCCCGCGCGCGACTACGGCCGCCGCCGCGTCGACCACCATCAGCGTGTGCACCCAGACGTCCCCCTCGGGGTGCCACTCCGGATCCTGGGGGGTCGCGGCGAGTGCTTCGAGCTCGGGAAAAGACGCCGCGATGGCTCCGGTCGCGCGCGCCAACGTCAGGCCGCCGGACGGTCTGGCGGCGGCCAGGAGCTTCTTGATCTCGTCGGTGACGCGTTCCTTGGACAATTCCGCGAGGTCTCCGCGGCTCACCATGGCGCCAAGGAGCGCGAAGGTGTTCGGGTCGAGGCGGAAATCGAGGCGCGCGGCGAACTGAAAGGCGCGCCAGACGCGCAGCGGATCTTCGGGGAACGTGAGCGGATCGACCGCGCGCAGCGTGCGGCGGGAGAGATCGTCGAGGCCGCCGTGAGCGTCCAAGATCTCTCCGGTCAAAGGGTCGCAGGCGAGGGCGTTCACCGTGAAGTCCCGGCGGCGCGACGCCTCAGCGAAGTCGAGGAACGGATCGCCCTGTACCGCGAAGCCGCGGTGCCCGGCCCCCGTTTTCGAATCGCTGCGCGGGAGCGAAACGTCGAGGTCGATCTGCGTCGCGAGATGGACCTTCAAGACGCCGAAGGACCGGCCGACGGCGTTGACGCGTCCCGGGAACATCCGGGTGACCAGGGCCTCGAGGCGATCCCGGGGGACGCCGTAAACTTCGACATCCGCGTCCGTCGTCTCTCGACCGAGCAGCGCATCGCGCACGTACCCGCCGACCAACAGCGCTCGTGGGGGATGGTCCGCGCGCAGCGGAGCGAGGGCCTGCACTTCGCGCGCAAGGCGCAAGACAGCGTCTTCCGGTGGCCCGCCGGACCGGGCGAAATGCTCGCGCAGCGCGCCGCGGTTCATGGCGTCAGTCCTTCTTCGGCGCGGCGACGACGGCGACCCTTCGCGCGCGGGTGTCGACCACGATCGTCATCCCGTCGAGCAGATCCATCCCGAGAAACCCCGAGACCTCGACGCCGCCCAAGCGGCTGCGCTGGGTCAGGTCCGACGTGTACACGGGCCCGTCTTTGCCTTCGATGTCGAGGAACCGCAGCTTGACGCCGCGCACCGCGGACGCGCCGGCGACGTTTCCGCCGTAGGTGCGGACGCCGGCGGCGCTTTCAACCGAAGCACCTGGGACCCGGTCGACGAACGCACGCGCGACCATCGATCGGGTCGCGCCGGTGT
>Ga0315273_10001106_pt1 | contig 29984 bp, 17 predicted proteins | sample YL17G02_0_MG_FD_205753 | JGI IMG/M metagenome (GOLD analysis project Ga0315273, IMG submission 205753) | Sediment microbial communities from Yellowstone Lake, YNP, Wyoming, USA - YL17G02_0 | ecosystem: Environmental > Aquatic > Freshwater > Lake > Sediment | place: USA: Wyoming | collected... | reverse complement strand
TGATCACGCCGAACATCAGCTCCGGGCCGACGAACTCCTTGTCCGCACCAAACCCCACGCTCAGCGGCCCGGTCGTCTTGCCGCCCCGGAAGGAGATGAATACGTCGTCCCGCACCACCCACGAACCATCGTCGTTGCGGATCCTCTTCAGCAGCGCGCCGTACTGGGGGTCCTCACCGAGGTGCGCGAGTGTTCTGATGTGGCCGAGACCTTCCATATTCGACTGCCCGGCCAGGATGAAAACCTTGACCTTGCCGTTTTCGTCCCCCGCCCACGCCGGGCAGGCCGACAGCAGCACCACGACCACGAAGGCTGTCCACGTTCTGGCCATTTGCGTTCCTCTCTGTTCCAGAGCCCTGTCTGGAGCTAGGCCCGCCGGCGCCGGGGGCTATGGGGACTATTCTAGGCTCATCCGACTAAGCGTAGGTAGTCAAACGCCCCACAATGAAAAGGACTTACGACAAGTACCTACATCTTGAGGCCGCTCCGGTGTCCAAGTATCATGTCACCCCCTTGTTCCACAGCACCTTACAGACGGGAGGACTCCGTGGCTAGGTTTTTCCATCCGCTTATCCTGATGGCCGTGCTTCCCACATGGCCGCCCCTCGGCGGGTGGCCGTGCCGTCCCCGCATCCGTCAACCGCAAGACGAGTTCGAAATGTGGTGCGCGCGGGGTCCCCCCTCCGAACGAGTTTCGGACGTTGGCGAACCGGCTCGACACGGTGGAACTCACCGCAAGCGGTCGGCCGGCAGCTCGGTTACTACCTTGTCCAGCGCCTTGCGATAGGACGCAAGGCGGTAATTCAGAGTCCAGCGTTTGCGCTCCTGCCCGCCGACAAGTAGAATTGCGGTCGGATAGTAGGCGATGTGGTATCGCTGCTTGATCTTCCGGGCCGTGACGACGAAGTATGGCTTCATGAGCTCGAAAGCGGCAAAGAGGACGCGGTCGTGGTACTCCTCGGCCAACTGACGCAGGCCAGGATGCAACAGGAGGCACGTTGGGCACCCGCCTTTGTAGAACACCACGAAGGCCGGCCGATCGGCCTGAAGGATGCGCTGCTCGAAATCGGGGGCGTCCTTGATGGTCGTGAGCTTGGCGCCCGCGCGGCTGCCGCGCAACAGGCCATGGATGGCGCAGGAGACTACGCCTGGCGCGCGGCCCCCTGCCCGGCTGGAATCGGCTTGCGCATGACCCGCCTTCTCCGCCGGCCGAGGCTTCGCCTTGCAGGCCATTATACCCTCCTCCCTGAATTCAACCGCTGTTCCTCCCAAGTACTCCGCCCGCCTTATCCTACAAGCGCTTACGTCTCTTGTCTGCCCCCGCTCTTCGCCGCTACGATTGAGGCCCTTCAGCCAGAAAGGACGGCCTCACCGCGGCCGTGATGGAACTGATCGGCATCCTGCTTCGTGCCCTCCTCGCCGCCCGCTGACATCCGTCACTTGCAGACCCCGGACGGAGTTCTCGGGACGCACAACTCTGCCCAACTTCACCGCGTGTAACCCAATCTACTCTGTGTGGCAGATTGCTGCTACAATGCTGCCACGTACAACCGACCTGCAAGAAGCGACCACCGACAATCGAACAAAAGGCGGTCACTGTGAAAATACCATCAACGGCAAGGGCACGGTCGACTTCCTCCACAAACACCTGGACTGGCCCCAGCGCGGCCCGCAGCCGTAACGGTGCTGCGACCGTAAGGGAGCAGCCTGTGTTCAACGTCAGCGGCTGAAAAGCCAAGTGCAGGAGCGTGACATGAACAAACGCAAGAGTATGAGCCGGCATCCGTATCCAGGTCTGGCGGCCGTTCTCGGCGCCATGATTCTCTGGAATCTGAACGGCGCCATCGCGGCGGAAGCGTACGTGCCGTTCGAGGGTGAGAAGACCGCCTGGCACGGGTTCGACCGCTACGACTTCCTGATGGACGAGGCAACCCTGGCCCTCAAGCCCCTCCCCGCGGCGGTGAACGGGAAAGACGGGGTCAATGGCGAGGTCAGAGGCCAGCGGCGGTGTGTTGTGGTCGTTCCGAAGGCGGTTGCGCCGGGCAACCCCTGGTCCTGGCGAGGATGTTACTGGGACCACGAGCCCCAGACCGAAATCGAACTGCTCGACCGCGGTTTTCACGTAGCATACATCGCGGCCAACGCCACGCTCAAGCCCGACAGGATGTGGGACGCATGGTATGCGTTCCTCACCGAGAAGCATGGGCTGTCCGAAAAGCCGGCCTTCATCGGCATGAGCAGGGGCGGAGAATACGCCTACACCTGGGCCACCGCCAACCCCGAGAAGGTCTCGTGCATCTACGGCGACAATCCGGGAGGCAACCGGGAGGCGATTACGCGGCTCGGCGAACTGGCCAGGAACGACGTGCCGATGCTGCACGTCTGCGGCAGCATCGATCCAGTGTTGGGAAGATGTTCGACGGTCATTGAGGGCATCTATCAACAATTCGGCGGCCGCATCTCGGTGATGGTCAAGGAAGGCTGCGGGCACCATCCGCACAGCCTGCGCGACCCCGGGCCGATCGCCGACTTCATTGCCCAGAGCGTCCAGCTGGCCGGCGGCGCCCCGCCCGCCTTCGCGGGCCGGAAATTCACCAGAACGTCTTTCTACGGCATCGAGAACGCGTACCGGTACTTCCCGAAGGAAGGAACCTACGTCGCCTGTCGCGGGCCGCTTTTTACGGATTGCTACGACCGCTACGCGTTTGAACTGGCCGGCGTCGAGGGAACCATCACGGTCATCGTGCCGAAGACCCCGGCCCCGGGGAAGCCCTGGACGTTCCGGGGGGATTTCGTCGGTCGCGATGCCCCGGTCGATCTGGCCCTGCTGGCAAGAGGCTTCCACGTCGTCACAGGCCCGGTCCCCTACAATGCCGACGGCCCGCTGCGGCCGCATTGGGACGCGGTCTACAAACACCTGACCGACAACGGTTTTTCCCGGAAGCCCGTGATGGAAGGCGCCGGAGGGGCGGCCGGCGATGCCTACGCGTGGGCCATCGAGAACCCGGACAAGGTTTCCTACATCTACGGCGAGAATCCCGTCCTGCGCAGCCGCATGTCCAGGACGCCGCCGCTGGATAACTTGGCCCCGCTGGCGAAGGCCGGCGTGCCGCTCTTGCACGTGTGCGGCGGCCTGGACCCTCAACTGGACGGCAACACGCGCGTCGTTGAGAAACGGTACAGGGAACTCGGCGGGCAGATCACGGTCATCGTCAAGGAAGGCGAGGGGCATTTTCCGACTGCGCCGAAGGACGTGAAGCCTGTCGTGGATTTCATCACGCGCAGCGCCCGCTGAGAAGCCCGCCGCCGCCAACCGCTTAGTGGAGATGCCAACATGATCATTCGTGCCGAACCAGTCGCGGACAGGGCCGGCGCGGGGGCGCGGGCGGGGCTCATCGCGCAGGTCTTGATCCTCGTCTGTATGCTCGCGTTCGCCGAAGCAGCGCTCGGCGCCGGGCAGTACCTGAAGGTCGAGTATCCCGCGTCCACGGCCGAGGGCGAGTTGCAGACGGCCGTCACCTGCACGATCTGGATTCCCGACGGCGCCCTGCGCCTGCGCGGCGTCATCGTGCATCAGCACGGGGCCGGCACCACCGCCTCCAAGGAGGGGTCCACCGCCGCCTACGACCTTCACTGGCAGGCCCTGGCGAAGAAGTGGGACTGCGCCCTTCTCGGCCCCAGTTACCACGTGCTCAACGAGAAGACCGACCTCACGCCCGGCGGGTCAGAGCACTGGTTCGACCCGCGCAGGGGATCGGAGAAGACGTTCCTCAAGGCCCTGGGCGAGTTGGCGGCCAAGTCCGGCCACGCCGAACTCCAGACCGTTCCGTGGGTCCTGTGGGGGCATTCGGGCGGGGGCATCTGGTCGGACGTCATGACCACGTTTTATCCCGACCGCGTCGTCGCGGCCTGGCTGCGCTCGGGGTCGGCCGCCATGTTCCGCCCCAGGCCGGAGTTCCCACAGCCCCAGGTCCCCACCTCGGCCTACGCGGTCCCCACCATGTGCAATCCCGGCGTCAAGGAGAAGCCGAACATGCCGTGGACCGGCACGCTGGCCACCTTTAAGGAATACCGCCTGAAGGGCGCGCCCATCGGCTTCGCGCCCGACCCGCGCACGGGCCACGAGTGCGGCGACTGCCGCTACCTGGCCATCCCGTTCCTCGACGCCTGCCTCGCGATGCGGCTGCCCGACAAGGGCAGCAAGGACCAGACCCTCAAGCCGGTGGACATGAGCAAGGCATGGCTGGCGGCCCCCTTGACCGACGAGGCCCGGCCGGCGGCCGAGTTCAAGGGCGACCCGAACGAAGCGGTCTGGCTGCCCAACGAGGCGGTGGCCAGGGCATGGATGGAATACGTCAAGACCGGCGCCGTCGGCGACACCACCCCGCCGCCGGCCCCTTTCGACGTGCGGGTGTTGCGCAAGGCGGACGAGGGGACCGAGGTCTCATGGAGCGCCGAGGCGGATTTCGAGAGCGGCATCGGCCGGTTCATCGTGCTGCGCGATGGGCAGGAACTGGCGAAGGTGCCCCCGGAACCCGTGGGCAGGTTCGGCCGCCCCTTGTTCCAATCCATGACCTATCACGATACGCCGAGTCAGCCTATGCCCCAGATGCGATACCTCGACACCTCGGCCAGGCCCGGAGAACAACACACTTACGCCGTCATCGCTGTGAACAGCGTGGGCCTGAAGTCAGAGCCGTCCGCCCGGCTGCGGGGGCAATAGAGGCCCCCTCGCAGACGCCGCCGGTGCCGGTGCCTGGACGGCGGGCAGGTGCGGATCGACAAGGAATACGTCTAACGAATAAGCTCAGCAGCGGCGGCCACGCCGAGAGCCTTGGAACTCCGAAAAACCAGCATTGCGGCCGCCGTCTGCTGCAGCGCCTGTTCGGCGTTACCTCTTGCTGCCGAGTTCGTCGAGAAACTTCTTGACCTTCGGGTTCTGCTTGCCCAAGAGAGCCCAGGTGTCCGCGGCAGGCGTCATGCCCGACAGCTCTTGCTTGACCTGGGTCACCCGCGCGGGGCCGTCGCCCGTGCGGACGAGGAACACCGCCCCTTCCTCCAGCCGATGATCCTTGTTGTTGATCGTCACCCTGCCGGTCTTCCCGTCCGTGGTTATTGCCTTCCATTCCACTGCCCGGCCATCGGAGGCCGTCCGGGTGCCAGAGTATTCGGCCCTCTCAGAACTGACGCTTGCCCCGCTCCCACTATTTACCCAACCGCGCGCCGGAGGGGAGCCAAGGTCGGACCAGACAGCCACCACGACCACGTCCCGGAACGTGCCGTAATGGACGTGGGTGTCTCCGACCACCTGATCGTTGCACCTGCAGCCGGGGATAGCTGTCGGGGACGGCGAGCAACCGCCAACCACGAACGCCAGGCTGAGAGCGACCACGAGCAGAAGAGTCAGAACCGAGATCTTGAGCATCGTCTTCATAGTCTTGTCTGGCATAAGTGTCTCCTTGTGGTTCAGGCCTCAGACTGTCTTCTCCGCTGCCTAACGGTGCGGATCAGGCGCGGCTACTTGCCGTCGCCTGCATCTGCTTGTTCGGCCAATCTCTCGACAACGGCCTTCGCCTCCATCAATCCCATGTTGTGGATTTGGCGGCACATCTTGATGGCCAAAAGTTTTTCCCCGGCCTTTACGAGACGCTTCAGGTCCTCGTCTGTCGGAATCTGGCCATTTCCGCCTTGCCTTCCTCCGCGGTCATGTGAAGGGGACTACAGCCAAGCTGCGGGTGTCTGGCGTTCACGTCGGCCCCTTGGGCTATCAGAAACTCGGCCATGTCCACGTGGCCGCCTTGGGCGGCGATGCAGATGAGCGGGTAGCCGTGGGGCGCCAGGGCGTTGACATTCACCCCTTCTGCCCGCATCGCTTCCATCTGCGCTCTGCGGCGTATGCCACCAGAACTCCGCGGCCTACTGTTTTGCCCCGTGTTTAATGAGGAAATCGACCATCTCCGGCCACTTGAGTTTCTTGGCCCACCACAGGGCCGTGGCTTTCTTTCCATCCCTGGCGTTGATGTCGGCGCCTTTCGAGAGCACAAGCTCAGACCTTGGGATGTTTCCATAACATGCGGCCTCGTGCAGTGGCGTCGAGCCGTCCCGGGTCCTTGCATCGACGTCCGCGCCTTTGGCAATGAGTAGCGTCGCGATCTCCAACTGACCGCGTATGGCCACGTAATACAGCGGCGTGCCGCCCTCAAAGCAACCCTTGCCGTTCACGTCGGCGCCCCGGGCGATCAGCAGCTCGACGACACCCTTGTGGCCCCTTGAGGCCGCCTCGATAAGCGGCGTGCCTGAGAATGTGCCCACGCTGGCGTTGATGTCGGCGCCCTGGGCGAGGAGTTCCTCGACGCGGGCTTTGCTGCCGGCCACCGCCGCATCCACGAGGGCCGCATTGAGTTTCGCTTTTTCGGGGCTCGGGGACGCCGGAGGCGAGGGCGAAGGCGGTTGCCGCCCGGTCTTGGCGGGCGGCTCCGGCGGCTTGGTGCCGCGCGGCTCGACCTTGGCCGTCCGCCCCGCCGGCTTGGTGGCGGGCGTATCGGCCTTGCGGCTGGCCTTCGCCTGCGGCGCGCCTGCCGGGCTATCGCTCTTGCTGCAACCTGCGACGACCGCGACGAGAGAAACCAGAGCAACGCCGATCCCAGATACGCCCAGCTTCCCTCGCATTGCGAGTCTCCTTTCCTGTTGCCGCAATCAGAGTCAAGCTCAGCCGTAGCATGTCATCCGCTTGCCGCACTGGAATGTCCCCCTAAGCCAATTCACTCACCTGCGTCTGATCTCTGAAGGCCACCAGGAAGTGTACATGAAGAACTGGCCCATTGCCAATACATCGGGGTTCTCCCTGTTGCCTCCGCCCAGCGCCGGCCGTTTGGATCAGGTGACAGACAACTGAATATGAGACGGGCACGCCGGTTGGACTGATCATCCGCCGGTCGGGCCGGGTCCAGAGGAACGCGAGCCGTGTGGGGCCGCGCTCCCGCGCGGCTCTCCTTCTTGCCTTTCCGCCAGCAGGGGGCAGACCCGCCACGGCACCCTGAACCCCACCAGGGGCGCCCGCCACGTGCCGCCCACCTGACAAGACGCGGGGAAACTCCTGCACGGCGACCGATTGACGCACCTCCAGCGCCGGTGCTAACCTGTTCTCATGGTTCGAAGCGGTTTACCGCGCCAGGGGCCGGGCTGTCCGCGGAAGAGCCGACGGCCGCCCGGCCATCGCGCGGGGGAAGAGGCGTGCCCCGTCGCCGGAAGGCCGGGCATGTCCTGCGGCAAGCTCGCGGCCCTTGGGCTTTCGTGCGTGCTGGCGTTCGGCGGGCGGCCGGCCCTGGCGGGAGATTCTCCAGTCGCGCCGCCGCGCCAGACGCTTTCGCTCGACGGGCCATGGACCTTCGCCACGGACGCAGGGAACGTGGGCGAAGCGCAGAAGTGGTATGCGCCAGGGGCAAAGCTGCCGGCGATGCCGCTCGCGGGGTACGCCCCGGCGGCCGACGGCAGGATCTCGGTGCCGGGCATCTGGGACGCCCAGGGCTACGGCCTCGAGACCGACAAGCTCCGGCACAACTTCGTCGGGAAAGGCTGGTACAAGCGCGAGGTTGACCTGCCCCGGCCTCCGGCCGGGCGGCGCGTGTTCCTGCGGATCACGGGCGTCCACCGCTACGGCAAGGCGTGGCTGGACGAGCACTACCTTGGCGAGCACATTGGCTATTTATCGCCATTTGAGTATGACATCACCGAGCACGTCGCGGCCGGAGGGAAGGCCGCGATCACTATCCAGGTCGACTCCAATCAGCGATGGGACGTGGACGGCTTGTTCGGGGCCGGGGACCTGGCCGACTACTTCGAGGCCCCGTGGGGCGGCATCTGGGGTCACGTGTCGATCGAGGTCCGCCCGGATACGTGGCTCGAGGATCTGTTCCTCCAGCCGAGGGTCTGGCCGCCCGCCTGCAAGGCGAGCGCCATCGTGCGGGGCAGGAGCCGGCAGGCCACCGCTCTTCGTCTGGAGATCCGCGACCTCAAGGGAACTGTGGTCGCCGCGGCGTCGCAGCCCCTCGCCGAGCCGCTGAAGGCGGGCAGTGCGCTTGAGCTGGGCGTGGCCCTCCCGCAGGCCAGGCTCTGGACTCCCGACACGCCGGACTTGTACGTGGCCGCCCTCTCGCTGCTCGACGGCGCCGCGGTGGTGGACCGCGTGGAGAGCCGGTTCGGGCTTCGCCAGATCGAGGTCCGCGGCTCGCACTTCTACCTCAACGGCAAGCGGTTGTTCCTTCGCGGCTACGGCGACGATCACATCTACCCGAAGGAGATGGCTCGGCCGGCGGACAAGGCCCTGCACCTGGCGCGTCTGAAGCTGATCAAGTCGTACGGCTTCAACTTTGTGCGGCACCACAGCACGATCATGCCGCCGGAATACTACGCGGCCTGCGACGAGGTGGGGATGCTCGTGTCGGCGGAGTTCCCTATCGCGTACCAGAACTTCTACGAGAAGGCCGGCACGGCCGCGATCGAGACGCACAAACGGGAGTGGGACGCCGTCATCCGGCAACTCCGCAACCATGCATCCATCTTCGATTGGTGCATGGGCAATGAGTTCTGGGACGGCCTGCCGCTGGCCGGGGATTTCGCCGCCACGGCCCACCGGCTGGATCCCACGCGGCCGTTCGTGGACAGCGACGGCCTCTGGCCCAAGGTCCTGGAGCGGGACCGCGAGACCCTGGATTTCTACTTCCTCTTATTTGACGTGGGGAAGATCCCCCTGGACCTGCCCGAGAAGTACCGGCTCGATAAGCGCCGCAAGCCGGTGGTCTCGCACGAAACCGGGAACTTCGTGACCTTCCCTCGCTTGGACCAGTTCGAGGGCTTTAAAGACAACGTCAAGCCCTACTGGACCGGCCCGGGGATCGAGAAGATGAGGAAACTGGGCCTCGCGGACGAGGCGACCGCCTGGGCGGAGAAGTCCGAGCGCCTGTACCTTGCCTGCCACAAGAACGACCTGGAGGCCCTTCGGCGCAACCCTTACATCTCGGGGCACCAGTGGTGGCTCTTCCAGGACTACTGGACCACGTCGAACGGGATCGTGGACTTCCTCTTCCGCCCCAAGTCGATCCGCGCGGAGGAGGTCCGCCGGGTGGTCAACGACGTCGTCCTGCTGGCGGATGGCCTGAAGCGGACCTATCGCGGCAAGACCCCGCTCCAACTGGGGCTGGTGGCGTCGAACTTTTCTGCGGCGCCGTTGGTCAACGAGACGTTGACCTGGCGCGTGAGGCTGGACGGCGCCGTCCTGCGAAGTGGTGAGATCAAACCCGTGGACGTGGGCCAGGGCGAGGTGGCACCCGTGGGCAAGGTTGATCTGGCTCTGCCGGAGGTGACCGGGCCGGCCCGCCTGACGGTCGAGGTGGAACTGGCCTGCGGCCAAGCCCGCTACGCCAACGACTGGGCTGCCTGGCTATACCCCTCTCAGACTCCGACCCCACGATGCGCCGTGGGCGTCTTTGCTGATTCAGCGGCGATGGGGCTGGTGAAACCCTTGGGTGCGAAGCCGATCCCTGGCGGCGAGTCCCTCGACCCGCAGGCGGTCTACGTGGTCGGTACTCTCGACCACCGCACGGTCGACGCGGCCGAGAAGGGGGCCTGCCTGGTGCTCCTCGGCAGCCAGGGGCTGGCGCCGACGGTGAGGACCACGTTCAAGACGTCGTGGTGGAAGAGCGAGTCCCCCGACGACAACAACTGCGGCACCGTGGTCTATGACCATCCGCTCACGAGAGCCATGGCCCCGGATGGCTGGTGCGACGCCGGGTGGTACACGCTCATCCAGGGCGCCCGCAAGTATGACTTGGAGGCGCTGCCCGCCCGCCCGGACGTGATCATCCGCGGCATCCCGCACCTGCACCTGATGGCCGACCTGGCGCTGCTCTTTGAGGCCCGCGTGGGCAAGGGCGCGCTGGTTGCCAGCGGGCTGAATCACGCGGCGGCGAAGGACTCGCCGGAAGGCGAGCGGCTGCTGGCCCGCCTCCTCGAGCATGCCGCCGGCCTGCCGCGGCCCCGGAGCGAGATTCCGGCCGGGTTCCTCCGCGCGAAGCTGCCGCCTCCTGTGCCGCACGTGTCGGGCTTCCAGCGAGTTATCCAGAAAGGTGAGGAGAGCACGTGGCACTCTTACCGGGAGGACAATGTTCGAGTGTACGTGTGCCGCCAAACCGAGGCCGGCAACGTGGTGGAATGGGAGACCGCGCCTGCGCCGGCCGACTGGAAACGGTCCGAGGTCACGTTTGTCTTCGCCGGCGGCCTGGGCTACGAATCCCAGCCGAAGACCGGCGGGTTTGTCCTCCTGGTCAATGGGAAGGACACGCTGCGTTTCGATGTCTCGCCGCCCCTCAATCGCTGGTCCAGCGAGGACGGCAAGGTGACGCTGCAGTTCGTGCCTCTGCGCCTGGTGCCGCAGGACCGGCTCGGACTGTTCTACATGACGATTCCGCGGAGCTTGCTGGAAGAGGGCCGGCCGTGCCGCCTGTCGGTCCGGTCGCTCGGCCAGGGCAGCCGGCGATGGTTCGGCCTCCATGCGTACACGCTCCTGGAGTGACACCCAAGCCTGGCGCCGCTCGGGAGGGGAGGACCATGCACAGCTTCACGGGAACCAGCGCCATGGCTGCGGCCGCGCGCCCCTGTATCGGCCGGAGAAACCGCTCATGATGAAGGCGATCTGTGCGTCGGCCGTGATTGCAATTCTGGCCGGCGCGGCCCTCGCGGACTGGCCCGCCTATGGTCACGATAGCGCGCGCACGGCGGCGGCCGCAGAGTCCCTGAGACTTCCTTTGGAGCCCGCGTGGGTCCACGTGGCGCCGCACCCGCCGGAGTTCTCCTGGCCGGACCCGGCGAAGAACGACTACTGGCACTACAAGTACAACCTGCAGCCCCGCGTGACCTACGACCGCGCCTTCCACGTGACGGTGGCCGGTGGCGCCGTCTTCTACGGATCATCCGCCGATGACCACATCCACTGCCTCGATGCGAAGACAGGAGAGCCCCGGTGGGCGTTTGCCGCGGAAGGCCCCGTGCGTCTGGCGCCCACGGTGGTCGGCGACACGTTGCTGGCGGGTTCCGATGATGGTTCCGTGTACTGCCTCTCGGCCGCCGACGGCCGCTTGAGATGGCAGTACAGGCCCGGTCCCAGGGATTCGCGCATCCTGGGCGACGGCAAGATGATCTCACGTTGGCCCATCCGCACGGGCGTGGCGGTCGAGGCGGGCGTAGGATATTGCGCCGCGGGGCTCTTCCCGGTCAGCGAAGGCGTCTACCTGGCCGCCTTCGATCCGGCGACGGGACGCGAACACTGGAAGCGGAAGGTGGACCAATCGGCCCAGGGCTACCTCCTGGCTTCGGGGGGAAGGTTGTTCGTGCCGTCGGGGGGCGCCTCCCCCGGGATCTTCGCCCAGCGCGACGGCGAGCCCCTCGGCAAGGTGTCCAGCCCCGGCGGCGACTACGGCCTGGTTGCCGATGACCTCGCCGTAGCGGGGCCCGGAGACGCCGACGGCCAGCTTGCGGTTTGCGAGGCCCACACGGGCACGATCCTCGCGACGCTGCGAGGGTCGCACCTGGTGGCTTCCCAGGACCGCTTCTACCTATGTTCTCGCGGCGAATTGGCGGCGCTGGATCGCGCCCGGTTTGTTTCGCTGGCCCGCCAGCGCGCGGCGCTCCAGGCGCGCGCCAAGGAGCTGGGGAACCGCAGCGACGAGGAGACCCAGGCGGAAAAGGCCAGACTGAACCAGCAGATCGGGGAGTTGTCGGCGGAGATGAAGAAGGTCTGGGCGTGGCGCACGAAGTGCTTTGACGCCCGTGCGCTGATTCTCGCCGGCGACTCGCTTTTCGTGGGGGGCGAAGGACGGGTGGCCGCTTTCCGCCCGGGCGACGGCCGGGAAGCGTGGTCGGCCGTCGTCGCCGGAAACGCCTTCGGACTTGCCGTTGCGGGCGGCCAGCTCTTCGTGAGCACGGACCAGGGCGTCATCTACTGTTTCGAGCACCGCCTTGGCACCCGCGAGCCGGCCCGAGGCGACGCCGCGCGGGTCATCGAGAAGCCTGCGCCGGCGCCGCCCCCTGCGGAAGCGCTCGACAAGTCCCTGCTTGGCTTCTGGCTGTTCCGGCAGGACGCCGTGCGAGGCCAGACCGTCCTCGATCAGACCGGGCGCTCGCCCGCCACCGTGCAGGGCGAGATAGCCCTGAGCCGCGATGACGGCGTCGATTCGCTCTCCCTCGACGGCACGACCCACCTGGCCGTGTCCCAGGATATGGCCTCTGCCGCGCTGCCGCGAAAGGACCTAACGGCCGAGGCGTGGGTCCGCATCGACCGTCCCACGGAATGGGGCGGCATCATTGGGGCCATCCAGGACAACGGCGACTGCGAGAAAGGCTGGCTTCTGGGATACCGAGATGAACGCCTCAGTTTCGCCGTCGCGGGCGCCGGGGGCACGCGACTGACGTACCTCTCGGCGTCATCGCTTTTCGAGCCCGGCCGCTGGCTGCATGTCGCGGGGACCTACGACGGAGTGGAGATGAGAATCTACGTCGATGGGGCCTTGGCTGGCTCGTCGCGCGAGCAGTCGGGCCCCATCGCCTATCCGCCGCGCGGCTTCTATGACATCGGCGTCTACCACGACGACAACGAGCTCTACCCGCTGGTCGGGGCGCTGCACGAGGTGCGGGTCTACTCCAGGGCGCTCGCCGCCGAGGAGATCCGAAAGCACTACGAAGAGAAGGCGCCCCGGTTCCTCGCCCGGCTCTTCAAGGAGAGGCCCACGGTGGAGGCGACCGACGACGGGCGCGTGGTCCTCCGCTGGCCAAGCGCGCTCGACGGCGCGGCGTCGGTCGAGTACGGCCGTTCGCGCGAGGCGTTGAACCAGGCGTCTCAGGCCACGTCTTCGCGGGGGCGCTACACCGCCTTGCTGGGCGACCTGGCGCCCGGCGGCCTCTACTGGTACCGCATCCTTCTCCGCCATCCCTCCGGAGGCCCGCCGCGCTCCAGCGACATTCTTTGTTTCCGCGCCCCGGCCCGGCCCTTCATGTTGTCCTCCCCGTACCCGAAGGATGAACTGACCGCTGTTTACGAAAGAGCGGCCGCCAGGGTCCTCAGCGAGAGCGGCGTCGGCCAGGGCTTCTGCCTTGTGATGGACGCGGGCGAGGGCCGGCTGGCCTACGAGATCGCGAAGCGGTCGAAGCTGCACGTTGTCGGCGTCGAGCGCGACCCGGCCCGGCTGGAGGCCGCCAGGAAACTCCTGAGCCAGGCGGGCGTCTACGGCGTCCGGATCAGCCTCCATCAGGATAAGCCGGCCGGGCTGCCTTACCCGGCTTACTTCGCCAACCTTATTGCCTCCGACGGACTCCTGGCCACGGGGAAGCCGACCGTGTCGCCCCAGGAGGCCCTGCGCCTGCTGAGGCCCTGCGGCGGCGTGATCTGCATGGGCTGGCCCGAAGGAGTCCACCCGCAGGACCCGGCGGCGATGCAGGCATGGCTGGGCGCGTCGGGGTGGGAGGGCGCCGAGACCCGCCTCACCGAGAAAGAAGGCCGGTGGCTTGTCGTGCGGCGCGGGCCCCTGGCAGGCGCAGGTGAATGGACCCACGGCCTGGCAGACCCTGGCAACACGGGCTGCAGCACGGACCGCCGCGTCGTCGGCCCCCTGGCGGTCCAGTGGTTCGGCAGTCCCGGGCCGCGCGACATGGCCGACCGCCATCACCGCAACGTGCCGCCGCTGTACAAGGACGGGCGGCTGTTCGTGCCGGGCGACGAATGCGTCATCACGGTCGACGCCTACAACGGCGCCGAGTTATGGCGATGCGAGATCCCCCAGTCGCGGCGCCTGGGGGCCTTCCTGGATTGCAGCAACATGGCTGTGGACGACACGGCCCTCTGCTTCGTCGCCCAGGACGTATGCCGCCTCATCGACGTGAGCACGGGGCGCCTCCAGCGGGCGGTCCCCATGCCGCAGGCGCCGCGCGGGCCGCGACGGACGTGGGGATACGTGGCCTGCCCCGACGGCCTGCTGGTCGGCAGCGGGAGGAAGCCGGACGCCGGCTACGTCTGGCAGAACCGCGAAGCGGATGCGGCCCTGTGGTACGACACCATGTCCCTGGTCACCAGCGACTCGCTCTTCGCCCTGGACCGCTCGACGAGCGCCGTCCGCTGGACCTATGAGTCCGGCGTGATCCTCAACACGACGATCGCGATCGGCGGCGGAAGGATCTTCTTTGTCGAGAGCCACAGCCCCAAGGCGCAGGGCGACGCCCTGGGGCGGATGCCGATGTCGAGTTTCCTCGAGGGCCCCAACGAGCTGGCGGCCCTTGACCTGAAGACCGGAAAGCCCGCCTGGAAGCGCCCGCTGGACCTGGGCAACTGCCGCCACATCATTTACCTCAGCCATGCCCGGGACAGGCTCGTGCTTACCGGCAATAGGTATGTCGATAAGCAACTGTGGTACTTCTTCTCCGGCATCGAGGCGGCTTCGGGAAAGGGGGTGTGGGAGCGGTCGCACGACACCGGGTACGCGCCCGGAGGCGACCACGGCGAACAGAACTGGCGCCCCGCCATCGTGGGCGACACGGTCTACACGTATCCGCTGGCGTACAACTTGCACACAGGCGAGCCGGTCGAGGGCTGGAAGTTCTCGCGTCGCGGCGGCGGCTGCGGCGGCATCTCCGCCTCGGCGCTGAGCCTCTTCTGGCGGGGCGGCAATCCCTGGAGTTGGGACCTGCGGCCGGGCGGCGAGCCGCGCCGGATCAACGGCGTCACGCGCACGGGGTGCTGGATCAACATCATCCCGGCCGGCGGGCTGCTCCTGATCCCCGAGGCCAGTTCGGGCTGCACCTGCGACTATCCGCTCCAGACGTCGATCGCCTACGTGTCGGCCGAGGCGCCCGCGCTTCCCGAAAACGCCGTCCGACCCTGAAGTCGGCGCTGGGAGCCTGACGCCAACGGACCTGTCCGGTTCTTATGTAGCCTGTATCATTGAACATTTGCATTGCTCTGCCGCCGGCCCATTGCGGTCTTGTGGCTCTTGGCGTATTCTGCAAGGCGCGGTAGGATGGTGGCGCTACACGAGCCGGAGGACGCCCATGGCACGATGGATCGGACTGGCACTGGTTCTGGCAGTGGCGACGACGGCAGCGGCAGTGCCCGAGACCGTCTGGCAAATCGGGAAGCCCGACCGGAGCTACATGGAGTTTGCCATCGCCAGGAACTATGCGGCGTGGGAGACCCGGTTCGGCGCGAAGGACCCGGTCTTCGAGGTCGGCAAGAGCGACCCCGCCAAGGACTGGCCGTTCATCCATCCCGGTCCGAGCGACCCGTGGGCCGGCGGCCGCGAGCATCCGCTGACGATCCGTTTCGGCCTCGAGGCGGAGCCGCGCGGGGTCTTCACGCTGCGGATCGAGTTTGCCGACGTTCACGCCCGCGAGACGCCAACGTACGTGGTCCGGGTGGGCGGGCGGTCGGGCGAGTTCCGGCTTCAGCCCGGCGGCGGCGACGGATCGCTCACGGACCCCGCGGTCGGCAAGCCCCAGAAGCTGGAGCTGGTGCTTCCGGCGGAGGTCTTCAAGAAGGGTCCGAATGAGGTCATCGTGACGAGCACTCGAGGCTCCTGGGTCCAATACGATGCGATCACGCTCCTTCAGGATCCCGACGGCAAGATGCCGGAGGCTGAAATCCAGTCGGTGACGGCGACGGCCACGCCCTTCTTCGTCCGGAGCGGCGGCGAGGTCGGCCGGGCGATCGAGGTGGCGGTCAGCACGACGGCCCCGGCGGCGGAAATCGCCATCCGCGTCGAGGCGGCCGGGAAGACGGTCGAGGTGCTCGTGAAGCAACTGGCGGCGTTCGGCGGGGTGACGCGCGAGGTCGCCATCCCCGATTCGCCGGGGCCGATGGAGGTCAGGGCGACGGCCACCGTCGGCGGCCGATCGAAGTCGGCCACGGTCACGGTGCTCCCGCAGCGGAAGTGGCGGATCTACGTCGCCCCCAGTTCGCACACCGACATCGGCTACACCGACCTCCAGCCCAAGTGCGCCGAGCGGCACAACGAGAACACCGACGCGGCCGCGGGCCTGGCGGCGAAGTTCCCCGACTTCAAGTGGAACCTGGAGGTCGCCTGGCAGGCGGAGAACTATCTGGCGACCCGCCAGGGCGAGAAGCTCGACGCCTTCCTCAGGCTGGCGAAGGAGGGACGGCTCGGCGTGCAGGCCCTCTATTGTAATATCCTCACGGGTCTATGCTCGCACGAGGAGGCGTGCCGCCTCACGTGGTTCGCCCACACGCTCAAAGACAAGTACGGCATCCCCTGCAAGAGTGCGATGATCAGCGACGTTCCGACCCAGGAGGCGACGCTGCCGATGCTGCTGGCCGGGTCGGGCATCCGGTACTTCTCGAGCGCCGTGAACACTGACCGCGCGTACACGTTCACGCCGCTCTGGAACAGGTCGCCGTACTGGTGGGAAGGGCCGGACGGGAGCCGCCTGCTGATGATGTGCGTGGGCGGCTATTCCCAGGCCGAGGGCTGGGGGCTGCACGCCGGCGTCGACGCGGCCCGGCCGCGCGTCATGGGGGCGCTCAAGAGCTTCGAGGCCCGGAAGGACTACCCGTACGATGCGGTCTTCCTGCACGGGGCGGTGAGCGACAACTGCCCCCTCAACCCGCGCCTGGCCGACGTCGCGAAGGCGTGGAACGAGCGGTATGAGTACCCGAAGATCATCCTCTCGCATAATGCCGAATTCTTTGAATATGTCGAGAAGCACTACGGCGAGAAGCTGCCCGTCGTCAAAGGCAGCGGCGGCACGTACTGGGAGGACGGCGCGGGCTCCTCGGCGAAGGAGACGGCGCTCGTCCGGAACGCCCACGAGTCGGTGACGGCGGCCCAGACGATGCTGGCGCTGGCGCGCGGGGTGAAGCCCCAGGTCGAGTACCCGGCGGAGGCCATCGCCGGCGCGTGGCGCCAGTGCCTCCTGTATGACGAGCACACCTGGGGGGCCCACTGCTCCATCAGCCAGCCGGAGAGCGACTTCACGAAGGCCCAGTGGAAGATCAAGGCCCAGTTCGCCTACGACGCCGACCGCGAGGCGAAGGCCCTGGCCGACCGGGCCGCCGGGACGCTGGCCTCGCTCATCCAGGCCGACGGGCGGTCGCTCGTGGTCCTCAACCCGACGGGCGGCCCGCGAACCGACGCCGTGGCCGCGGCCCTGCCCGAAGGGATGACCGTTGCCGACAAGGACGCCGCCGTGTGCCAGGACGGGGCGACGACGCTCGTGGTCGCCAGGGACGTCCCCGCGTACGGCTATCGCACGCTGAAGTTGGCAGCCGGCGAGCGTCCGGCGGCCCAGCCGGCCGAGGCGGCGGCCATCGAGAGCCGCTTCTACCGCATCGAGTTCGATCCGGCCACCGGGGCCGCCAGGAGCATCTTCGACAAGACCGAGAACCGCGAACTCCTCGACCCGGCGGCCCCCTACGGCGCGAACCAGTACCTCTACGTCTCGGGCGGCGACGGAAGCCGCATCGTCGCCGGCGGGCCCGTCGAGCCGAAGCTCACGGTGACGTCGCCCCAGAAGGCGACGCTGAGGCGCGTCAAGCTTGCCACGCTCGGCGAGCGGATGATCGTCGAGACCTCCGCCCCCCAGACGCCCCGGCTGGTGAGCGAGGTCACCGTTTGGAACGACCTGAAGCGGGTCGACTTCGCCAACCGGCTCACGAAGACGCTCACGTACAAGAAGGAAGGCGTCTACTTTGCGTTCCCGTTTGCCGGCCAGAAGCCGACGTTCCGCTACGAGGTGCCGGCGGGCGTGGTCTGCGCGAACACCGAGATGCTGCCCGGGGCGTGCTACGACTGGTTCACGGTCCAGCACTTCGTCGAGGTCGAGTCGGCGGCCGGCGCGGTCGCGTGGGCGACGCCCGATGCGCCGCTCGTCTGCTTCCAGGACATCAACCGCGGCAAGTGGCAGAGCCCGATCGAGTTCAAGAACGGGCACGTCTTCGCCTACGTGATGAACAACTACTGGCACACGAACTACAAGGCCGGGCAGGACGGCGAGTTCCTGTTTCGCTTCGCGCTGACGAGCCGCGCGAAGACCGACGCGGCAGCCTCCGCCGCGTTCGGGGCGGCCGTCGCGAGCCCCCTCGTCGCCGCGGCGGTCGAGGGCGGCCCGGGCGGGGTCCTGGCGCCGGGCGCGGGGAGCCTGGCGGCGGTCGCCGAGCCGAACGTCCGCCTCGTGGCCGCCAAGCGGGCCGAGACCGGCGCGGGCCTGGTCCTGCGTCTCTGGGAAGTCGGCGGCCGTGCTACCACGGCTCACGTCAGGCTCCCCCAGATGAAGCCCACGAAGGCGACGGCCTGCAACCTGGTCGAGGAGCCGCAAGGGGCGCTCGAGATCGAGGATGGCGCCATCTCGGTTCCTGTTCGCGGACGCGGCCTGGCGACGGTGCTGGTGGAGTAGCGGCGAGCGGGACCGGGGCGACCCCTTGGGTGCCCTTGTTGACGTACAGGACATGGACATATTGGGACTCGTGGTTGAGCCCGGGCATCCTGTCCCGGCGGTTCGCGCCGCCTCGGCTCCTGGTTCGCCTCCGGGGCGAAAGGTCGGACGCCCCATGCTGCGACAACTGCTCGTCCGCCTCCATCCCGAAGGCATCCCCTGGCCCGCGGCCATCCTCTACAACCGGGTCAGCCGCACATTCATCTTCCAGGACCATTACCGGCTGGTGACGGAAGACATCGCGAGCCGCTGCCCGCAGGGAAGCCTGCTGGACGTCGGCACCGGCCCGGCCTGGCTCCTGAAGATGATCCACCGGCGGTGGCCGGACGTGCGGCTTACGGGCGTGGACGTCTCGGCGGCCATGGTGGCGCAGGCGCGGCGGAACATGGCGCGGGCGGGCCTGGCGGACGCCGTGACCATCGGGGTCGCGTCGGCAGAAAGCCTGCCGTTCGCCGAGGGCTCTTTCGACACGGTCATCAGCACGGGATCGGTCCATCACTGGAAGGACGCGGCGAGGGGCTTACAGGAGGTACACCGGGTCCTGCGACCGGGGGGCCTGGCGCTCCTGTACGACCTCGTGACCGACCTGCCGCCCGAGGTCGCTAAGGCCCTGGTCCGGAAGTACGGCCGGTTCCGCGCGGCGCTGCTCTGGCTGCACACGTTTGAGGAGCCGTTCCGCACGGTAGAGGATTTCGCGTCGCTGGCCCACGCGGCGCCCTTCGGCGCGGGGCAGGTGCGATTCGTCGGCGCGTTCTGCTGCCTGGAGTTGGCCAAGGTGAAGTAGCACGGCGCCGCCGCTTTGCGCGGCGGGTCTTCTGGCCCGTCGCGCCGTAGAGACAGGCAGAACCCTCCGGGGCCCGCAAGCGTTGAATGGATGGCGACCATCAAACGAAAGGGGGACCTTGGTTCCTGCAGAAAGGCCGCGACATGAGCAAACCCATCTTGTGGGGCGCGGTGCTGGCGGCGACGGCGGCGTGGCTCGGCATCGGCCCGGCCGCCCTGGCGGCCGAAGGAGGCAAGCCCCCGATGATTTCCAAACCGACCCCCGAGCAAGTCGCCTGGCAGGATGCCGAAATGGGAATGTTCTTCCACTTCGATATTCCCGTCTTCGTCGAGGGCGGCGATGCCGCCAAGCAGGCCGAATATGCCCGGATCTGCGAGCGGATGGTCTCCGAGCTATGGGGCAACTACGGGGGGCTGTTCTACGTCTGGTTCGACGGCGGGGCGCTGCCGCCCGACAAGGGCGGGCCGGACCTCGTGCCCATCCTCAAGAAGCTTCAGCCGCACGCCGTCTGTTTCCAGGGCCCGCCGGATTCGCCCGCCGGGAACACCCGCTGGCCCGGCAATGAGAGCGGCGTGACGGCGTATCCCACCTGGGCCACGGTCGCCCACAGCGGCGACGGCGGCGACGGCGACCCGAACGGGAAGATTTGGCAGCCTGGCGAGTGCGACGCTCCCCTCCGCAAGCACGACTGGTTCTGGCACCCGAAGTCGGAGCAGAAGATCCGCAGCGTCGAGGAGCTGGTCGGGATGTACTACCAGTCCGTGGGCCGCAACTCGAACCTCATCCTCAACGGGAACATCGACCGCCGCGGCCTCGTGCCTGAGGCCGACATGAAGCGGTTCAAGGAGTTCGGCGACGAGATCCGCCGGCGCTTCGGCAAGAGCCTCGTCGAGACGCAGGGGAAGGGCGAGGTGGTCGAACTGACGCTCGACAAGCCCACCCTCATCGACCATGTCATCATCATGGAACAGATTGCCGAGGGCGAGCGTATCCGCCAGTACGTCGTCGAAGGGATGGCCGCCGGCCAGTGGCAGACGCTCTGCAAGGGCCAGTCTGTCGGCCACAAGCGAATCGAACGGTTTGATCCGACCGCAGTCTCGAACGACAACGCCCAGCACGACGTCTACAACGCCGGCGCCATGATCGAGGCGGCGGTGCACTGCTGGCGGGCGACGGGCAAGACTCGCCTCCTCGTGACGGCGATGAAACTCGCCAATCACATGTGTGACGTCATGGGCCCGCCGCCGAAGAGGAACGTCGTGCCGGGCCACTCGCTCGGCGAGGAGGCGATGGTCAAGCTGTATCTCGTTCTGAAGGAGCATCCTGAGCTCAAGGAAGGACTGCCCTTTGCCGTCGACGAGACGCGGTACCTGAAACTGGTCGAGTTCTGGATCGAGAACCGCGGCAACCACGAAGGGCGGATCGATTTCGGAAGCTACGGCCAAGACCACATGCCGGTCCTCCGGCAGCCGACCATCGAGGGCCACGCCGTTCGAGCCACGCTCCTCTGCACCGGCCTGGTGGCGGCCGCGGGAGTGAACCATCGCGACGATTATTACCAGGCGGCCCGCCGCCTCTGGGACAACATGGTGCAGCGGCGCATGCACGTGACCGGCGGCGTGGGCGCGGTGGCCGGATACGAGGGGTTCGGGCCGGACTACGTTCTCCCGAATAGCGCGTACCTCGAGACCTGCGCGGCCATCGGCGCCGGGTTCTTCCACCATAACATGAACCTGGCCTTCGCCGACGCCAGGTACGCCGACGAACTCGAACGCGTCCTCTTCAACGGCGCCCTCGCCGGCGCGAGCCTGAAGGGCGACACGTACTCCTACGAGAACCCGCTCGAAGCCATGAAGAAGCGGACGCGTTGGGCGTGGCACGGCTGCCCGTGCTGCCCGCCGATGTTCCTGAAGATCATGGCCGCAATGCCCGGCTACGTCTACGCCACCGACCGCGATGGCATCTACGTGAACCTTTTTGCAGGCAGCCGTGCGACCGTGGCGTTGGCAGGCAGCCAGGTCGTGTTCACGCAGACGACGCGGTATCCCTGGGAGGGAAGCGTTCGCATTGCCGTCGAGCCGGCGAAGGAGGCCGAGTTCGCCCTGTACCTGCGGATTCCCGCGTGGTGCGACGGCGCCGCTCTCAAGGCGAACGGCGAGAAGGTCGCGCGTCTTGAGATGGCCCGCGGCTACGCCTGCATCCGCCGCACGTGGAGGAAGGGCGACGTGGTCGACCTGGACATGCCGATGCCTGTGCGGCGCATCAAGGCCCATCCGAGCATCCAGGCCGACGTGGGGCGCGTGGCCCTGGCCCGCGGCCCGATCATTTACTGCCTGGAGGAGGCCGACAATGGGCGGCGAGTCCGGCACCTCGCGATTCCGCCGGACGTCCGGCTTGCGGCCAAGCATCGCCCGGACCTTCTCGGAGGCGTCACGGTGATCAAGGGCGGAGCGGTGCTGCGCGTGCGTGAGACGACCGAGCGGCCCCTGTACCTGGCGGCCGACAAGCGCACGGACCTCCGGAGCGCCGAGTTCGTCGCCATCCCCTACTACGCCAACACGAACCGCCAGCCGGGAGCGATGCTGGTGTGGGCGCCGGAGTCCCCGGACCTGGCCGAACCGATGCCGCCGCCCACCATCGCCGGCGAAGCCACGCCCTCGGCCTCGCACTGTAACCCCACCGATGACGTCGCGGCCATGAACGATGGTGTCGAGCCGAAGGACTCAGCTGACGAGAGCGTCCCCCGTCTTACCTGGTGGGCCCACCGCGGCACGAAGGAGTGGGTGCAGTACGACTTCGACAAGCCGCGCACCGTGTCGGCAGTCGAGGTCTATTGGTGGGACGAGACGCGGATCAAGCGGCACTGCCGGGTGCCGCAGGCTTGGCGGCTGCTCTATAGGGACGCGGAAGCGTGGAAGCCGGTGGCGAGGGCCTCGGAGTTCGGCACCAGGCCGGACCAGTTCAACAGGGTGACCTTCGAGCCGGTCGGGACAACGGCGCTTCGGATCGAGGTCCAATTGCAGCCGGAGTGGTCGGGTGGAATCCTGGAGTGGCGGGTAGAAGGCCGGTAGCCCACGGCCCGGACCTCCGGCCTGAGGATTGACGATATTCAGATAGGGAGCATCGATGGCGGCTCGAGGAGGCTCGCGCCGGGCAGGCGACGCTGGGCCTGTCGGCCGGCCTTCGGCCCGGCCGCGGTTTTCCTTCGCTCCGGGCGGGCGCGGCTACTCCTTCAGGTCTTTCTTCTGGACCCACCGGCCGTCGCGGGGCTTGAGCCAGTCCTCGGGCCTGGCTTCCCGGAAGTGCCGTTTGCCGGCGCTGAGGGCAAAGCTCTCGGGCGAGGTGCCGAGTTTCGCGGCGCCCAGCTCGTAGAACTTGCGGCGATCGGCGTTCTCGTCGCCGATGAGCTTCTTGAGGGCGGCGTCGGAGAGGGAGGCCGGCTTGACGGCTTCCACGAGGCCGTCGAAGGTCTCGCCGATCTTGCCTTCGGCCTTGCACTTCTTGATGGCGTCGAGGCGCTTGGCCATCCGGTCGGCGATCTCCTCCTTGGTGTCGGCGAGCGCCGCCGCGGCGAGGGCCCCCAACAGGACCGCGCCCAGGCCGGCGCCGAAGATCATCCTCAGACAGCGTCCGTTCATTGCTTGTCTCCTCGCGAAGGCTGAGTCTCCGGTTTCGTGCTCTTTTCGGCGGCCTTCTTCTCGACCTCCTTGAAAAAGTCGTCCACCTCGCGATCCACCTTGATGTTGATATCCATCGTGATGTGGATCGGCTTGATCTCGACCGGCTCGATCTTGATGGTGTGGCTGGTTTCGCACCCGGCCAGCGCCAGCAGCGCCGTCGCCAGGGCGCCCGGCAATCCGTATCTCATCATGGCCCTCCTTTGTCCGGGGACGCAAGCCCTCAGTTTCCGAACACCTTGCGGCTGATGAGTATAGCATCCCGCAGGGCCAGGTCCAGATCCGGGAAGTTCAGCGTCACGTCGGCGAACTCCTGTCGAACGCCCGTCCGGGCGCGGCCCCTGGTGCTCACGCGGGCAACGAACTTCGGACCGTCTCTCAGAAAATCGGCGCGAATCTCGTCATACTCAAAGTCCTGGAAGGCCCCGATCAGCCGCTTCTTGATCTCCACGTACAGGTCGTCGGTCTTGAACCGCGGGTCGTTGCCATCGAGGACGGGGCCGAGGACCTGGGCATTCCTGACCTTGAACCACCCCGTCTGGCCGGGCATCGTGTGAAGCTCGCCTGTGCCGAAGCGGAGGTCCGGCCACGCGCCGATCGTCACGGGCAGTTGCCCGTCGAGAGAGCCGACGCCGGTCGCCTCCTGCTTGGGGATGAGGGCCAGGAGGTCCCCGAGCTTAAGGTCGCGGGCATGGACGGTCACCGCGTGCTCCTTGGCGCCCGGATCGAAGCGGAGGTCCTCCACGTAAAGCCGTCCGCCAGCCCAGCCCCACTCGCCCCGCTGCACGTAGGCCGTCCAGCCGGTCGGGCGGCCTTCGGCCTCCTTCGGCTCGAGGCGGAACGCCACAAAGCCGTCGCGGACTTCGAGCTTCCCCATCTTCGCGTGGCGCGCCAGGACGATCTGGAGCTCCTGGCGGGGGGTGAGCACCGGCTCGAAGCGGCTGAGGCGGACCGTCGCGTGGACGCCCTCGGCCTCCGCCTCCCACGCCTTGCTCTTGAAGGTGCCGTCGAGCACCGTGAGGGCGAGGGTGGGCGTCACGCCGGCGGAAGACACCCGAACGTAGCCGTCCAGGGCGAACGAGCCGCCCACCAGCGCGCCCTTGAGCTGGGGCACGAGGCGGCCCAAGGCCTCCTCGTCCTTGATCCGGAACAAGGGGAGCGACACGTAGGCCCGGGCCGACGGTCCCTGGGCCCCGGTCAGTGCGCTGCCTTCCATGTGGAGCTTCGCCCCCGGCAGCGGCTCCCAGGCCAGGGTGAAGTCCGCGCGGGTGTCGGCCACGCCCAGCGTGCCGGAGAGTTCCGGCAAGACGGCGCCGCGGAGATCGATCGACCGGACGGCGAAGCGGCCGGGCTTCAGCGGCACCGTCACGTTCCACGCCACCGGCACGTCCGCCGTGATGCCGGCCAGGGCCAGCCCCGCCTCCTTGTGCCGCACAGAGGCATCCGCCAGCGACACCCGCGCGTTCACCACGGGCGTGGCGGCGCCGGGCACCGTGACGGTGCCGCGCGCCTCGAAGCTCCCCACCGTCACCTGGGTCCCGGTCGCGTCGGCCGAGAGCCCCTTGCCCCCTGGCAGCGTATTGACGACAAAGTCCAGTGTGAGCGGCGACTCCGGGCCGGGGCCGATCGGGAAATCGCGGCGCGCCTTGAGCGACAGCACCGCCTCGGGCACGCTGGCCTCGACGCGGGTGTTGCCGAACTCGCGTTTGAGGCTGGCCTCAATTCCGCGGATGGCGAGGCTGCTGGTAAAGGCCCCGCCTTCCCCGCTCCAGCGGCCTTCGACGACCGAGCGCACCGCGCCGAGCTTCACCGACGTGCCGTCGCCGACCGAGGCGGTAACCGGGCCGGCCGCCTCGACAACCAAGGCGCCGTTTGCCGCCAGGAGGCCGGCGCCTTGGAGTGTCGCGACAAGGAGCGGCTGCTCCTCGTGGCCGGCGAAGGTAAGCCGTGCCGCCCCGACGCGCACGGTCTCGCTGCCTGCCTTGGCCTCGACCGCTTGGATGGCGACCCACGAGCCGGGCAGCACCATTGCCGCGACGCGCTCAGGGTTGGCGTCAGCGCGGAACGCGAGAGTCCCGGCGAGTCCCTCGAGTTTTCCCGCGGCGCCGGGCAGGGGCAGACTGCACTTGGCCAGCGTCAGTCGGGCCTCGGGCACAATCGCCGACCAGGTCCAGCCGGCCTGCGAACCGGCCGGGGTGGAGTGGAGCTCCAGCGCTGCCTCGGCCGAGAACTGGGCCCGGCCCAGCGCCTGGCCGTCGATCCACTGCTTCATGGCCGTTGCGCCGAGAAGGGGCCACGGCTTATCGGCCGCGGCATCTCCGCGGAACTGGACGCGCGCGCGGTCGGTTCTTCCGCGAAGCCAGTCCTCGAGCCCCGCCTCCCGGGCCTCGAGCCTGGAGAGTTTCCAGCCCGTACCCTCGGCGGACGCGCCCAAGGCGAGCGCCCCCCCGTCCTTCCTCAACGTGGCCGTGGTGGACGCGATGGCGAAACCGTCGGCCACGAGGCCGCGGGCGTCGGCTTTGCACTCCAGGCCCGTCAGGCCGAGCGCCTTGTCGAGCGTCGCGATGACGGTGAGCGTGAACGCCTCGGCGAAGACCTCGTGCCGGCCCACGCGCACGCCGAGGCCCGGGCCGGCACCGGCGAGCGCCGCGCTCAGGTTCACTTCACCCTTTTCGCGAACGAGGACGGACTTGAAGCCCAGGCCTCCCCCCAGGCGGCTCGTGACCGGCCCGGCCTGCGGCAGAGCGGTCGCGAGCAGGGCGGTCGGCTCGGGGACTTCGCCGTTCAGCGTGAACTTGAGGTCCTGAGTCCTCGGGTTGACGGTGCCGGTGATCCGGGCCGTGGCCCCTTCGAAGCCGACCGTCAGGTCCACCGCCAGGGCGTCCTGGCCAACGTTCTCCATAGAGCCGTGGAAGGGGATCCGCGAGCGCCGGCCATCGAGATCGAGGAGGATCGCCGACGCGCGCAGGTCAATCCGCCTGAAAGGCATCTCGCCGGACGCCTCGCCGCCGGGGCCGTGGAGGTCGGCCAACGGGCCGAAGTCCCATACGCCGTCCTTGCGGCGGATCTCGGCCTCGAAGCCGGTGACCTCAATGGAGTCGATCCGCTTACGGAGGAGCTGCAAGGGGCTATAGTCGATGCCGACGGCGCCGATGCGCACGCGCCGGTCTTCGCCGGACGTCAGATTGGTCACCTCGATATGGGTGAGCGAGACGCCGCGGACGGCGAGCTTGGGTCGGGGGACGCCGACCTGCTCGAGCTGGGCCGTGATCGCGCGCTCGACGACCGACGGCACAAGCCCCACCCAGAGGCCGACGACGATGAGCGCAGCGATGACCAGCGTCTTCGCGATGCGCCGCGTCCATTTCCACACGCGCTTCATGCCCCCATCCAGGCGACCCCGCAGCAACTCGTGACGCCGGCTCGGATTGTCATCAGGCCGTCCCCTGGTGTCAAGACACGTTTGCGGAAGCGCTGGGACACCCCTGCAACCGCACTGGCCTCTTGCCATCATGCCCGCCAGCCCCCAGAATAGCAGCCGCGTCGTTCTATACCACAACGCAAGATAGCCTCGTGTGCGGCGGGGCAAGAGGGAGCACACCATGAACGGAGCACTTCCCCAACGGTTCCCTTCCGGCATGCTTTGCCGTCATTCGTTCTGGCAATCCCCTATTGGCGTGTTGCTGGTGGCGCGGGCAGCTCAGCGTCTTCGCGCCCTGTGCCCTCAACGACGGCGACCAGCGCGTGTTGCTTTACTTCGTCTATCATCTATGGGCTGTAAGACGGTGGGACTTGTTGCGTGTTTCCTCTTGGTCTCAGCCGCGCCCATCCGAGCGGAGCCGAAGAACATGAACACCGATTGGCTCAAGGACGAACGCTACGGCGTCTTCATGCATTTCCTGCCGTCGGATGCCAAGGGCTTGGCGCTCGCGGACCAGTTTGACGCCGAGGCGCTGGCCGGCCAACTGGAAACGATGGGGGCGAAGTACTTCGTGATCACCCTGGGGCAGAACTCGGGCTACTTCATTTCCCCCAATGCCGCTTACGAGAAGTACACCGGTTACGCGCCGCGCGAGCGGTGCGCCAAGCGGGACGTGCCGTTGGATCTCCACGCGGCCCTCAAGGCCAGGGGCATCCGGCTCATGCTCTATCTGCCCTGCCAGACGCCCAACCAGGATCGCCGTGCGCAGAAGGCGTTCGGGCTGCCCGAGGGGGCCAAGGACCAGCCGCTCAGCGTTGAGTTCGCCGGCAAGTGGGCGGAGGTGATCCAGGAGTGGGCCGACCGTTACAAGGACAAGGTGGCAGGATGGTGGTTCGACGGCGGCTACGAGCACATCCACTTCAACGAGGCGATCGCCCAGGTCTATGCCAAGGCCGCCAAGCACGGCAACCCGAACGCCATCGTGACCTTCAACCCCGCCAGGAAGAGGAGCCTCAGGCCCGGGCCTGCGGCCATCCGCCGGCGCGGCGGCGGCCACCTATGACAACACCGGCCAGTTGACCGGCGTGGACCACCAGTCGCTGGACGACGAGTCCTACGCCTACGACGAGAATGGCAACCGCACCGGCACCGGCTACGTCACGGCCGCGGACAATCGCCTTGAGTCCGACGGGACGTACACGTATGGTTATGACGCCGAAGGCAACCTCGTCAGTAAGACGAAGACCAGCGTGACCGGCAACGAGGTCAAGTACACGACGTACACCTGGGACTACCGGAACCGCCTGACGGAAACCGTATGCAAGAACAGCAGCGAAGAAGTCGTCCAGACGGTCCAGTACACCTATGACGCCTTCGACCGGCGGATCACCAGGACGGTGCTCGACGGCGACGACGAGACCGTCCTGGCCGAGCGCTACGTGTACGACGGCAACGCCATCGTGCTGGTCCTCGACGGCAGCGGGGCGGTCAACGAGCGCTGCCTCCAGGGGCCGGACATTGACCAGCCCCTGGCGGAAGAGGATGCCTCGGGCGACGTCCGGTGGTTCCTGGCCGACCCCCTGGGCACGGTCCGCGACGTGGTGGATTCCGACGGGGGCTTGCTGGACCACGTGTCGTATGATACATTCGGAAACGTGCTCAGCCAGGAGCAGCCGCGGTTCGCCTTCGCGGGCCGCGAACTCGACGCCGAGAGCGGCCTGTACTATAACCGCCTCCGGTATTATGATCCCGGAACGGGCCGGTTCATCAGCGAAGACCCAATCGGCTTCGCCGGCGGCGACGCGAATCTCTACCGATATGCCCTAAACAGCCCGCTGAATCTAAGAGACCCTGCCGGATTGGATTCATTGCAGGACGCGTCGGACGGATGGGACAAGCTGCACAAAAAGGGCACGACGGAGACGGTTGGGAAGATTCAAGCAAGCGTGGATGGTGCCATAGGCACGCCGTCTGCCGCGGGTGTGAAGCAACCGAAGTCTTGGTGGCTAGGCTGCCTTGCGGGCTTCTTTTCTAGGTTGTTGCTTGGAGGAGGTGTGAACGTCAACGGTTCTCCGGGGGCCCCAGGTGAAGGAGAGATTCAAACTACGGCTCACGGCGCAGAGAGAATCGCCGGTGCTGGGGCGACGAGGGGCGGGGTGCTCAGCGAAGCAGAAATCACAGCTGCGCGTGCAGGAACCAAACTTACGCAGGCGGACGGGGCTGTAGTACGGGTCCTTGAGGGCCCTCCCGGGCGGTTCAATGTTGTCGTTGAGGGTGAAAGAGGCGTGATTACGACTTTCAAGAACCTGAGCCAGGAATCACTAGATAGGTTAGCCAAGAACTACGGCTGGAAGTAGGAATATAACTATGACGCAGACTAAATATCAGTGTTGTTTTTGTGGGCAATCGATCATTGACAGAACGCCAGATCCTTGTGGCCTAGCATTCACGGCGGGTTACACCCTCCCACCTGACAAACAGGTGAATCAAGGATTCTTCTGTCACATCAAGTGTTTCGAGGAAAGATTGCATGCGTCGGCGCCTTTCTATGCGAAGGACATTCTGGAGGCCAACGACTGAAACCCAGATTAGCAGCATTGTTGCTGGCTGTGCTGGTCCAGGTGCGCCGTGCAAAGGTGCGCTGTTCCAGCGGGCGCAAGTCCCGCCCCGGCAAGGGTCGTCCTGGCCGGGTAGTTATCCCAGCGGCGGCGGAGGCAACGAAGCCGTCGGAGCTTGGGAGACAGTGGCGGTGAAAGGCCGCCTGCAAGTCGGCAGGCCGCAACATGCGTGAACGTCAGAGCCCTGAAGGCGTATGCGGAAGCCATCAAGAAGGCGTTGGACGCCAAGGCCAGGGAGGCCGAGGCGCTGCGCGCTGAGTGCGGGAGCCTGCAGGCCGAATTGGCGGCCAAGCAGTAGCTGGCTGACTGCCAAGCACTTCTGCGGGAATGTCATGAGGGTTTGCCGGGTGTCACGGGGCGCTTCAAAACGCGCTGTTTTTGCGCGCGGCTGTTGACGTAAGTGTTTCTGCAAAAACGCGACTTACGTGCACGGCGCGAACGGCGGGAACAGGGACTTGGGACCGGGGAACGGGACGGCGACTGCCAAAACGGCAGGGACTTGGGGCTCGGACCGCGAGAGGCGACGTCGAGCAACATTTAGCCGCCCAGCTCGCTGGGCGCGTGTTGTTGGGCGCGGCCAAAGACGACAACGGCGGGAATCGGCAACCGGGAATCGGGGTGGAATAAGGATCACGTTCAAGACGGCATGACGGCCAGCCGCAGCCCCTCGTTAGCCGCCCAGCTTGCTGGGCGCGTTTAGCGAGGAGCCGCAGGCGACCGCGTTTTCGGCAACCGGGATCGGGGCGCATGAAGGCGACAGACGTCGCCGAGCAACATTTAGCCGTCCGCCGCGGCGGACGCGTTCAGCGGGCAGCCGCAGGTCAAAGACTCGCCGTGGCGAGCGACCGCGTGTCTTGGGCGTGCCGCGAGCCCCTACCCACAACCGGCGATCCCGCACGCCGGCGCCAGGCCCCGGCTTCTGAGGCCCATTTCATGGGCCTTTGCCCCGCGCAAGCGGGGTGTAGCCTCGGCCTTATAGGCCGAGGTGGTGGCGCCGG
>Ga0315273_10001105_pt1 | contig 29988 bp, 20 predicted proteins | sample YL17G02_0_MG_FD_205753 | JGI IMG/M metagenome (GOLD analysis project Ga0315273, IMG submission 205753) | Sediment microbial communities from Yellowstone Lake, YNP, Wyoming, USA - YL17G02_0 | ecosystem: Environmental > Aquatic > Freshwater > Lake > Sediment | place: USA: Wyoming | collected... | reverse complement strand
CTCGCACAGGGTGTTGATGAACTGGCCGGGAAGGCTGTCCCAGTCGGGCGGGGCGTCGAGGACGAGGCGGACGAAACTCGAGCCGGCGGGCCGGCGCGCCAGGAGCGGCAGGTCCAGCCGCCGCGGCGCGGCCACGTCGGAACCCCCGGCTACCGATTCGCCCGCCATCGCTTCCCCGCTGTGCCCCGTTGCCCCGAGTTCGAGAGGTCATTATCCGCCGCCCCATCGATGATTCAAGCCCTTTGTGCCGCGCCAACGCCGAGCCCGCCGCGGGAGCGGCGGCCTTCATGCCACCCCGCTATTTGCGCTTTACTCGGTTGGGGGATGCCCATACACTGCTCCGACGTTGCCGGCCGTCCGAGTTCGCCCTGCCGGTTGGAGTGGCGCCAAGTCGATGCCTAAGCGGTCTCAATCTGAAAGCCGTGCGCCGACCGCGGCCCTCGTGAGCCTGGGGTGCCCCAAGAACCTCGTCGACTCCGAGCGGATGCTGGCCGGCCTGGCGCTGGCGGGCTTTGTCATCACCGGCGACGCCGACGGGGCCGACGTGGCGGTGGTCAACACGTGCGCCTTCATCGACCTGGCGCGGGCCGAGAGCGACCAGCACCTCGATGAGCTCGAAGCGCTCAAACGCGCGGGGCGGCTTGGGCGGGTTGTCGTCGCCGGGTGCATGGCACAGCGGTACGGGCGCGACATCCTGCGGCGCCACCCCTACGTGGACGCCGTGGTGGGCGTGGCGGACCGCGAGGCGCTCGCCGACGTGTGCGCCTCGTTGCTTTCTGAAAAGCCGAAGGAGCACGGCCGCACAAGACCGGCCGTGGCACACGCGGCTAAGTCTCCACAGCCGAGGGCGGCTGTGCCACACCATCACGCTGTGATTCGCGTCGGGCCGCATGCCGAAACGCCGCCGGACGATCGCGAGCGGCTGAGGCTGACGCCCCGGCACTACGCGTACCTGCGGATCAGCGAGGGGTGCGACAACCGCTGCGCCTACTGCGCGATACCCGAAATTCGCGGCCCTTTGCGCAGCAAGCCGCCCGAGCAGGTCCTCGCGGAGGCCCGGGAACTCGTCGCCGACGGGGCCAAGGAACTCATCCTCATCGGGCAAGACACGACGGGGTATGGGCGTGATGTCGCCAAGCGCCATTTGGCCGCCCAGCTTGCTGGGCGCGTTTCCGCGGGCTGGTCGCTCGGCAGGTTGCTCGGCGAACTCCGGCGGCATATCCGCGTGCCGTGGATTCGTGTCATGTATACGCATCCCGCGTCGTTCGGCGACGACGTGATTGAGCAGTTGGCCGCCGGGCCGCCCCTCCTGCCGTACGTGGACCTGCCGCTTCAGCACATCGCCGACAATATCCTGGCCGACATGGGCCGGCGAGTGGGGCGGGCCCAGATCGAGAGGCTCATCGCGCGCCTGCGCCGCGCCGTGCCGGACGTCGCCCTCCGTACGAGCTTCATCGTCGGCTATCCGGGCGAGACCGCCCGCCGGTTCGAGGAGCTTCTGGAGTTTGTCGAAAAAGTTCGCTTTGACCACGTGGGCGTATTTGTGTACAGTCCCGAGACGGGAACCCGGGCGGCAGCGTCTGCCGGGCAGGTGCCGGCCGCCGTGGCCCGCCGGCGCTGGGACCTCCTGATGGCCGCGGCCGAGCGCCTGGCCCACGAGGCGGCCGGGCGGCGCGTCGGCCAGGAACTCGACGTCCTGATCGATGGGCCGGACGAATCGGGCCGCCTCGTGGCCCGCCACGGCGGGCAGGCGCCGGAGGTCGACTCGGTGGTGCTCCTCGATCCGGGGGCGGCGAAGGTCGGCAAGTTCGCCCGGGTGAAGATTACGCGGGCCGAGGGGTACGATCTCGTCGGTGAGGTGATCAAGGGCCGCCACGGATGACTCGCCACATACCCAACTTGCTGACGGCCAGCCGGTTCGTCATGGCGATCGGGTTCTTCGCCGTCCTGTGGTTCTACGACGCCCAGACGCCCGATGACGCCGGCTGGCCGGTGCTCGACGTGGCGCTCGTCATCTTCCTGGTCGCGGCCAGCACCGACATGGTCGACGGGTACCTCGCCCGCAAGCTGGGGCACCTGACCACCTTCGGCCGCATCGCCGACCCGTTCGTCGATAAGATCATCGTGTGCGGGGCGCTGGCGTACCTGATTGGCGGCCAGTTCGTCCGGGCGACGGTCGTGGCCGGCTCACCGCCGACGCTCGAAAACCTGACGGGCTGGCAGCCGTGGATGGTGGCGGTCATCCTGGCCCGCGAGCTTCTCGTCACCGGCATGCGGAGCTTCAGCGAAGCGCACAAGATTCCGTTTGCCGCCACCGCCAGCGGCAAGGTCAAGATGTTCGTCCAGTGCGCGGCCATCGCGTGGTGCCTGTTCTACGTGGCGCACTGGACGGCGGGGCCCGAGTGGACACGGATCGTCCGCGACGTGCTCATCTGGATCACGACGCTGGTGACGGGCCTGAGCGGCCTGGTGTACGTGCAGCGGGCGTATGTGCTTCTGAAAATGCCTCCGGACTAGCGGCCAGGCCCGTGCGCGGTGGGTCTCCTGACCCGTACCTGTTTAGCGCGGCAGATTGCCGTGTGGCACGCATCGGGCAGAGAATGCACACACGCGGCGGGTCAGGAGACCCGCCGCGCCCATTGGCGCAGGAGCTTCGGCGGACTACGATGCGCAAACTCCTCGCGACGTTCTTCGGCATCGGTTGGATCCCCGGATGGACGGGCACCTACGCCTCGGTCATCACGGCGGCGATGGCGTGGGGCGCCTACGAGCTTGGGGCGCCGTGGTGGAGCCTGGTGGCCGCCGCGACCGTGGTCACCGTGGCGGGCATCGTGGTCGGCGAGGGCGCGCAAGAGGACTTCGGCGCCAAGGACCCCCAGGAGTTTGTCCTCGACGAGGTGGCGGGGATGCTGATCGCCGCCGGCGCTCTGTGGCTGCCGCAGAGCGACGTGCCCTGGGCGACAGCGGTCCTGGCCCTCTTCTGGTTCCGCGTGACCGACATCCTCAAGCCGCCGCCCGCCCGGCAGTTGGAGAGCTTGCCGCGCGGCTGGGGCATCGTGATGGACGACGTGGCCGCCGGCGCGATGGCGCTGGGGCTGACGGTGCTGTGCCTGGTGGTTGCGGCGCGCGTGCGATGACAACCCAACCGTCGCCGTGCCGGCGACGGCTAAACAATGGCATGGCGCAAGGCGCGGCATCAGTACGAGACCTCCCACGCCCAGGCCTTGCGCGGCGCGAACTCCACCGCCCGCTGGAACGACCGCTTCTCGGCAAACGCCTGCCCCTTGCCCGATTCCTCCACCGGCGTGACGGTAACGCTGTCCTTCGTGATGCCGTAGGCGGCGCCGTCAAAGTGGACCGTGAGCGGCACGGGCTTGTCGCTCACGTTCGCAAAGAGCACCGCGATCTTCTTCTCCTGCGGCAGGCGCCACGTGCCCGCGAGGACGGCGTCGGTCGAGACCCACCACTCGCCGCTCCACTGCCAGTCGGCCCGGACGCGGGGCATCTCGCCCGCGAGTTTCACGGGCCGCGCCATCTCGCCCCCATGGAAGTACCGCACGAGGGCGAGCCGCACGCGGGCCGCCTGGCGAAGGAACTCCGCCCGCTCCTTCGACTTCACGATGTTCGGGTCGAGCCACCCGAACTGCTCGCCGAAGACCCACTGCTGCCCCACGCGCATCGCGCAGGCCAGGTCGCCCGTCGGTTTCTCGAGCCCCTTGTACGCGCGGCCGAACATCTGGATCGCCCCGCCGTAGACCGCCGGGAACGCCGGCACCTGGCCGTCGAACTGCCAGTGCCACGTCAGGTAGCCGTCGAAGAGGTTGACGTACGGCTCGGCGTTGCACTCGGTGGTGAGCATGCGGTCCCTGGGCATCGCCGAGCGGATGGAGCCGAGCATCTTGCCGTAGCCGTCCACCCACCAGTGCCCGCCCCCGAGCGGGTGCCCGTGCGTCTTGTCGAAGCACAGCGGCGGCTGGGCGGCCGCCACCTGGTCCATGTACACCGCGTGGGTGCCGTACTCGTTCAGGAGCGTGAGCACGATGCCGCGGACGCGGTCGTGCCAGATCGGCGAGGCGGAGCACATGGCCGCCAGCCGCACCGGCGAGCCGTCGGTCTCCTTGCTGCCATAGGTCTCGGTGTACGGCTTGGCCTGCTCGTCCTTGGTGGCGCCGGGGAGGGCCACGCGGGTGAACTCGAAATCCTCGGCCCCCTTGTCGCGCGTATCCCATAGACGCGCATTGATGTATGGCATGACGTGGACGCCCGACGCCTGGAGGTCGCGCACGGCCTCGCCAAAACCCTTCTTCGGCGGGAAGTAGTGCGGGTAATCGTTGTCGAACGGGATCTCGTGCCACGAGTACCAGTGGAACCCGACGGGCATGCCCATGAACCGGGCGAACTCCTTGACGGCGGGCGCCACGTGCTCCGGCGTGCCGCCGGTCTGGGCCCACAGGCACAGCTCGCGCATCCACGGCGGCGTGTCCTCGCGGCCCTCCTTGCCGAGGCGGGGCATCCACCGCGCTTCCTTCCTCACCCAGTCGCGGTAGATGACGGCGGCATCGTACCAGTCGCCGCTGAAGACGCGCCACACCGCCCGGCCGGAAAGCTCGAACGCGTTGCCCGCCAGCGACATGTCGGGGGCGGAGGTCTCGAACCGGAGCACGACCGACCGGTCCTCGGGCTTGCCCGCCGCGGCCATGTCCTTGCGCATCGCGGTCGGATCATGCACGCCCACGTACAGGCCCGCGCCCCGCTTCTCGTCGTAGGCCGCAAAGAACTGCATCGCCGTCCACCCCTGCGGATACGGGCCGGTGTAGTTGAACGGTTTCTGCCAGGCGGCGGCGCTGACCTCGCCCGGGCCGCGCGGAAAGAAGAGCCTGGCCTCGGCCCCCGGCTCGGTCACGGCCAGTTGCGGAAACGCGACCGACCGCACGGACCACTCCTTGCTCGAGTTCGCGACGCGGAGGGACCAGGCGGCGCTGGAATCGGACCCGTTGAGCTCCATGGCGGCCGCCGCGCTGAGGCCCTCGAGCGCTGGGTCGAGCGGACGCTTCCACTCGATCCTGATCGTCTCGCCGTCTCGCTCCGAGACCTCGCCCCAGCCGGCGTCGGCGGTCAGGACAACGTCCTCCTTGGTTCCCGCGCGGCGGCACTTGATCGTGAAAAGCGGAAGCGGCTTGGCGCCGAGATACTCCTGCCCGGTCGCGATATCCCGCAGGCTGCGCAGGGCGACGCCCCCTTCCCCGCGCTCCAGCGCCAGGCCCAGGCGCCCTGCCGCCACCAGGGTCCGGTTGCCCGTGGAGCGGATGGTCACGCTGCCGCCGGCGACCTTGGCCGCCTGCTCCTTGTAGAAGGCCGCGAGGTCCGGCGGCGCGGCCTGGGGCTCGGCAGCCAGCGCCGGCGCGGCGACGGCAAAGATCAGGAGCAACGAGATAGCGTGACGCATGATCGGCCTCCTCAGAGCTCAAGCGCAGCGGGTCTCCTGACCTGCCGCGCCTAATACTACAACGCCGCTTAACATCGTGCGCGGTGGGTCTCCTGACCCACCGCGCCGCAATTGCCCCCGGGCGGCGAGATAGCGCCGGTGCGCGGCGGGTTGGGAGACCCGCCGCGCGAAGTGGCGTTGTAGTACCAAGTGCCCTATTCCGACACCAGTCAGCGGCGGTCCGCACGGCGGCGCACGAGAGCCGCCGCCCACGCACCGTCGGCTACTACAGCGCGAAAGACGCATAGACCGCCGCCGCCAGGGCGATGCGGTAGATGCCGAATGGCAGCAACCCGTGCTTCGTCAGCCAGTGGAGGAACCCCCGCACCGCCAGCACCGCCACGGCCGTGGTGACCACCAGGCCGACGACCATCGCGGGCCAGCCGACGTGCTGCGTCAGCTCGCCCCAGTTCTGGTATCCCGTGTAGAGCGTGGCGGCGCCCAGCGTGGGGAGGGCGACCAGAAAGCTGAACTCCGCCGCCGTCAGCAGGTCCAGCCCCACGATGAGGCCGGCCAGGATCGTGATCATGCTCCGCGACGTGCCCGGCCAGAGCGCCAGGCACTGGGCCGCGCCGATCACCAAGGCCTGCCAGAGGCGCGTCTGGTCGACCTGCGTGACCCGCACCGCTCCCTTGCGCCACCGCCGCCAGTACTGCTCGACGGCGATCATCAGCACCCCGCCGACGGCCAGGGCCGCGGCCACCGTCAGCGGATTGAAAAGCTCCTCCTCGATCCGATGCTTGAACTTGTACCCCACCGCGGCGGCCGGCAGGAACGCCACCGCCAGGGCCGCCAGCAGACGAAGCCCCGCGCCGTCCTTGCCCGCCACGCCCCGCACCATCTGCCCGACGCGCCTGCGGTACAGCCCCAGCACCGCCAGGAAGGTGCCGGCGTGCAGAACGATGTCGTAGGCATCGACGGCCTCGTTCTTCACGAAGCCGCCGGTCAGCTTGTGCTCAGGGTCTTTGGCGGGGGTCAGGTCCAGCCAGTAGTTCGCGAGGATGAGGTGGCCCGTGGACGACACGGGCAGGTACTCGGTCAGCCCCTGGATGAAGCCGAGGATGGCCGCGTCGAGCGTCGAGATATCTTTCGGCGGCGATGCCGGCGCGGCGGCGGCAACGCCTATCCCCGCGAGAAGCCCCAGCGTCAAGGCGCCGGCGGCCGCCGCACATAAGAAACGTCGTGAGCGCATCAACGTCATCCTCTCTTCCCCCGCGGCGCCCAACTGCCGGGTGGCATGGCCACGCGCCGTTGCGTGGCCCTGTTCCTCCGAGCTTCAGGGCTCATGGCCACGCAACGGCGCGTGGCCATGCCACCCACGCTATTCACGTACGGGTCGGGAGACCCGCCGCGCAAAACGGCCGCTTGGCACTAACCTACCCGCCCCCGAGACCAGCGTCAAGGTTCGCCGCCGCGTAACCTTGACACTTGCGTCTGTGTGCGATAGGGTCACCGATGGAATATCCCAGTCGCGGGGGCAGCGTGACATCGCCCGTCGAACTCATTGTCGGACCGGCCCGAAGCGGAAAGGCCAGTCGCGTCCTCGAGGCCTACCGGGCCGCGCTGGCCCGGTCGGGGCCGGGCCAATGCCTGATGCTCGTGCCGACGGCCCTCCGCCGCCGCGCCACCGAGAGCCGCCTCCTCGCGGCGCAGGAGGCCGGCGTCCTCTTCCGCCCGCAGGTCCTGACGATGCGCGAGTTGGCCGACCGTCTCCTGACGGCCGCCGGCCGGCCCGTGCGGCGGATCACGGAGCTTGCCCGACGGCAGGTCATCCGCGAGTGTCTCGATCGCCTCACGCCGAAGGAGGCGGAGGCAATCCGCGACGTTCGCGGCACGCCGGGCCTCGTGGATGCGCTCGATGCGCTCTTTCGCGAGCTCAAGGCCGCCCGCGTGGAGCCCGACGCCTTCGGCCGCGCGATCAGCGAGCGGATGCGGACGCCGCGGAACCGCCTTCTCGTCCTTCTCTACGACCGCTACCAGAGGGCACTCCAGGCGCACGACGTTTACGACGATGCCGGCCAATTCTGGCATGCGGCGGCCCTGGTGCAGGAGGGCCAGTTCGGCCCCTTCGGCCGGCTGGCCCTGCTGGCGGTCGACGGGTTCCAGGATTTCGCCCCCGCCCAGCTCGACGTGCTCGAGGCCCTGTCGCAGCAGGCCGAGCGGACGCTCATTACCCTCACGTGGGAGGCCGACCGCGCGAACCTCTTCGGCGTGACCGCACGGACCCGCGACCGCCTGCGCGAGTGGTTCGGCGAGCGCCTGACGGAAACGGTCGCGAGCGACACGAGCCGCTTGCCGCCGTCGCTCGACCGCGTGCGGACGCACCTTTTTCGGCTGCCGGATCAGGCGGCAGCGCTGGCGGCCGATGGAACGATCTCGATCATCCGCGCCGCCGGCCGCACGCGCGAGGTCGAGGAGGTCGCGCGGCAGGCGGTGGACCTCGTCCGCGGCGGCGCCGACCGCCCGGCCGGCATCGCGGTCATCGCCCGCTCGCTCGAGGCGTACGCAGACCTCGTGCGGCAGGTCTTTCCGCGCTACGGCCTGTCCTTCCGCGTCGAGAACAAGCCGGCGCTCAAGGACTGCCCGGTGGTGCGGGCGGCCATGGCCCTCGTGCGGCTCCAGGCGGAGGACTACTCGTACCGCGCGGTGGCGCGGCTGGTGAAGTCCAACTACTTCGTTCCGTCGGCCTTCGGCGCCGACGCCGAGACCGCGCGGGCCGCCGTCCGCCTGGCGCGCGACGCCAACGTCTGGAAAGGCCGCGAGAGTTACGCGAAAGGATTTGCATATCTGCGGGGGCTGCTCGACCGCCAGGCCGGCGCCCTCGACGATACGGGCCAGCCGGCGCTGGCGCCGGAGCACGCCGCCGCACGCCGCGCCGAGATCGGCCGCGCCGAGGCGATGGTCGGGCGGCTCTTTGCCGCCCTCGCCCTTCCCCCGCAGGCCACGCGCCGGGCGTTGGCCGACAGCCTGCGCCGGATCATACGCGAGGCGGGCCTGTGGACCGCGGCGGCGGAGAACCCGTCGGTCGAGGGCCGCGCGCAGGACCTCAAGGCGCTCGCGGTCTTCGAGGAACTCCTCGACGAGGTCGCCCTCCTTGACGAGGAGCAGGCGGCGCCGGTGCCGCTGGACGCCTTTCTCAAGGAGCTGACGCAGGGGCTCGGGCTGGCCACGGTCTCGTCGGCCGAGCCGCCCGATGCGCCCGTCGTGGTGCTCGACGCCCGCCAGAGCCGCGCGCTGACCTTCGACCACGTCTTCGTCATCGGCCTGGCGGAAAAAGAGTTTCCGCGGCGCGGCCGGCGCCACCCGTTCTTCGACGATGCGGAACGCCGCGACCTGCGCGGGCGCGGCGTGGACCTGCCCGACACCGGCCACCAGGCCGAGCAGGAGATGCTCCTCTTCTACGTCGCCGCCACGCGGGCGCGTAAGACGCTCGCGCTCGCCTATTCCTCGCTCGACATGCAGGGGCGGCCGATCCTGGCGAGCCACTACCTCGAGGAGCTCAGGGGCCTCTTCGCGCCCGGCGACCGCGGCGAACCGCTGCCCGTCATCGACATAAGCACGCGGGACCTCGACCTGGCGCCCGAGCGCCTTCGCGCGCCGCCGGAACTCCTGGCCTCGACCATGTTCCGCGTGTGGGGCCCCGACGGGCGGGGCGGCATCGACGCGGGCCTGGCCGTGCTCGACGCCATGCTCTCGCGCGGCCCCGCGGCCGAGACGGCCCTGGCGGGCCTGGCCGCCGAGTGGGAGCGCGAGCACGGAGAGGCGTTCGGCCCGTTCGACGGCGTCCTCGGCGCCGAGGAAATCCTCGACGATCTCTGCCGGCGGTTCCCCGGCCAGACGGTGATGAGCGCCGCGAGGCTGGAGGAGTTCGGGGCGTGCCCGTTCGCGTTTCTCGCCGGCACGGTCCTGGGCCTGAAGCCGATCGAGGAACCTTCGCCCGACCTGGGCCCGCTCGACGTCGGCCTCATCTATCACGGACTGCTGGAGCGGTTCTTCCGCGCGCTGGCCAAGTCGAAGGCGCTGGGCGGGCGGCTGACCGAGGCGAATCGCGCGGCCGCCCTCGCCCTGCTCGACGAAAGCGCGGGGGCCTACTTCAAGCACCTCGAGTCCCACGGCCGCGTCGGCTCGGCGGCCCTGTGGCAAGTCCAGAAGCGGAACATTCTGCGCGACGTCCGCGGCCTGGTGGACTGGCACATCGAGCGGCTCTCGGGCTGGCGGGCCGCGTACATGGAGGTCCAGTTCGGGGCGCGCACCGCCGGCAACGTCGAGCCGCCCGGCCGGCGCGACCCGATTACGGTCGACGGGCCGCACGGCCCCGTCCGCCTGAGCGGACGCATCGACCGGATCGACCTGGCCGCCGAGGGCGAACCGGGGTACCAGGTCATCGACTACAAGAGCGGCGCGGCGCCCTCGAAGCGCGACATGCAGGCTGGAACAAGTTTTCAACTGCCGATCTATCTATGGGCGGCGGAGGCCATGCTCCCGGCCGCCGAGCGGGCGGACCTGGCGCGGGCGTTCTTCCTTCCCGTCCGCCACCCAGCCCAGACCGGCCTGCTGACCACCGATGCGACCAAGAGTTTTCCCGAGGGCACCGTGGCCCCGGCCCAGGAGCGAGCGGCCGAGTACATCCGCCGTTTCATCGACGCCATGCGGCACGGGCAGTTCCCCGTGTATCCGCGCAGCGGGTGCCCGGGGCACTGCGACGTCAGCGAGATCTGCCGCTACGCCGAGTGGCGCATCGAGCGCAAGTGGCAGCTTCACCCCATCGCGGGGCTGGCGCCTATCGAGGACGAGGCCGCCGAGGCCGGGGAGGCCGACGCATGAGCCGCCTCACGCCCGTCCAGCGCCAGATCGTCGAGAACCTGACGGCCAACCTCTGCGTCACCAGCGGCGCCGGCTGCGGCAAGACCAGCGTCCTGGTGGAGCGGTACATCCGGTACCTGGAGCAGGACCTGGCGCTGCCGCTTCTCGACGTGGCCGCCATCACGTTCACCGAGAATGCGGCGGCCGAGATGCGCGACCGCATCCGCCGGGCCTGCCGCGCGCAGGTCGAGGCGGCCCGCCAGGCGAACGACCGCCGGCGGATGGAAATCTGGCTCGCCCGGTACTGGGACGTCGACATCGCGCCGATCGACACCATCCACAGTTTCTGTAGCGCCCTGTTGCGCCGCTACCCGATCGAGGCGCGGGTGGACCCGAACTTCACGCTTCTCGATGAGACCGAGGCCGCGCTGCTGCGCACGGACGTCGTAGCGGCCGCGTTTGAGGAGCTTCTCGAAGAGGAGGACGCCGATCTGCTGGCGGTGCTCGAGCATTTCAGCCTGACGCAGGGACGCGAGATGTTCGCCGAGATCGTCGGCGAGAAGCGCGAGGTCCTTCGCCGCGTGACCGCGCCGGTGATGGACCGGAGCGACGACGAAATCGTCGCTGCCCTCCGGCGAGCGGTGGGCGAACTCGCCCAGCGGCTGCTCGGCGACTGCCTGGCGTCGCCGGCGTTCTCGGCGGCGGTCAGCGCGCTCGCGTCGGCGGCCGGCAAGGCGGGCGACAAGCGCGAGCAACTCCGGCAGGAGGCCCTCGCGCAGGTCGAGCGGCTGCGGCGCGCCCGTACGGCCGACATCGCCCAGGAGGCCGCCGCCTGCCTGGCCGCCATCAACTTGCGCGGCGGCAGCGCCCGCCAGTGGCCCTCCGAGGAGGCGTTTGGCGCCGCCGGCGAGGCCCTCAAGACCCTCCGCGAGGCGATCCGCGAGGCCACCGGCGCGCTGCCGGTTTTCGACGCCGAGACTGAGAAGCGGCACGCGGCCCTCGCCCGGGCGTTCTACCGCGTGGCCTGCCGGCTCATCGACGCCTACGAGACGGCCAAGCGCGAGCGGGCGACCATGGACTTCGAGGACCTCCAGATTCGCGCCCGCGATCTCCTGAAGACGAGCGCCCAGGTGCTGGAGGACTGCCGCCAGCGGTTCCGCGCGATCCTCGTCGACGAGCTCCAGGACACGAACCTGCTTCAGTTCGAGATCGTCGACCTCCTGGTGCGCGGGCCGGCCGGGCGGCGGAAGGAGCCGGTCCTGCGGCCGGGCGCGTTCTTCGGCGTCGGCGACCCCAAGCAGTCGATCTACCGTTTCCGCGGGGCCGAGCTCGAGGTCTTTGAGCAAGCGCTCGACCGCGTCGGCCCGGACGGGCGAAAGACGCTGAGCGAGAGTTTCCGCCTCCACACCGGCGCCGCCGCCCTCGCCAACCACATCTTCCCCGGCCTGATGCGCGGCTACGAGCCGATCGAGGGCCAGCGCGAGCAGAAGAACGCGGCGGTCGCCGAGTGCCTTGTCGTCCTCGATCCCGAGGACGAGCCCCTCGACACCGTGGCGGGCCACACCGAGGAGGCCGTGCGCCTGGCGGCACGCCTGAACGAGATCGTCACGGCGAAGGCGGTCGCCGTCCAGGACAGGGAGACCGGCGAGTGGCGCCCGGCCCGCTACGGCGACATCGCGATCCTTTTGAGGCGCACCATTTATCTGCATCTGTATGAAGAGGCCCTGGAGCGCCGGGGCGTGCCGTACTACGTGGTCGCGGGCGCGGGGTTCTACAAGCAGCAGGAGGTGCTCGACGTCGTCCACCTCCTGCGGGTCCTCGACGACCCGGCCGACGACCTCCACCTGGCGGGCGTCCTGCGGTCGCCGTTCTTTGCGGTCAGCGACGAGGGGCTCTTCCACCTGCGGGCCCTGGGGCGCACGCTGCACGAGGCGCTCGGCGCGGCGGCCAAGGCGGACCGCCTGAACGAGGAAGACCGCCGCGGCCTCGGCCGGGCGGCGACGCTCCTGCCGCAGTGGGCGGCCGCGAAGGACCGCGTCGGCCTCGGCCGCCTCGTGGACCTCGCGGTCTTTGAGTCGGGCTACGCGGCGGCCAGCGTGGGGCGGTTCGGCGGCGCGCGGGCCTACGCAAACCTGCGCCAGATGGCGGAGCTGGCCCGACAGTTCGAGCGGCACGGCCTCTACGCCCTCGGCGATTACATCGAGTACGTCACCGACTTCATGCAGGGCGAAATGCGGATGGAGCAGGCGCCCATCGAGGCCCCCGGCGGCGATACCGTCCGCCTCATGACCATCCACAAGGCCAAGGGTCTCGAGTTTCCGATCGTGGCCGTCCCCGATCTCGCCTACGGCCCGCGCGGGGCCCGGTCGCCCTACTTCATCCACCCCGTGACGGGCCTGGCGGTGCGGATGCGCGACGAGGAAGGCGAGCGTACGAAGTCCGGCGCCATGGCGCTGGCCGCCTACGACGACGCGGCCGCCCAGCGCGACGAGACGTGGCGCCTGTTCTACGTGGCCCTGACGCGCGCCCGCGACTACCTCGTGCTTTCGTCGCACGATTCCTCGCGCGCCCGGCCCGAGGATTCGTGGCTCGAGGCGATCCTCCAGGGGCTCGGGGCCGACCGCCGCGCGGGCGACCAGGACGTGCGCCTCCCGGCCGGCCAGGTCCTGCGGGTGAGCGCTCAGCCTCCCCAAGCCGAGAAGCCCGGCCATGGCCGCCGGCGCGGCGGGCCGCGCGACGTGTTTGCCGCCGGCCGCGTCCTCTGGGACCGCCTGCATGACCGCGGCGCCGCGGCGAAGCAGCGGGACGTCGAGGAAACGTTGGGCCGGGTCACGCCGGCGCCGCCGGCGGCTCGCCCGCCCTCGCGGATCGCCGCCACGGCCCTGGCCACGTACAGCCAGTGCCCGCGGCTCTACGAGTGGACGTACGTGCTAGGCGTGGATCAACCGGAGCCGGCCCCCGTGGTCGGTGGCTTATCGCCGCTGGAGTGGGGCGTGCTGGCGCATCGCGTGCTGGAGCTGGCCACGTCGCCCGACGACGCTTGCGCGCAAGTGGCGGTCGACGGGGCCCTGCGCGAGGCCGAGACCGGCCCCAGCGAAGCCCGCGAGGGCCTTCGGCGCCGCTTGGCCGAGGTCGTTCGCACGTTCTGGGGCACCCCTTTGGGCATTCGAGTAGCCCAGGCCCGCAAAGTGTATCGCGAAATGCCTTTCCTTTTCGCGCTTGACAATACCGAAATTCATGGGACTATAGATGGGGTGCTCCAGGGTCCCGACGGGCTCTGGGAACTCGTTGACTACAAGACGGCTGCGCCGACCTTCGACGCAGTGAATGCACCTCAAAGTACATACGGCCTCCAATTGGGGATCTACGCGTTGGCCGCCGGCCGATGGCTGGGACGGCCCGTAGGTAGGTGGTCGGTGTATCATCTCGGCACCGGTACTGTGAATGGGCACGAGGTTTCGACCTCTGATCTTGACCGCGTAGGGGTCTGCGCGCGCGAAGCGCTGGCGGGCATGGCGGCCGGACGTTACGATTGCCGCTCGCCGGAAGGCTGCGGGCGATGCCGTTTCAGCGTTCTCTGTGGAAGGGGCATGGGAGAGGGCCGAGAGAAACCTAGAAGGGGGGCCGGGGATGACCTACGACTTCTCAATTCTGAGGGAACTCCGTAAGAAGCGGAAACTCACGATCAACGCGCTCAGCCAGTTGTGCGGCGTCAGCTACGTCGCCCTCTCGAAGCTCGAGCGCAACCAGGGCAATCCGGAGCTCAAGACCCTGGACCGCATCAGCCGGGCACTGGCCATGGCCACCCACAATTTTCTCGCCCTGGCGGAGCACAAACACCCCACCCAGGTCTCCCAGCAGATCTGCACCATCTTCGGCCACGCGGAGTGCCGCCACGTCGATCTCGACGGGACCCGGATCTTCTGCGTCACCGCCCCCAAGGGCGCGTCGGGGTGGGCGGCCGAATTCCATCGCGACGACTACGAGCGGTGCTTCGTTCTCGACGGGAAGGTCAAGATCACCATCCGCGGAAGCGACTACGTGCTCGGACCAGGCGACGCCCTTGCCTGGGACTGCCTCTTCGAGCACAACTACGAGGCGCTCGAACCGGCCACCTTCATCACCGTTCTGACGCCGAAGCGGCCGTAAGGCGCGGCGTCGTGTAGCTTGCCTGGAGCCACGAGCCTTGGGTGGCACGGCCACACGCTGTTGCGTGGCCGTGCACGCATGATAGGCAAAGCACGGTCACGCAACATCGCGTGGCCGTGCCACCCGGCGGCTGATACGCCGCCGCGTCGCCGGCTTTCCTTACGGCCGAATCGCCGGCAGCGGATATACCTCGGTCTTCTTGACGCCGAACAGCCGGACGCACGCGGTGTCGCCGTCCTCGCCGGCCGGGAACACGCCGCGGTATTCCTTGCTCGCGAGCAGCCGCTCCTGCGCGCGGCGCGCGAGGTCGTCATCGCCCAGCGGCACCCACATCGGCCCGGCCTCTTTCGGGGTCAGCCGGATCAACTGAAACGCCAGCGGCCAGACGCTCACGCTCGGCGCCGCCAGGTACAGGCTCCGGCCGCTCACCCGTCCTTCGGCGAAATGATGGTGGGCCGACAGGACCATCATGACGTTTCGATGACGCTCGATGACTTCCCTCACCGCCGCCCCGTTGTCCACCACCATGTGGGCCCAGGCCGCCCCTTCGTCCAGAGGATGCAGCGGCACGAGGCTGTGATGGCCCGCGACGATGACGGACTTGTTTGCATAAGTCTTCAGCGTCTGGTCGAGCCACGCGAGTTGCTGGGCCGATACGTGGCCGCCGCGGGCGCCCGGCACGACCGTGTCGAGGCCGACCACCACCAGCCCCGGCAGCACCTCGTGGGCCCAGTACCCTTCGGCCGTCGAGAAGCCGCGGCCCTGGAAGGCCCAGATGATGGAGCCTCGGCTCACGCCCACCGCCGGGCCCGAGTCGCCGGCGGCGCCCTGGCTCGCGGGCGCCGGCCCGTCGTGCTCGCCGAGGATCACGTAGTACGGCACCTTGAGTTCCGAGAGGAGGGCCTTGGCCCGGTCGAGGCTGAGCGGGTCGGCCCGGGCCAGGAGGTCGCCGCCCACGATGGCGAAGTCCAGGTCTTTCATCGCGCCGAGGTCGGCGATCGTCTTCTTCAGGAGCGCCTCGGAGTTCTCGACCATGGCCGCCTCGACCTGGGCGCCGGCCGACGCCGAGTAGTACACGCCCGCCAGGACGGCCAGCGTCACCCGCTCGCGCGGCACACTCGGGCTCGCGCAGCCCGCTGCCAGCGGCGCCACGATGACAAGCCAGAACAACGCGGCACGCATCCGCATTCTCCAAACAACGAGGGCCGCGCCATTATAACGCGGCCCAACGCGAAAGCCAGACGCCGATCGGGACGGAAGACCCGCCGCCCTCGACGTTAGCGAAAGCGTAACCATCAACCGCCCGGCAGCAGGTTCCGATGCAGCCTCGCGGTGCGCTCGAGGAGTTCCCCCTTGCTCAGTTGGGCGGCCATCTCGGCCGGAAGCGGCCCCCCGGCCGCGAGCGCCGCAAACATCGTTTCCAGCGGCGCGAGGTCCCCTGCCCAGCCGGCCTCCGCCTCGTCACGCGCCTTCGCGAGCCGCTCCGGCAGCGCGAGCTTCCTCGACTCCTCGCGGGCCCAAGCCAGGCGCCGGGCTTCGTCTGCCGGATCCACGTAAACCAGCCGCACCAGCACGCGCTCGGCATCGGCCAGGACCGGCTCCGTCCTGCCGGCCCAGCCAACGCTTGCCAGGTGATCCAGGCCCGCCCCGGCCATCACCAGGAGCGACGCGGCGACGCTGAGGGCGGCCGCCATCCGCACCGACCAGAGGCTCTCGCCGCAAAGGCGGCGTTTGCCCGACGCCACGCGGGCCCTGAAGAACGCCCCGCGCCGATGCAACTCATCCACCACCCGTGCCGCCAGGTTCGGCGTCTCGCTCGTACGAGGCGCCCCGCGGCGGATGGCCTCTTCGATCGCTCGCAGGCTCTCGTAGGCCCGCGCGCACCGCTCGCATTCCGCCAGGTGCTCGCGCACCCGCGCGGCGGCGCGATCGGGAATCTCGCCGTCAAGGTACTGGTTCATCGTCTTCGTGGGCACGCACGCGCCCATCCGTACACCCCCCGGCCCATCTTGCCGGACCGCTCGCTACGGCTGGTCCTTCTCCGGCCGGTACATCTCGGCCAGGTAATCCGCGGCCTTCTCGTGCTTCAGGGTTTCGAGAAGCTCCTGGCGGGCGCGGAACAGGCGGCTGCGGACGGCGTGAACCGACACCCCCAGCACCTCCGCCACTTCCTCGTAACTCAAGCCCTCCAGCGTCCGAAGGAGCAGCACGCTCCGGAGCTTGGCCGGCAGCGCGTCGAGCGCCGCCTGCACCGCGCCCAGGGCCTCGTTGGACTCCATGCGCGTCGACGGCCGCACGACGTGCCGCGCGATCGGGTGCTCGCGAAGCTCCTGCATCCGGCGCTCGCGGGCCTCCTCCTTGCGCCAATGATCGATCACGGCATTCGCCGCCACGCGGCGCAGCCAGCCCGGCAGCATCTCGGCCGACTCAATGTCATGGAGGTGCCGCCATAGCCTGATAAAGACATCCTGCGACACGTCTTCAGCCACGGCCGGCCGCCGGACGAGCCGCAGGACGAACTGGTAGGTGGGCCCTTCGAACTCGTGAACGAGCGCCGCAAAGGCGACCCCGTCGCCCTGGCGGGCCGCCTCGAGGAGCGACGGCAGCGACTGCCGGTTCTGGCTGACGGCTTCGGCAAGCGCCGACAGCGCCCGCACACGGCCGCCCCCCAACGCCCCGGCTGCGGCTGTCATGCCCGACTCCTTGCTGGGCTGGTCGCCCCCCATATTGGACGTTCCCCGCAACGGCGAGTTTCCACGAAAACCCTCCCACATGATATTATACGACCATCGGCCCGCGGTGAAGGCGACATCTTATGAGGACTTGTCCGATTTCGCACCGGGCGGGGGTTCCGGCCCCCGCCCTGGCGCTTCGAGGGCCTCGGCCTTCTCCCGCAAATCCTTGGCCAGCGTCACCTGCCACTGGCCCAGCATCACCAGGCCCTCGAGTCCGCGGACGATCTCCTTCAGGCTTTCCTCACGGCTGCCCATCGCGCACCCCCTTCTTTTGGCATGGTTCACATGCCCCACGCACGGCATGGGGACAACCCGCTGGCGGCGCCCTTCCCCCGGCGGTGCCGGGGGCTTGTGAACCACGCCCCTTTTTTCCTTGCTCCACGTGCGGAGAGTGGTTATCCTTGTCGCAGATGCGTACATCGTGCCGATATTATACGCAGACGCGAACGCTCTGCAAGATATTATTCGCATACGCGTACGCTTTGTGGTCATTTCATGAGAGGGCGGGCCTTGGCGGAACCTGAGCCGAACCTGAGTTCGTCCCAGCGCCTGGCATGGCTGAGGCAGACAGTTTTTGGCACAAGAGGGCGGGCCGCCTTCGCCAGGGCGATCGGCGTAAGTCCTTCTACCTACAACTATTACGAAAAGGGCCGCCCTGCCCCGGCCGAGCTTCTCGCGCGGGCGGCCGAGGTGACCGGGGCGGACCTCAAGTGGCTCCTCACGGGCGCCGGCACCCCGTTCGCCGGACCCCCGGAAAAGGACGGTGACACACAGTTGTCACAGCAGGCTCTCGAGATCCTGGCGAGGTTCTCGGCGGCCGGGGTCGCGCCGGAGGCGTCGGCAGCGCGGGCGGCCCTGAGGGCGCTCCTGGTGCGGATCGAGAAGAGGTTGCCCACGTCGAAGGGCGCGTGGGAGGAGCACCCTCCGGCGCTCGGCCCCTCGGCGATTCCGATCGTCGGACGGACGGCGGCCGGACTGCTCGCCGCCTGGGAGGACTTCTTCGCAGGCGAGGACGATCCCGAGATCATCGATCGCCTGATCCGCCAGGTCGAGGGCAAGGCCGCGCGCCGCCGCGAGGGGGACCTCAAGCCCGCCGACCCTCATCATGAGTCCGAGCACCCGGCGGAAACCACCGCGATCCTGACGCAACTATCGTCGCCCACCCCGGACGGGGTCATCGAGTTTCTCGAGCTCCCGGGCATCGCCCGGCCGACGCCCGGAACGTTTGCCCTGCGCGTCGACGGCGACAGCATGGCCCCGCGGCTCATGGACGGCGACCTGGTCGTCTCGCACCGCCGCGCCTCGCCCGAGGCGGGCATGGCGGCCATCGTCAAGATCCGCGACCGCGTCGGCGTCACCGCGAAACTGTGGCGACCCGAAGGCGACAACGTCCACCTCATTCCGATCAACGAGGCGTACCAGCCAGCGGTGTACCCGCGGCGCCAGATCCTCTGGGCCTGCCGGATTCTCTGGGTGGTCCGACTCTGACGGCCCTTCGATCGACGACACGACCAGCCCGGCCGCCAGCACCAGCGCGAACGCCGCCGCCACAACGCCCACCTTGATCCACCGCAGCCGCCGCTCCAAGCGGCCGACGAGCGACGCATCGGAGAGGACGTCCATCAGGAACCTGCACCGGCGGGCGATGCTGAAGTGGCGCCACCCCCGTGCCTGCTCCGGCGTGCCGTTCAGCCGCGCGATTCGCCGAAGCGCCGTGACCATCGCCATGACGCGGTGCTCGCAGATTCCCGCCGGAAGCGCTTGCCCGTCCGGTGGCGCCGGCGTCCCGCCGCCGGCCTCTCCAGGCCCCTCAGCCCAAAGACCTGCGCCGACAGGGCCGGCGGCAGCGGCGCCCAATGAAGGGAATGCCGGCGCTGCCTCCGCCACACCCGGCGCCGCCGGCGGCCCGCCGCCTGCAACGGGCGCCGCCTCCGCCGCCCGGCTCCTCGCGCCGCCATCGGGCGGCGAGCAGCCCGCCGGGCAGGTCGTGGCGCGGGCTGCGTAAAGGTCGCACTCCAGCTCGCATCGGCGGGAGACGAAACCGAAGCCCAGGCCCCAATAGGCCAGCACCGCGGCGCCCACCGCCAGGTTCTGGGTCCAGTACGACGTGTCGAGGGCCGTCGCCAGGGTGCCGGCCAGGAGGCCGGCGGCGCCCCCGCCCATCGCCATAACCATGTAGAGTAGGACATGGCTGAACTTTACGTGGGCCACCTCGTGGGCGAAGACGGCCTCGATCTCCTCCGGCGGCAGGCTCAGGAGGAGCGCATCGGTGATGAAAATGTAGCGAAGCGGCCCCACCATGCCGACCATGCACCCGTTCGCGATGGTCACGTTGGTGCGCCAGACCAGGATGTTGCCGACGCGGACGCCGGCCCGGTCCGCCAGCGCCCGGAGGCGATCGCGCAAGGGACTTTCCGGGAAGGCCTCCGTGCGCCAGCACAGCCGGAACCACAGGCCGCTCAGGCTCACGGCGACAACCAGGAGGGCCAGCAAAGCCGCGGCCGACAGCGGCTGGACATCGGGCGGACCGAGCCCGCGGATGATCGCGTCGTCGGCCGCCGCCAGCACCAGCAGCGGCACCAGGGCGACCAGCAGGTACTGCCGGAACATGAACTCGAGGTATCGCGGAAGGGTCCACTGCTCGATCGCCACGGCCGCGCCCGCCCGCTGAAAGAGGAAGGCACGCAGGCGCCGGTCCGCCGAGTAGAGCGTGATCCATGCCGTCGTCTGGAGCACCACCAGCGGGGCCACGGCAATCGCGAGCTGGGCCGCGAGCCACGCGTCCTGCCCCGCCCAGTGCCGGGCCAGCGACGCCCACCGCCAGACGAAGAGGATCGTCGCGTAGGCGGCCACGACGAGAAGCCGATAGAGCTTGCCCAGGACCCCCACCCCCCGGAGGAATCGCTTCTCGTCGAGGCTCGCGGCGGCGCTCCGGCGCCGGATGTACAAGTTGATGGCCAGCCCGGCGGCCAGGACCACGGCCGTCGCCCCGGCGGCGCCGCCAACCGCCGTCAGGACCGCCGGCGGCGGGCCGTGGGCCAGGTCGACGGCGACGAACGCCAGCACGAGACTCAGGAGGATATATCCGTACATGGCTTATCTCATGTCTTGAAGACACGACGCGCTGCCGCCGGCGCGGTCCCCTATCTTACACCACCGGCGCCGGGCGGCCGGTGAAGGATTCTCGGTTTGGCCACGAAATAATCGAAGTCCGGACTCTGCACGGGCCCATGGCAGGACATGCAGAGGCGGGAGTTGATGTAGATCTCGGGCTCCGCCTTGACGTTCTTGTCGTTGTGGTCGGCGGCGACGACGTGGCAGGCCTGGCACGTCACGCGGCCGAGCGGCGGCGTCTTGGCCATCGAGACAAAGCCCCCCGGCCGCCCGTACCCCATCGTGTGGCACAGGATGCACTCGGGGTCGTCCTGCCGGCGGGCCTTCTTGATCGACTCGTACGCGCGGGCATGCCGGGTCTTCTGCCAGGCCTTGTACTCGGCCTCGTGGCACTTGCGGCACGCCTCGGCGGACTCGTAGCGCTCGGGGATGGGCGTCAGGTTCCAGTCGGGCGGCGGCTTGTCTTTCGACTCCTTGACGTACTGCCAGTACAGGTCCATGACCCACGGGGAGTCGGGCACGCGGGCCGAGAGCTCCGTCATCTCGCCCGAGAGCCTCGGCGGGCCGCCGCCGGCGCACTGGGCGGTCACGGCGCCGAGGATGCGGCCGACCTCGCCCGTGGCCACGAGGAGGGTCCCGCCGATCGTCTCGCCCTTCGGCAGCATCGTGGGATCGTGGCCGCTGACGATCACGTGGATGCCGGGCACCTCGGCGGCCAGCCGCCGGCTGTCCTGAATCGACTGGTGCGAGAGGGCGACGATCACGTGGCAGTCGGCCAGCTCCTTGACCTCGCGTTTGGCGGCCTCGATGGGCGGCTCGACCTTCAGGCCTTTGCGCCACTCGGTCGGCGGCCAGCCGTAGTCCTCGTCGGCGATGACCGAGAAGATGCCGATGCGGCAGCCGGCCACCTCGCGGATGACATGCGGCGCGGCGACGAAGCTGCCCGCCGCGTCGCGCACGTTCGAGCAGACAAACGGCAGCTCATACTCGCGGGCGAGTTCCTTGAGGCGCGCCGCGCCGAGCTCGAACTCCTGGTCGCCGAGGCCGAGGGCGTCCCAGTTGGCGCGGCCGAGGGCCATCGCCAGGTACTTCACCTTCACGGGGTTCGGCCTGTCGGGAAACAGGTCGCCCGCGTCGACCACGACCACGTGACGGCGCGTGCGGCGGTACTGCTCGATGAGGGCGACGCGCTTGGCCAGTCCGCCGCTCGGGTTCGACGGGCACCCGCACGCCGCCAGGACGCCCTGGTTGTCGGCCGAGTAAAGGAGGACGCCCCGCGGGGCGGTCTTCTCGGGTTCGCAGCCGGGCACGGAGGCGGCGATGAGCCCCGCGAGAACAAGCACGGCGCCCAGCGCGCAAACGCGCCTTCTCGACAATCGAGGCAATCCGCCCTTGCTCAGCATTGTCATTCCGAGCGAGCGCAGCGAGTCGAGGAATCTCGCCGTGGCCGTTGTTGTTCGGACATCCGCACGGCGAGACCCCTCGACTCGCTGCGCTCGCCCGGGGTGACAGCGTAAAGGGACCCCGTCAAATAAGTGCGGCGGCCCGCCGCGGCTCATCGGCCACTCTTCGACGTCGCGTTTACACACTCTCGCTCACAAGCGGGGGCAGGCTTACGTGATGGACGCGCTTCATGAACGCTTTGCCGCGCAGTTCCTCGAGCACCCCGGCCGGCGGCACGTTGTCGAGCGTCAGGGCCAGGCACGCCTCGCTGGTGTCGAGCTTGCGCCCGAACGTGAGGCTGGCGATGTTGATCTTGTACTTGCCGAACGTCGAGCCGACCTCGCCGATGACCCCCGGCCGGTCCTCGTTGAACGTGATGACGAGGTCGCCCTCGGGCTTCAGTTCCATGTAGAAATCATCAATCCCCGTCACCCGGGGATAGTGGGCCTGGAACACCGTGCCGTAGACCGCGTGCGACTCCTTCTCGCCCTCGGCCACCACGCGGAGGCTGGAGACGTAGCCGCGGGCGTCGGCGCTGGTGCGCTCGGAGACGTCGAGGCCGAGTTCCTTGGCCACCATGAGGGCGTTGACTTCGTTCATGGGCGTCGTGACGACGCGCTGCAACAGGCCGATGATGACGCTGATCGTGACCGGCTTGCAGGATTCCTTCGCGATTTCGCCCGCGTACGTGACCACCAGCCGCTTGAGCCGCCCGTGCATCAGCCCGGCGACGATCGCCCCCATGCGGAAACCCAGTTCCGCGTACGGACGCAGGGCGCCGACCTTCTTGAAGTCGATCCCCGGCACGTTGACCGCGCCGCGGAGTTCGCGCCCCATGAGGAAATCGACGATGTTGCGGCAAGCGTCGATGGAGACGTTGCGCTGGGCCTCGTGGCTCGAGGCCCCGAGGTGCGGCAGGCACAGCACCTTCGGATGCTCGACCAGCGCGCGGTTCTCCGGCGGCTCCTTCGTGTACACGTCCAGGCCGGCCCCGCCGAGGTGGCCGGAGTTCAGGACCTCCAGGAGGGCGGCTTCGTCGATGATGCCGCCGCGGGCCGCGTTGATGACAAACGCCCCCTTCGGCAGCGCGAGCAACTCCTTCTTGCCGACAATGCCGCGCGTCTCTTCGGTCATCGGCGTGTGGACCGTAAGGTAGTCGGCCTGGTTGAGGAGTTCCTCGAGACTGCTCACAAGGGTGACTTGCTGGGCGATGTCGTCCGACGCGCCGGCCATGAACGGGTCGTACCCCACGACCTTCATGTCGAACGCCAGGCACCGCTTGGCGACGGCCTTGCCGATCCGCCCCAGGCCGACAATGCCCACCGTCTTGCCCGAGAGCTGATAGCCCATGAACGACTTGCGGTCCCACTGGCCGCCCTTGAGGCTGGCGCAAGCGGCGGCCACGTGGCGGCTGACGGCCAGCATGAGGGCGATCGTCAGCTCGCAGGTCGAGATCGTGTTGCCGTCGGGCGCGTTCATGACCACGATGCCGTGGCGCGTGGCCGTCGGCAGGTCGACGTTGTCGACGCCGACGCCCGCCCGCGCGATCGCCCGCAGCTTGCCGGGGTTGGCGAGGACGTCGGCCGTGAGTTTCGTCTCGGACCGGACGCAGATGCCGTCATACTGGCCGATGACGGCCTTGAGCTCGTCGGGCTTCATGCCGGTCTTGAGGTCGACCTCCACGCCGGGCTCGGCCCGGAGGATGGCGATGCCTTCTTCGGCCAGCTTGTCGGACACCAGGATTTTCATAGTTGATTGCCTCGCATGTGCAGCCGTCGCCGTTGTGTTTAGCCGTCGCCGCATACGGCGACGGTCGCTGGCAACCGCAACGACAGTGGTTCGTCGCCGTATGCGGCGACGGCTAAACGATCACCCGACGGGTAAACGATCGCGCCTCGGCTAGCTCGCCAGGACCTTCTGGGCCGCCGCCACGCCGGCGCCGATCTCGACCTTGAAGCCCACCTTCGCCAGGGCCATCTCCATCGCGCCGACGGCCGCCAGGATGTCCCACGCGTCGGTGTACCCCATCGTGGTGAAGCGGATGATCTTGCCCTTGAGCTTGCCCTGGCCGCCGGCCGGCTTGACGCCGAAGTCCTTCGCCATGACCTTCGCCAGGTTCTCGCCGTCGACGCCCTCGGGGACCACAACCGCCGTCACGCTGTCCGACGGGCTCTTCGAGTACACCTGGAGGCCGAGGGCCCGGGCGGCCGCGCGGACGGCCTCGGCCTTCTTGTGCGTCTCGGCCCAGATCTTCTCGAGCGTCTCGGCCCGGATCATCGCCAGCGACTTCATGGCCGCCCGCACGAGGACGTTGTTCGGCGTGTAGGGCTGGTCCCATTCCGGCGGCGCGAGGGCCTTCTTGTACGCCTTCAGGCTGAGGTAGTACGCGTGGCCCTGGGTGGCCTCGATCTTCTTCCATGCCTTGGCCGAGCAGGCGATGAACGCCAGGCCCGCGGGCAACATCAGCGCCTTCTGGCTGCCCGTGACCGAGATATCGACGCCCCAGGCGTCCATCTTGAACGGTATGGCGCCGATGCTCGAGATACCGTCGACCACCAGGAGCGCCGGCGTCTGGGCCACGACCTTCGCGATGGCCTCGACGTCCGAGACCGTGGCGGTCGAGGTTTCGCACTGGGTGATGTAGACGGCCACCGCGTCGCCGTTCGCCTTGAGGGCGTCGGCAATCTCGCGCGGCGTAACCGGGCTGCCCCACTCGATGTCGAGGTTCACGACCTTGGCGCCGAAGGCGACGCCCAGTTCGCTCCACCGCTCACCGAACTTGCCGCCGCGGACGGCAATCATCTTCTCGCCCGGCCCGACCAGGCACGCGACCGACGCTTCCATGGCCGCCGAGCCGCTGCCCGTGATCGTGTAGACCTCCTGCGTGGTGCCGAGGACGTACTGCATGTCCTTCGTCACCTGCTCGAGCATCTTGCGATACTCGGCCGTGCGGTGATGGAACATGGGACGCGCCAGCTCCAGGAGGACCTCCTCCGGAACCGGCGTCGGACCGGGTGTGAACAGACGCAGCTTGAACATGGATGTCCCTTTCGCTCAGGCCCCAGGGGCCGATCGTCCACTGCCCCCGCGGGCATCGTGCCAGGCCAAGGTCCTTGTCGGGCGGAATTATAGCTATGACGTGACGCGATTCAACCGTAAACCTCGCGGCGTCTCGGCTCGCGGAAGTCGATGCACGGATCTCTCACCGCAGAGGTTGCAGAGAACGCAGAGGGAAGAAGAAGAGAAGAAAAAGAAGAGAAGAGTTCACCACAGAGAACACAGAGAAAGAAAAGCGGGAGATAGAAGACCAACAGCCCTGCTGTCTCCACCCTCTCTTCTTTTCTCTTCCTCTCTCTCTTTCTCTCTCTTCTTATCTCCTCTTTTCTCCTTTTCCCCCTACCTTATTCTTTCTCTGTGCTCTCTGTGTTCTCTGTGGTGAACTCTTTCTTTGCCTTTGCCATTGTCTTTGCCTTCTCTCTCTGCGTTCTCTGCGCCCTCTGCGGTTAAGAGGGAACACAAGGAGGCCCGCGCCAAAGCGGAAAAGCAAGAGTTTTGGCGTGACGGCCCTCGCCGCCGGACGTATCATCTTGCGCAGCACCGCCGGGAGCGCGCCATGGACCTGCTCCGCTATCTGCTGTTCGAGAACCCCCTGACCCTGTGGATTCTGCTCGGCGTCGCCGCCGTCGTCGCCGGCCTCGTCTGGATGCGCACGGGATCGCCCCGGGCGGCCAGGGCAGCCCTCGGGTGCCTGGCGGCCGGCGTGCTGATCGGGGTCCTCGCGTGGGCCGTCGAGACCGACCGCGAGCGCCTCGTCCGCACGCTCGACACGATGGCCAAGGCCGTCGATCGCGGGGATGCCGAGGTCCTGATCGAGTGCATCTCGCCGCAGTACCGCAACGGCGCGTTCGACAAGGCGGCGCTGGCCGGGGCCGTCCGCCTCGGGCTGCGGCAGGTCCGCGCGACGGCAGACCCGCCCGTCATCCGCCAGCGCGACCGCGAGGCGTGCGTCACGCAGGCGTATACCTTCCGCCCCGCCCCCGGCGCTCGTCCGGTGCCCGCCGAGTTTGAGCGCGTGACGTGGCAAGGCGCGTTCGCCCCCGACCCCGACGGCCAGTGGCGCCTCCGCTCGGTCGCCGCCACGCAACCCCTGCACATGACGCCCGAGGAGGCGGCCAGGCATCTCCCGAAGGCGCCGCCGTAAGAGGTGCAAACGAGCCCGCTACGGAAGCGGCGGGAGACGCCAAACGGGTAAGATCCCGTGCCGCTGCCGCGGCGGGCCCGGCAAGCCGATGACGACACTCACCTGGCGGCGCGCAGCCGGCCGAACGGCCGGTACAGCGGGTCGCCGATGAAGCACATCTGCCACGAAAGCTGCGATTCGGACATGTAGGCGGCCTCGCCCCAGGAGTAGCCCTGCAAGAGACGTGCCATCATTATATCGATATGCGGTGTTCCGCTCAGGAACGGCTCGTAGACCGCCCCGGCCGTCACGCAGGCGCCGTGCACGAGCAGCGGCCCCACCCAGTGGGTCTTCGGGTCGCGGATGGCGGCGCCGGTGAAGCTCTGGAGATGGTACGCGACGGCGCCGCGGTTGAACTTGAAGCCCGGCAGGGCCATCGGGCCGGCGATGTTCTCGGTGTACCAGCCCAGGTAGACCGCAGCGTCGGGCATCGGGTGCGCGGGCGGAAAGACGTCGGGCCTGGCGTCCACGTCGGTCTCAAGGCCCGCCCGTTTGAGGAACTCGGCGGCGCGGCGGAGCCAGTCGTCGCCCTCGACGTACGGGCCTTTCGTGATGCCGCGGGTATCGACGTACGCGCGGCCCTTCAGGCCGTTCTGCTCGGCCCACACGGCGTCATCGACCAGGCGCTTGGCGATCTCGGGGCTCGGCCCGTCCAGCCGGCACACCAGGATCATCCGCGCGTCGAGCGGCGGGCCGAACGGCGCGTCGGCGCCGAAGTACGGGTTCGGCAGGCCGCCGACCAGCTTGTGCGGGCCCTCCGGCGCGAGCGCCAGCTCGCTGTCCACGGCGGCCGCGCGCGAGAGGTACATCGTCTGGACGTCCTCGTACTCCTTGATCTTGATGGGGACGCCGTAGACGGGCACCAGGTACTTGGCGCGGCGCGGTTCGAATTGGAGGCGGAGCGTGCCGTCGGGCAGGCCCACGTCGAGCCGCCCTTCCCAGCGGGTGAGGAACGCCCTCAGCGGCTTCCACAGCGTTTCCTCGAACTGCTCCCGCGTGATGACCTCGTCGGCGGGCGCCTTGACCACGCACAGGTTCTCTTCGGGAATGCCGCGCGCCGCCATGTAGTGGCGGGCGACTTCGAGGCTCTCGGGGACCGTCTCGGAGGCGAGAACGATGGTGCGGGGGGCCTCGGGGTGGGCGCCAAGGGCCGAGCCGGCGAGGAGCACGAGAGCGGCGGCAGCCATCCAGGCGGCACGAGGCATCGGCTCTCCGCGACCATCCATTTCGCCCGCCGTGAATACACGGCGGGCACGCTTCCTATGACCACAACGCCACATAGCTTCGTGGGCGGGGGGTGTGCTGACCCACCGCGCAGAAAATGCATCTGGCCGGGTGACTGAGGCACGTTCGCGGCGGGTCAGGAGACCCGCCGCGCAAACTGGCGTTGCGGTCCTATGCACGCGGCGCGCGCCGGCCTGCTCACACGTTGAACCCGCCCGGCCCGGCCACCTCGTTCAGCACGTGGTCTTCGACGAAGATGGGCGTATTGTTGGCGACGGCGAGGGCGATGGCGTCGGACGGACGCGCGTCGACCAGAATCTGGTCCTTGTTCCGCTCGATCACGAGGTTCGCGTAGAACGTGTGGTCCTTGAGGTCCGTGACGCAGACCCGCGTCAGGCGCCCGCCCAGGGCCTCGATGACCATGCCCAAGAGGTCGTGGGTCATCGGCCGGGGGAGGACGTGGCCCTTGATGCGGCGGTCGATGGCGGCCGCCTCGAAGAAGCCGATCACGATCGGGAAGATCCGGTCGCCCTCGGCCTCCTTGAGAACGATGACCTGCTGGTCCTCGGTCTCGCTGATCATGATCCGGATAAGTTCACAACGAATCTGCATCGCCAGCCCCTCGAAGAAACACCTCAGCTATTGTAACACGCCGGCCGGTCGGGGCAAGCGATCTGCCCAGTCCCTAGGCGGCATGGATGGCCTCCCGCAGAACCTGGTCACGCATGCCCTCGCGCAGCGCGTTGGGTGTGACCAAGTCCACCGGACAACCCAGTATCTCCTCAAGGTACTGCTTCAACGCGATGAAGAGCAACAGGCCCACGGGCTTGCCAGGCTCGAACTCCACGAGCACATCCACATCGCTGGCCGGCGCGGCCTCGCCGCGAGCCACCGAGCCGAAGATGGCCAGGGACTTGACAGAGAACCCCTTGATGCGGTCACGATGCACCGCCAGGCTTTTCAGCACTTCGTCTTTTCTCATGGGCCGCCTCCGTTCGGCTCCCCACGTCAAACCATAGCCTGACGGCCTCTGCGAAGCAATATCCCACCTGTGTAGTGCCACCCGCCGATGTCGTTCACGACACGCGCCGCACAAGCGCGGGTACCTGTTTAGCGTGCAGACGATCACTTGCAGGGTGGCATGCCCAGGCCGCCTTTGCCTGGGCATGTTCGCCGATGTCCGGCATGCATGCCCACCCGAACAGCGGCGTGGGCATGCCACCCGGCTATCCGGAGCAACGCGCTAAACACGTACAAGCGCGGCGGGTAAATGGCACGACCCCCGCGGGGGGCCGCCGCCAACACCGACACACCGCACAGCCAGGATCACCCCAGTTCCGCCCGGCGTTTCTCGAGGGCGGCGACGGCGGCGCGGGCCTCCTCGGCCCGGGCGCGCTCGCGCTCCACGACCTCGGCCGGCGCCCGGTCGGTGAACTGCTTGTTCGCGAGCTTGCCCTCGATGCTCTTGAGGAGTCGGTTCTTCTCCTCGATCTCCTTCGCCATCCGCGCCCGCTCTTTCTTGATCATCTCCTCGGGCATCGGCACGTAGACCGACCCGCCGAGCGACGCCACGTACGACGACGCGCAGACCTGCCCGGCCGGCGGCCGCTTGCCGATGTGCACCTCGGTCACGGCCGCCAGGTCGGCGAAGGCTTCGAACGTAGCGGCGATGAACTGCTCCTGCCCCGCCGGCTCCGGAATGTACACGGCCACCTCGGACGCCGATTGGCCGCTCTCGGCCTTCGCCTTCCGGACGCCCTCGATCAGTTCCTGGCGCAGGCCGAACTCCTTCTCCGCGGCCTCGTCGATGAGGCCCTCGGCCGGTTCCGGCCACCGCGCCAGAATCAGCCGCTCGCTGGGCGGGGCCGCGGCCAGACCCGGCAGGCTGCGGTCGCGGACGGTCGCGTTCAGCCCTTCCCACGCCGACTCGCTGATGAACGGCACGAACGGGTGCATAAGCCGCAACGTGCGGTCCAGCACGTGGGCGAGAATGCGCTGCGGCACGGCCCGCTCGGCGGGGTCGGCCAGGCGCGGCTTGACGACCTCCAGGTACCAGTCGCACAGATCGTGCCAGAAGAAATCGTAAAGCGCGGTCAGCGACGCCTGGAAGTGGAACGCGCCGAGCTCCTGGTCGACCGTGCGGCGGATGCGCTCGACGCGCGAGAGAATCCAGCGGTCCTCCAGGCGCATCTTCGCGCGGTCCAGCGCGGCCCCTTCCGCCCCTTCGAGGTTCATGAGGGCGAACCGCGTGGCGTTCCAGAGCTTGTTGCAGAAGTTGCGGCCCATGTCGAACTTGGGCGACGTGTTGCGCCCCGTGGCCGCGTCCTTGACGACCGGCAGCCGCACGTCCTGCGTCTCGGTGGTCATCCACGCCAGGGTGAACCGCAGGGCGTCGGTGCCGTGCGTGGCGATGATGTCGAGCGGGTCGACGCCGTTGCCGAGGCTCTTCTTCATCGGCCGCCCCTCGCCGTCCTGGATCATCGCATGGATGTAGACATCGGCAAACGGCACCTTGCCGAGATTGTAGAGGCCCACCATCACCATCCGGGCGACCCACAGGGTGATGATCTCGCGGGCCGTCACCAGCACGTCGGTCGGGTAAAACGTCTCCAGGTCCGGCGTCTCCCCGGGCCAGCCGAGGGTCGAGAAGGGCCAGAGGGCGCTGGAGAACCACGTGTCGAGGACGTCGGGGTCGCGCTTCCAGCCGGCGGCCTCGAGGCGATTCTGGAGCTCCGGGTTCTCGTCGGCCGGGCAGAAATGGGTGCGGATCCGGCCCGGGTTCTCCGGGTGAGGCT
>Ga0315273_10001104_pt1 | contig 29999 bp, 38 predicted proteins | sample YL17G02_0_MG_FD_205753 | JGI IMG/M metagenome (GOLD analysis project Ga0315273, IMG submission 205753) | Sediment microbial communities from Yellowstone Lake, YNP, Wyoming, USA - YL17G02_0 | ecosystem: Environmental > Aquatic > Freshwater > Lake > Sediment | place: USA: Wyoming | collected... | reverse complement strand
GTGACGCAATTACATGTTTTTATTTATTAGAAGAGATAAACCCCAAGGACGCCGCTGCAATTAACAACATGGGCATTGCAATGGCAGAGATGGGAAATATTCAAGGAGCATCAGAATGTTATGATAAAGCAATTAGTGCGGACCCAAAATACGCCCCATCGTATTTTAACAAAGGGGTATTGCTTGACAAACTACAGGATCATGAGGAGGCTCTAAAATTTTTAGACGAGGCGATTTCAATAGATCCAAAAAAACCCAATGCTCAATTCTATAAAGGAGTTATTTTGGGAAAATTAAAAAAACACGAGGAGGCATTGAATTGTTTTGAGAATGTTTACAGAAGAAATCCCAGTCACATGGATGCATTGTTTCATAAGGGAATAGAGTTAGCAGAATTGGAAAATCATAAAAAAGCAATAGAAATTTTTGAACAGATACTTGCAAAATACAAAGATAATGCAAATATTATTTATGCAAAATCAAGAAGCAAGTTGGCGCTAGGAGAAATTGCAGAATCATTAGAATTGTTAAGAAAAGCAATCACATTAAATCCAAAAACAATTCGAAGTTGGGCCAAAGAAGAAAAAATATTTGAAAAACTGCATAGTAATGAGCAATTCAGAAAAATGGTGAAACTCTAAAAACGTCATTGTGGTAACACTGGGTAAATTAATTTAATTTTTATCAATATTAATTAAAAAATATTGCAAATCAAGACTATAGTAGAAGCAATATATTTTAGACAGAGTTAAAACGTAGTAAACAGCACAAAAATGAAAAAAACAAATATTTACTCAATGGGGGATAAAAGAAAGATCAACCCAGACTGGTTTACCAGCAAAGTACACATGAAAGACATATCATCTAAAATTAAATCAAAAGAGCAGGATATCTATCATGTTTATTTTCAAGATGGCGCCAAAACAAAATTACATTTGCATAACGGCAATCAAATTCTAATAGTCACTAAAGGAATAGGTAGTCTAGAAATATTTAGAAAGTACGGTAAAAGTAAAACGAGTTTTAAAATCGAGAGAAGTGAAAGAATTAGCCTCAAAGAAGGAGATACAGTATACATTCCATCAAATACGCTCCACACGCACGGTTCAATAAACAAGAAAAAAACATTTTCACATATTGCCATCAATATTCATCCAGCGAAAAATTTAGAATACAAAACAGTCTGGTATGAATCAAATTTTAAGACAGATGTAACAAAAATAGTGTAATTTCAATTTAAGATGTTAATTAAAAAAAATTCTGAAATAGAATCACTTCAAGGAAATGAAGGAAGTAAGATAAAACAATATTTTCATCCACACAATACACTGAATGGAATTAGCTATAGCATAGCACAGTTTACACTTGAACCAGGAAAAAGATCTCTGAACCACAAGATAAAATCATCAGAAATATACTATGTTCTAGAAGGCGAGGCTATTTTGAAAATTGATCAGCAGTCACATCAATTAGGAAAAGATGATTCAATTTATGTACCGCCTATGTCCGAACAATTCATAGAAAACACAGGATCAACAAATCTGAGATTTCTATGCATTGTAGATCCTGCATGGAAATCAGAAGATGAAATTATTTTAGAAACAAGATGACACATTTGATGAAATATTTTAAAATAAACTAGCAACTACGTTAAATGATATGTAATTGTTTTTAACACATGCCAAGTTGCAAACACTAGTGAATACATATCAAGCGCTCAGAACATTGAATTTAAGATCAGATTCTTCATTTGATGAAATCAAAATAGCATACAGAAAATTGGCACTTGAATTTCATCCAGATAAAAACACTAACCAAAAGGACGGTATTGAATTTAAAAAGGTCACAGAGGCATATAATTTCTTAAAGAAAAATTTTAGTCACAATACGGATTTAACAAAACAAGAAAATACAGACAAGAAAACAAAAATGAATATGATCCAATCTTTCAAAGGGTGTCGAGTGATTGGATAGGTTTTAAAAAATTCTGATAGCGGGGAGATAAAAAACGTAGTTTTTCAAGTTGCAGTAAAAAGCATGAGGGATAAAATTTCAGCCCTCATAGTTACTGCGTTAACATGAGTGCGCATTGGTAAAACGTGAGTCAATTTGAGCATTTGAATTGACGTGTGCAGTTGAAGCGGAACCACTAATTAGTAAAACATAGATTATCCTAATCCAGATGTAAGAGAAACTCCACAATTTGTTATCAAGTGATTTGTGCGACTAAAAGATCAGGACGAATACAGATCATGTAAAATCGTGTAATTTTTGTTTCTTTAATTAAGTGATCTTTCCCTACTGGAAAACAGAAAAAATATTACTTTTATATATAATAATAGAGTGTAATTTCCAAATTTGACAATTGAATCGATTTATTATCTTGGAATTGTCAAAAATGATAATGGTAAATAATTCAGATGTGCTTGCACCGTCCTTGCGTAAATACATTGAAGAAAATCTCGGTAAAATTACACTGAACAAAATTGAGCAGAGGTTAATTGAAAGATATGGTATTGGTATTTGTCAAGGAATTAAAGAATTTTCCAAACTTGATGAGGTGTTAAAAGAAATTTTCGGGGCAGGAGCTTCAGAATTGGAATCAAGATTCATACAAAACAACATCATTGAATCATCCCCACAAAATGTTGGGAACTGGACTGCCCTCAAAGAATTATTGGTATCAATTATACGAAAATCCATTGAGGAGAATCTTGGTAAAATTACACTAGATAAAATTGAATCACGATTAATGGAGCGATATAATCTCAATATCACCCAATCAATAGAGGATTTTATTAAATTTGATTATGTGTTAAGAGAATTTTTTGGAGATGGAGCTACAGGACTGGAATCAAGATTCATACAAAATATAATCAAAGGAGAGTCATTAAAGAAAGGGTTTAGTAATTTGACTGTCCAAGAACAAGAATTGGCACAAGAGTTTTTGAAACCATTTGCAGAAAAGGACAAAAAAATGCTATCAGAGTCTTTCTTGCTTAGACAGCGGCACAGATAATATTTTTCATAGCCATCTTTGAATCTTTAACAGAAATAGATGCAAGTTTAGTGAATTATTTTAAAATAAACTAGCAACTACGTTAAATGATATGTAATTGTTTTTAACACATGCCAAGTTGCAAACACTAGTGAATACATATCAAGCGCTCAGAACATTGAATTTAAGATCAGATTCTTCATTTGATGAAATCAAAATAGCATACAGAAAATTGGCACTTGAATTTCATCCAGATAAAAACACTAACCAAAAGGACGGTATTGAATTTAAAAAGGTCACAGAGGCATATAATTTCTTAAAGAAAAATTTTAGTCACAATACGGATTTAACAAAACAAGAAAATACAGACAAGAAAACAAATGAAGAGCATATTAAAAGAAAAACCCAGTGGGGTGCCACACCTCAAGGAAATATTCCAGAAGAAGATTGGAGTAAATACACGAGAGAATTTGAAGAAGATGACCCTACTTTTTGGAGAGAGTACGAAAAAAAATTTTGGGAGGAATATAATGCACGTGTACGGCCAGATGGAAAACAAGGTGAGTATGAAAAGGCAAGAGAGCCAGAAGATCAGCCAAATCTTTTCGTCGAGGTAGATAAAACTCTGTGCATAGGATGTTGTAGTTGTGAAATAATTGCACCTGATGTTTTTCTAATTAACAAAAATTCAAGATATAATCCAAAATCATCCGTAATTAATCCAAAAGGTGCAGGTGTAAACAAAATAATGAATGCAGCTGAGACATGTCCCACCAAAGCAATAAGTATAGAAAACATAGATACAAAAGAAAGATTGTTCCCTTATTGAAATTATTTTAATTCATCATAAATTTCATCAATCTCCAAATCAGATAATTTCAAGATGGAGTTAAACATACTATGAATTGGGCCAGCGGAATCAATGTTACTACGTGGAACTAAATGTATGTGTACATGGGGAATTTCTTGACCGGCATCTTTTCCATTGTGAATCGCAACAAGTGTAGCTCCGGTTAGTTTGTCTACTTTTTGTAGGATTTGGTGAACGAGAAAAAACAAGTCAGAATTTTCGGCAATACTCATGTCTTGAATTTTAACATGGTGGTTTTTTGGAATAACCAAGGTGTGACCTTTAGCCAGTGGAAAAGCATCTAAAAACGCCATAGAATGTAGAGTTTCTTTAATAATTTTAGTTTTAATGTTACCTGAAATTATTTTACAAAATACACAATCCATATTATTTTGACATACATTTAGAATATTAATTACTTCGGTTCAACAATGATTGTTCAAGTTTTCTACAAGACGTTATTATTGTTTTGTCACGGAATTTTAAATTACAGTTTAAATTATTTTTTATATCTATCTACAATATAGACATAACATGCAGTATCAGCATCAAATAAAATTAAGACATAATCGACAGCCTCTTGTATTAAATTCCAAAAAAACAGTTGTAGATAACACAGTTAATGCGATGCCAATCGTGCTTCCAATAAAGAGTCACATTTTTTGACCCTAATTAAATTTCAATATCACCACGTACCGCCTGAACCTGAATTTGGATCAAGTTTTTTTTCAGGTAGGTTTCCATGCGCCTTTTTCATGTGTCTTTTGAGACGTTCTGGATCATGTAATTCTAAGCCACATACATTGCATTTGGTTTCATTATCTTTGATTTCATTTCGTTTAAAAAGACCCATAGTTTAGTCGATTTTTGAAATACATTATAAAGGATACTGTGATTTTGAGATCTTGATGGATTTAAAAAACATCACTGTTCTTGGATCTGGAATAATGGGACATGGTATTGCGCAAGTTTCAGCCACTGCTGGATATATTGTAGTCCTCAGAGATATCGAGCAGGGGTTTTTGGATAAAGCGATGGAGAAAATAAAATGGAGTTTAGATAAATTAGTATCTAAAGGAAAAATTTCACAGGAAGAAGCTAATTCAATTTATTCCAGGATTACACCAATAGTAGATCTTGCTGAATCTGTCAAAAATGCACAACTTGTAATTGAAGTAGTTCCAGAAATTATGGAATTAAAGAAAAAAGTATATGCGGAATTGGATTCAGTGGCAAACAAAGACATCTTTTTTGCATCAAATACAAGTACTTTACCAATTACTGAGATTGCAGATACAACAACACGCCCAAAAAAGTTTATCGGAATTCATTTTTTCAATCCCCCCCAACTAATGAAATTAGTGGAGGTAATTCCTGGAGAAAAAACAGACCAAGAAACTATAGAGTTAACTCTTAATTATGTAAAATCAATAAAAAAAGAATCGGTTGTATGCAGAAGAGATGTTCCAGGATTTATCATCAATAGATTATTCATTCCAATGGTACACGAAGCATGTTATCTCATGGATAGAACAGGAGCGACATTAACTGAAATTGATTCTGCAGTAAAATTCAAACTAGGTTTTCCGATGGGGATTTTTGAGTTAGCTGATTTTACAGGAATGGATGTTATTCACAAAGCAACTGTAGAGATGTATTTACGAGATAAAAAAGTAATTTTGCCACATCCAAGAATTCAAAAAATGTTTGATGAGAAAAAGTTGGGTCAAAAATCAGGAGAGGGATTTTACAAGTATTCAGATGAAAAATATGAACGGGTTTCATTATCTGAAGAATTAGCTAATAAATGCAATCCAATTCAACTTGTTGCAAACATTTTAAACAATGCAGCTTGGCTTGTGACAAACAAAGCCAGTGACATTGAAGAAATTGAAAAAGCTGCCCAGTTAGGATTGGGGTTAAAAAAACCGTTATTTGAGACAGCGAAAGAGATTGGAGTAAAAAACATCGTAAATGAGCTAAAACATTTAGCTGTAAAATACGGTCAATTTTATGAACCGGATCCACTCTTGGTTTCTATCCAGTAATTAGTTCCAGAATTTTCTTAACGGCATCCTTTGGAGAATCAACTCCAATAATTTTGACAGTTTTTCTGTGATCTATGTATCCGTCAATAAATTTGTCAGCTGCCCCACCAGTATTTCTAATTGCAACTATTGGTTTTTTGTACATATATGCCGCACATAGTTCAGATAAAGTTCCAGAGCCCCCTCCAACTACAATGACACCGTCAGCAGACAACGCATTAAGAAAATTTCTTGTCAATCCAATTCCGCTTGGAATAACAATATCACAAAACTCATTTGCAAGAGATGCATCATCTTGAGGAATAATTCCGACAATTAGCCCATTTGCATCATGTGCCCCACTAGATGCGGCTTTCATTACACCGCCCAATCCACCTGTAATTAGCACACAGCCAGATTTTGCTACTTCGGTTCCTATTCCATATGCAATCTTTTCGTGATCTACTGTACATTCATTATCATTGTGTCCAATAACTAGGATTTGGAGTTTTTTTGTCATTAACATTAATAACAATAACGGTATCTAATATCTTTCCTAATAGAATATTGACAAAATAGGGTAATTTTGAATGATGCCTAAAGATTCTAAGCTTAGAGTATTTTTTAAGAATATTCAGATGTTATCAACACCCTGTTAAATTAGTTTAAGAAATTATCTCTGCATATTCAAATTTTACCATCAATCATTCGGCATATAGAATATTAAATTTATTGTGAATGAAATACAACATGGTTTTAGCAGATCGTTTTGTTTCATCCACTTTAATTTTTATTGACGGTGGAAAATTAGAGTCTGAAACGTGTAAATTGCCCACAGAATTAATCAGTCAGTTGTCTTATCGACAAGATAACTAAATTTCTTTTCGAGTTCTTCTTTTTCAAATGTTGAAAATAGCATCACCAAGTCAGTTGCAGATATAATCCCTACCACTTTTCCATCTTTGATGACGGGGATTTTGTGAATTTGTTTTCTGTCCATCAATTCAGCTGCGTCCAAAATTGATGAATCCGGATCAATAGATACGACCGGCGAAGTCATAATCTCTTTAACAGTAGAACTTGAAGCAGTGTCAAATACGTGTCGAGCCATCGAGATATCTCTTTCTGTAACGATGCCCGTAATTTTACCATCATCTTCAATTAACAAAGAACTGACATTATTTTCATACATTGTTTTTGCTGCTTCTTGAACAGGCGTATTTGAATTAGTAGATAGAACATTTGTCCGCATAAAGTTACTTACGCATATCTTTGACTTCATATGGTCTCCTTCCAATACGAACGTAAATAAGTAATTATCAACAAACTGACAAATCAAACTTGAGGATAAAATTAAATAAAAATAGGGCTAAAATCCAAATTCCTTCAAAAAATAGTTTCGTTAAATACTAGTCTTTTCCTAATTAGCCTTAAATTTTGAAGGTTTTCTAATAAACCAAGGTATCTCAAGAGATCATCAATTATCATTTTTATTCATTAAAAGCAAGAATACACACGATTACGACTTGGCGCAAAAGATATTAAATAATAAAAGAAAAAACTAGTATGGAAAAACGTTCAATGCCAATTTGTTTTACAGAGAAACAATACAAGATGATCGAAGAATTTGCCAAGAGAAACGGTATGCTCAATACAAGTCAAGCTCTTGAAAAAATCTTAAACAGTTGATCACTTGTTGTTATTTTTTATTTTTTATATCTAATGCTGAACCAAGAAAAATATAATGAGAAATAATCAACGTTAAAACAATTGTTAGTCTGATTTTAGACTAATTCAGTCCCATTCATATATAGAAAAAGAAAATTCCTCTTTGCCGTCTTTTTCAATCATATTTTTTTCAAAGATCATTTTATGAAGTAGATTTGTATTAGTCAGAATATCCAAACCTGAAAGTTCATCCTTCTTTGATGACATGTCTTTTCCAAGAATTTTGATAAGGGTGTTTGAAAGACCATCAAGATCCTTTTTTGTGTGTGATTCCCGATGTAAGAAAAAAACAACGTTTATCGACAGGGGTTTTCCTGCGCATCTTTTCTTTACATTAACAATATTCTTTCCAAGCTTTGTAAGTATAGCCTCACGGATTAACAGTTTTGATTCTTTGGCATTTTTTCCTGCAGTTATTGGAATTAGTCCGCTGACCTTGATATTTTGAAGTAAAACATCACCTTTCATATTATAGATGATAATCAGCTAAATTTAATCCGAGATAATAACAAAATATGATTGAAAAGGTTACTTTTTGAATTGTTTAATGCGATGTCAGGTACATTTTTGCATAGATAAGGTCATCCTTGGGCATGTTGCCCTGTATTTTTAGAATAATTTTTTTAGATTAAAAAAATTTGATGTGTGTCGTTGTATCTAAACTAGATCTTCAGGATATAGTTTAGATTAAATTATTTCATTTCTAGCATAACATATGGGATTATTTAGTAAAAAACCAACATATTGCATTATTTGTAACAAGGAACTAACCCACAAACACAAGCCCAAAAAGGAGTGGAATATCAAAGGCACTCTTTGCGGAGATTGTCATTTTGATAAATCAAAGGAGTACTATGAAGGAAAAATAAAACAGCCATGTGTCATATGTAAAACCTCAAAAATTATCTCTGAGTTATGGGAGCCAAGATGGCAATGGGACATGGAAGGCTTGTTGTGTAAGGAATGTTTTGATAAAAAAGAACAAAATTTTGTGGTAAAGAAAAATTTTTGTGCGTTGTGTGGAACAAAAATTGGATTAGTAAGGCATAATCCAAAATCCAAATGGAAGATAGAAGGTCAACTATGTAGAAAATGTTGGGATGAAAAGAAAGTAGAGATGGGATAAAGACATGGGATTTCTTAAGAAATTTGCTTGTGAAAAATGCAATAACAAGTTTTCACATCAAGAAGAACTGATGAATCATAAGCAAATTGTTCATGGAAAAGACTTACAGTATGATTGTAAAGAGTGTAATCAGTATTTTTCAAATATGGAAGATATGAGAACACACCTACAAAGACAGCATAGCTACAAAAAAGACCGATAGTTATATTGCTTTGATGGTTTTAACTACCGGTGGCCTAGCTTTTGTGAATACTCTAAATCCACAAATACATTTGATTTCAGGCAATCTAGACAATTCGGTATTTGTAGCATTAGTTCCACATCTTAAACAAGAATAAATTACATCAAATGTTTCATTAGGAATTTGATCTACACTTTCAGTCTCTAAATTTTCTTCGACCATAGTTATCATCAAAATTCCTATAATTTAAGGATACCAGATTATGTCAAAGATAATTCAATGTAAACATCATCAGGAATTTTTAGACGCATTAATTGTCTGATTGCCTTGTCATCAGCATTAATGTTAATTATTCTTCTATGCATCCTCATTTCCCATTTTTCATATGTTTCAGTTCCATTACCACAGGGAGATTTTCTAGTAGCAACATGTAATTTCTTAACAGGTAATGGAGTGGGCCCTTTAACTTTCACTCCTGTTTTTTTACCAATCCCCATAATCTCACCACAAACATCATCTAACTTTGCTAAATTGATGCTGGTTAGTTTGACACGGGCAGTTTGAGTCACTTCAACTCAACCTATGGTTTGAACTCTTCAGTAATTTCCTTAACAATTCCTGCTGCAATTGTTGCACCCATATCTCTGAGTGCAAATCTACCCATTTCAGGGAATTCCGAAAAAGTTTCAATGCAAGTTGGTCTAACAGGTCTAATTTTTACAATTGCTGCATCGCCAACTTTAAGGAATTTTGGATTTTCTTCTTCAACTGCACCAGTTGCCGGATTAATCCTTTGAAGGAATTCAGTAACAGTTGCTGCAACTTGAGAAGTGTGACAGTGCATGACTGGAGTATATCCAGGTGCAATAGCTGTTGGATGATGAATAACTATTATTTGTGCTTTGAATTCTTTTGCTACTTTTGGTGGTGCATCAGGAGTTCCTAAAACATCCCCTCTATGGATATCTTTCTTTTCAATACCTCTAAGATTAAAGCCAATGTTATCTCCTGCTTCAGCAGTTGGCATTTCTGTATGATGTGTTTCAATGGATTTAATTTCCCCCAATGCTCCTGAAGGCATTACAATAATTTTTTGCCCTGCTTTCATAACACCTGTTTCCACTCTACCCACAGGTACAGTTCCTACTCCAGTGATGGTGTAAACATCTTGAATTGGAACACGTAGTGGCTTACCAATTGGTTTTTCAGCAATAGTAAAATCATCAAATGCTTGTAGCAATGTCTTTCCAGTATACCAAGGCATATTTTCAGATTTTTTAACCAAGTTATCACCTTTCCATCCAGAAACTGGAATGAATGGTACATTTTCTAATTTATAACCTACAGATCTTACTAGTTTTTCACCCTTCTCTTTTGCTGCTTTGTATGCTGCCTCTTTATAATCAACTGAATCCATTTTGTTAATTGCCACAATTATTTGTCCCACACCTAGAGTTTTTAGCAAAAATGCGTGTTCTCTAGCTTGACCACCTGCAGCAATAGCTGTATCAGTTTCACCTTCTTTTGCTGAAAGTACCAAAATTGCGGCATCTGCTTCAGAAGCGCCAGTAATCATGTTTTTAATAAAGTCTCTATGACCTGGTGCATCAATTAATGTAAAGAAATATTTTGCAGACTCAAACTTTTGGAAAGCAAGATCAATTGTAATGCCCCTTTCTCTTTCATCTTTAATATTATCCATAACCCAAGCATATTTGAAAGTGTCACCTTTTCCAGTCTTCTCAGATTCTACTCCGTGTGCTGCAATTGTTCTTTCATCTACAACACCAAGATCCATTAAGAAATGACCCATAGTAGTGGATTTTCCATTATCAATATGACCTGTAACAATTAGGTTCAAGTGTGGTTTAACTGCCATATCAAATCTCTGTGCGAGGGGATTTATTACTGTTATGAATTTTTGAAAAAAAGTAAAAATTTTTCAAAAACTTTTTTGACAGAGATTTAAGAAATTACATATAAATCAAAGGAGAAATTAAGAGAGACATGAAAATTACAGTTTCAGTCATTAAAGCAGATGTAGGTGGAATTGGAGGACATACAAGGCCTAGTGACGGATTAATAAATGCAGTTAGAAATGTTGTCAAAAATGCCGGAGATTTGTTGATTGATCATTATATCGGATATTGTGGAGATGATGTACATATTGTAATGTCGCATACTCATGGTATAGACAATAATAAAATTCACAAGTTAGCATGGGATGCATTCATGGCAGGAACACAAGTAGCAAAAAAAGAGGGACTTTACGGAGCAGGACAAGATCTTCTAAAGGACTCTTTTTCAGGAAATGTAAAGGGAATGGGCCCAGGTGTCGCAGAAATGGAATTTGAAGAAAGACCGAATGAAGCATTTACTGTTTTTGCAGCAGATAAAACAGAACCAGGTGCATTCAACTATCCAATTTACAGAATGTTTGTAGATAGCTTAAGCAACACAGGACTAATTGTAAACAAATCACTATCAAGTGGAGTTAAAATTAATGTAATGGACGTAGAAGAAGGTAAAATAGCGGAACTTTCATTATGGGAAGACAAACCAACATTAGAAGCAGCGTTAATGTATCCTGGGAGATATGTAGTTTCAACAGTCACTACAAAAGAAGGAGAGCCTATTTTGGCAGCATCCACAGACAGACTACATAACATTGCAGGGACATATGTTGGAAAAGATGATCCGATATTATTAGTCAGAACGCAAAAGAATTTTCCTGCAACTGAAGAGGTAGGAAGTGTATTTAACAATCCACATTATGTTGCAGGAAACACAAGAGGTAGCCACAACATGCCATTAATGCCAGTAAAGCTAAACTCTGCAGCTTCGATCAATTTTTGTATTCCAATCGTTGAAGCACTTGTGTTTAGTATGCACGATGGAAAACTAGTAGGACCATTTGATGGATTTTCGACTCCAGATTGGGATTACATTAGAGAAATTGCAACAAAAAAGGCAATCGTGATGAGGAGTCAGGGATTTATTCATCCAGCAACACTAGTTCCATCAGAATTAGAATATGCAGAGGGATACAGGGCAAGAATGGATGTGTTGGAGACTAAAATGAAACCAATAGAAAAAGATCCTTCAGAAGGTCAAAAGAAAGAAAACTATGAAGATCCAGATTAGAAAATTAAAATCATAGAAGAACAGAAAAAGTTAAAAGAAAATATACACCAAAATATTCATGCAGAAAATTTTAAGGGTTTTTGATTGGAGAACCTATATCGGTACAGTAGTTGCAGTAATTTCATTTTCAAATTTTATGGCAGTATTATTTGGTCAAACCATACCTGGAATATTTATGACATTTTTCAGGTATGCTGGAGAGACAATAATTCTGATAGCAGTATTTTTGTTTGCACTTACATGGTTGTTAAAGGCAAAACCACATAATCGACCAAAAAAATACTCAATAGTAGTATTTGATGTGTTTGGGAGAAAAAGTGAAATCAGAGACATTCGGATTGAATTTAAGACACATGATGTAGCCTGGAGTTTTATGAAGCAATATAAAAAATCATACCCACTGTATAATTTCGCTCTTGTATCTGATCTTCCAAAATCAAGCAAACCAACTATTTTCAGATACATCTAGATTCAGACTTTTATTCAGGATCATATAACAGATTTAGAATGGAGTTTTCTGTTCTAGCTGATGCATTCAGTAAAATGGAATCAACTACAAAAAGATTAGAGTTAACACAGGATCTAGTAGAATTATTTGAAAAAACTCCACAGGATGTGATTTCGAGAATTGTTTATCTCTTACAAGGAAAATTAAGGCCAGATTTTGAAGGAATTGAATTAGGGGTTGCAGAGAAACTGGCAATTAGAGCAATAGCCAAATCTTCAGGTTCAGATAACGCTGAAAAGAAAATCGAGGAAGAGTATAGAAAAGGTGGAGATTTGGGACAGGCAGCATCCAAAATTCTAGAACAAAAAGAACAAACGACATTCATGGTTCAAGACATTACAGTTGAACGAGTGTATGAAAATTTATTTACAATTGCAAAACTTGTAGGTTCAAAAACTCAAGATAGAAAAATGAAATACATATCAGGATTACTTAACGATGCAAATCCAATCGAAGCTAAATTTATTTTAAAGATTTTACTCGGAACTCTTCGTTTAGGTATTGCAGAAAATACGGTAATGGATGCATTGGCCATTACGTTTACAGGTAATAAAGAAAATAGAAAAATTTTGGAGCATGCCTATAATGTATCAAGTGATTTGGGAAAAGTTGCAGAAGCTATTGCAAGCAAGGGATTGCAAGGAATAGAAAAATTTGAAATAAATTTGTTCAATCCTATTCGACCAATGTTAGCAGATAGAGTAAAGAGCGAATACGAAGCAATGGAGAAATTAGGAAACGCTTTTGCTGCAGAGTACAAATTAGATGGGGAAAGAATTCAATTACATATTGAAGGAGAGAATGTAAGATTATTTTCAAGAAGTTTGGAAAACATTACAAGTTATTATCCAGACATCGTAGAAAAGATTCCAAAGGCAATTCATGCAGAAAAGGTAATTTTAGAAGCAGAGGCAGTCGCTATCAATGAAAACACAGGAGATTTTTTACCATTTCAAGAGCTGATGCATAGAAGAAGAAAATACCAGGTGGAAAAAGCAGTATTACAATATCCAATCACAGTGAATTTTTTTGATGTGTTATATTATAATGGAAAAAGTTGTTTGGAAACAGGATATAAAGAGAGGCGGTGTCTTTTAGAAAAAATTGTAAAAGAGGATAATTTTGCAAAGCACATACCAATGACAATCATAAACAATGAAAGTGAAATTGAAGAGTTTTTGGAAAACAGTATTAATTCTGGATGTGAGGGTTTGATGTTAAAAATGTTAGATAAACCATATCAAGCGGGATCAAGAGGAAGTTATTGGTTAAAACTAAAACGGGAGTATAGAAATGAATTAGGAGATAGTTTAGATCTTGTGGTAATAGGTGCATTTTTTGGAAAAGGAAGGAGAACTGGAAAGTATGGGACTTTGCTTTTAGCTACATATGATGATGACAATGATAAGTTTACAAGCATTTGTAAAGTTGGAACGGGATTTACAGATGAAGATTTGGATCAGCTCTATCAAATATTGTCAAACAAAGTAACGATTAAAAAAAATCCAAAAATTGATAGTGCGATGGAAGCTGATGTATGGTTTGAACCAGAGTTGGTAGTAGAAGTAGTAGCATCAGAAATTACCCTTAGTCCAATTCACATGGCAGCAAGAAATCAAATTAGAAAAGATACTGGACTGGCACTAAGATTTCCAAAATTTACGGGAAAAATAAGACTGGAAAAAAATGCAGAGGACGCATCAACGAATGAGGAGATAATGACACTCTACAAAGGACAGAAAAAAGTTGCACATAGCAAAAATTTAATGTAGTTTATCTTCAAAAATCACCATAAATCATAGAGGATTTAAATTACCTGAGCACAGATTGAAATTTAGAAATGTATAGCGGAGAGCTTGAAGTTCAAGCAAAAAGAAAGGCTATAGCGGTTTTACAAGACGAGATTAACAGAATCTTAAACGCAGCTAGAGAACTTGCCACACTGCCAGACTTGATGATGAAAAAAGACAAGACAGGTGTCAAAAATGCACTCGAGCAGATATCAACTATCGAAGAAGAAGTAGAAAATCTTAGAAGAAAAATCACACGAGAAGTGGCCGATGTAGGAGGCCTGATAATGAATAGAGAGAACCTTCTCAACACAGCATACACAATGGATGAAATTGCAGGTTACATAACTGGAATCTCTTTCAAACTTTCTAACATCAAAATAACTACTCTGAAAAGTGCAAATCTAGATGGAGACATTACCAAATTGATTGAATTGGTAGTGGATGAAGTTTACAAGCTAAATGAGATCATACGAAGTCTTAGTACCAACACTGCTAATGCAATTGAACTAGCGCAAGAAACCCAGAAAATAGAACGAGAAATAGACATTAAATATAGACAGGCAACAATCAAACTTTTATCTGAAGTGACAAACACAAAAGAATTGTTACTCATAAAAGATGTGATTGAAGGAATTGAAGAGATGTCAGACAAATGTCAACGTGTTTCAGATTCTTTTATTCTGTTAGCATTAAGCCTATAAAAAACCACCACCAATCTTTTTACTTTAATGATTTTATTTTGTGATGTTTAGAAGATTCATTCAAAAATCAATACAAGTTACACTCAGAATGAAACTTGAGATCAATTGATGTCTCAAAGTGACAGAAATATGTATTGAACCCAAAACGGTTGACCGCAGTAAAAGATTGTAATGATGTAAAAAATACTCTGATCAAACTAGAGAATTCATATACGCAGATTATTTTAAATAAATAGATGAAAGGAGAATTGATTGAAAATAGAATAATAGTATGGAGTATTGAAGACTCCCGCAAGTTATTCAGTATTGGATATTATGGCAAACCAATTGGAATACCAAAACCAAAACCAGATGAAATTAACGTCCCTTTAATTTTGGATCTCATAGAAGGATTATACCTACTTGAAATTAAAAAAATCAGCATACACAAATCAGAACACAAGGTAACAATTGAAGAGATGACAGAAATTTGTAAAAAGGAATATCATGATTTTGACAAAAAATATCTAGTTTACAAAAATTTTCGAGATAAAGGATACATAATTAATCCAGGAATAAAATTTGGTTGTGATTTTGCAGTTTATGAAAAAGGACCAGGGATTGATCATGCTCCGTATCTGATTCAGGTATATAGTAGGAATGATCCAATCACATCAACTGGAATTGTGTTAGCAGGACGACTTGCTACAACAGTAAAAAAACAATTCATTTTAGCCATCCCAAAAGGAAGAGGCAGTGTGGATTTTCTTGCATTAGATTGGTGGAAAGCTTAGATTTTTTTTATGTGTCCAGCTATCCTGTCATAAATTTCAAAAAGATCTTTCGTGATTCCAAAATCAAGGTGATTTTTCCACTTGTTTCTAATTCGTATGGCGCCATCAGTGGGTTCCACATAGATACTAGCATCGTTTAGAGATTGTTTTGCAATCATTTCATTTAATATGACATCATCATTAAGATGTCTCGCAAGACTCCCACTACCATCCCACTGGACTTTAACAATAGTTTTTGAAGAAAAGTGACCCATTGTCGTAAGTTTTGTTTTTGCAACATAATTTGCAACTCCTTGATCAGTTTCTTTTCGAACAATAAAATGAGCTTGATATCTATCAAGTGCACCCCATGGCATTGGATTTGGATCTTGCATTGTTATCCCTTTTGAATAATTTGTATTATGTCAATATTAGAATTTTTAATATCAAGACAACCTCTATTTGTTATCATTCGCGGAGTTTGAGCAAAATATCTGCTGTAATAATCACCTTTTTCGACATCATCTGTTCCAATTTGTTTTGATTCAGAATCAACTCCGATCACCTTGAGCATGTCGCAAAATTTTTCAGGCCAGGATTGCAAAACAAATGTATCTGATTCTGTATCATGCATAAAAAATTAAGAGACATACCCACAAATAAAGATATCAAGAAGGAAATCTTAGACAAGTCAGTATAATTGCGCCTTATTTGACTGACTTTTTACACGTGGTTGTGGAAATTGTTTTAAATGATACCCAAATAACAATCCAGTCATCAAACTAGTTTACAGACATACAACAAGAGTAAAATTTCACTCGGGATTAAAATCATCACAGCCAGAATTGCATGGTTTGTTCATTACACCTTCACATTTTCCAAATTCATTGTGCATTATTCGGTGATGTCCACAAATACTACATTTTCCTCTAAAGAATGCAATGAGTTCATTTAACGAGATGCCAGATTTTTCAATTCTTGACTGTAATGAGGTGCCAGAAGTATCCATGGTCATGAAAATGTAAAATATCCTAGAAACTTAAGGCTTTAGAAAATGGAGTATTTTCATTATTAGAGGATAAGGGATACCTTAGGATTGGAAAAAATAAGGCATTCACTTGAGAATTCATGCAAAGCACATGTATTCGTAATCGTTGATGAATTAAATTTGAACGGTCAAGATATCAAAAAAAGAGATACAGTAATGGCAATATCTGAAGGAGATTTGATTTTCCAGGCAGATGAGATAGTAAACTCCTAATTTTAGAGTTCCCAAAAAAATTTCTGCCCGATCAGTCGTTAGATATTTAGGCTAATTATTAAAGGATGTAGAATCAGACCAATGAAAACCAACTAGAATGTTAATTTCCTCAACAATAGGTAAAAGTCTCAGAATTACAAAACATCATTGAATTCCAGCATCTATTGGAAGTAGTGACATGCATATTTCCAGAGCATACAAAATCATTTTTAACACTTGATTCATCCATTAGGCATATCCAAATAGTATGTCATGCACAAAGACAGAATTCATCTCAAAGAACTAATCAGTAATAACTTGTAATGACAAGCATTTATGAATATTTTAGGCGCTTTGATATCATGAGAATTATTCACATTGATGATCATCATGAAATCAGTTCAATTTTTTCGGATATTTTGACAATTGAAAATCATGATTTTCAGAGTGCAGTGGATGGTAAAGTAGGACTGGAGATGGTGTTGAAAAACAATTATGAATTAATTTTACTAGACTTGTACATGCCTGGCTATTCGGGTTTTGATTTTCTTGCAGATTTAAAAAGAAAAAAACCATCTGAAATAAGAAAGGTAATAATTTTAACTTCGCATCAACTAGATGAAGCTCAAACTCGATTTCTCATGAAACTTGGCATTGATTCAGTTCATCGAAAACCTATTTCTGTTCAGCGTCTTTTAACACATGTAGTAAAGCCGTTGCATTAGATGTGTAAATTTCATTAAATATTTACAGATTTCACATTTAATAATTCAGATAACGGTTAAGTATACTTTTGTTTAATTCTCATAAACTAATTGATTTAGAAGATAAAAGTTATTTCTGTTGAAAATAATCATCATCATCCAAATGGTACTAAATCCAATAATCCCTTTTCAAATTTTTTAAATATCAGATAGAAAAAAAGAGGGTGCACTGTTAGAGTCGTGCTAGAGAGATGTTACATGTGCAGGTTCAAATCTGCAGTTTTTGGTTTTTATTTTATAGGCAATAATAGTCAGCATGTTTTATTTACATTTGAGTGACGTTATGTTCTTCTGCATAAAAAAAGAGCGATGTGTTCTCTTCGTCACACGGTTTTGTTCTTATGAAATAAATTCATCCGGGTCAGACAAAAATGAATTAGAAATATTATTTATGACAATCACATCTACAACTGCTCGGTACACATCTATGATTTATGCAATCTTTACAACCTTTACTTCTGCCACTTTTTACTCTTAACCATTCATTATCCAATTAACTTACCTTTGAAATATTCTAAATGCTGTGTAAAATTAAGCGTATCTTTGATTATCAAATGACTCATTTTATTTAAATCAAAATTTATTAAATGAAAGAAACATTTGGAAAAAAATTAATGCCATTAGTAGAACCACAAAAGTGTATAGAGGATCTTATCAAAAGGGTGTTGCATCTGGACATATACAATCAAGATAAGACTTCATTAGATTTACAATATTTTCAATCTGCTCTGTTGATTTGTTACATAGTTTTCCATTTTGCCTATATGTACCGCCCAGAGACATAGTAACAACGGGTATCACATGAGGTGTCTGTTTCAAGATACATACTTGATAAAACCATAGGGATTTTTAAGAGAATAAAAAAGAGGTTTTTGAATCAAAAATAGAAATTACATGATCATATTGATTTTTTGTGCAAAAGACCGATTAAGCAATAAAATAGATCCTAAGTAGACTAGCTATAGAAATGTCCCTAGAGCAAAGATGTGAAACATGTGATAGACCAAAACTATTGTATGCAAAAACTAATTTGACGATTTGTCCATATTGCGATCCTAGATGTGAGAAATGTAGCCATCCTAAAAAAGATCACATCTATGTTGGGCATAACACTTGTCAATGGTGTGGAGAGTGTTCCTTGGTATGGAAATGGAACACTGAATCTTGGTATCTAAAATAAAGGTGAAATTTTCTTCATTGATTCTTTGATACTCGTAGAAACTTAGGGATTTAGAAATGAAAAGAATTTAGAACAGAGTTAGTTTTTAGATTGTTTAAACATGTAACACAATTCTAATTCAAACTAATTTGTATTAGTTCACAAAGGTTTGAATCCATACGGATGTTTTGAAAAATCATAAAATTTGTGCGTGTGGATTATAAAGAGAAATTCAGACGCCAGGTAAGGGATTCGAGCCCCTGCACGCTTGCGCGTAGCCGTTTTCGAGACGGCCGCCGTACCACTTGGCTAACCTGGCAAGAAATCTTAGAAGCACCCACATAATAAAGCAAATTAGAACAATAGATTAAATCCCGTTGTGTGAAGTTAATCTATATTAAATAATTCGTCTTGAAAGCGCTTAATTATCTGGGTTTTTGATTTACTCCATTCCTGCTCAGAGACATGATCAGAAAAAATAGAGTGAAATTCATAAAAGGATTTTGAATTATTCATAGTAATTATTTGTTTTTCTTCTTCAGTTAATGGAAAATATGAAACAATTTTAGAAAAATTATTTTGAGAATCTTTTTTTATCTGATATATTTTTTCTTTTAGATTTATAGGCAAATTCAAATGATTCATTATTTGGCATGATTTTTCTTTTTTATATATCCAATTACAATCAAAACATTGCTTTCTAGTATCCACCATATAGAGTAGTCAGACAAATCGTTGAAAGAACTAGCAGAGGATGTAACACGAAGATTTATTGCAAAACTTACCATGGCACCAAAATAAAACTTGTACCTGCCCAGAATAACCAACTCTTCATAATATACAAAAAAATAGAGAAAATAGGTATTTCAACTAGTTACCAACCAAAAGATAAACACAAAATAGTATAAAAAATCAGTAACAAGTAATGGGGCTGAATCTAAAAGAACTAGTAGTTAGAGAAAAAACAACGTTGGAGGCTTTTTCATCAAAAGTAATAGCCATTGATGCCTATAATGCAATTTATCAATTTCTAGCAAGCATACGTGGTCCTGACGGATTGCAGTTGTCAGATTCGGAAGGTAGGATCACCAGCCACCTTAGTGGATTGCTCTATAGAAATATCAACTTTTTGTCTTTAGGAATAAAACCAGTATACGTATTTGATGGAAAACCACCATCATTAAAAACTGCGGAAATTGAAAGGAGAAAACAAATCAAAAAAGATGCCACTGTAAAATATGAAAAGGCAATTGCAGAAGGAAATATGGAAGATGCAAGAAAATTTGCGCAGCAAACAACCAGCATGAAAGATGGCATGGTCAAAGAATCAAAACAAATTTTAACTTTTTTTGGAATTCCATACATTGATGCACCCTCTGAAGGAGAGGCAACCGCGGCGCACATGACAAATACAGGACAAGCATATGCGTCAGCAAGTCAAGATTTTGATTCGGTATTATGCGGAGCAAAAAGACTGATAAGAAATTTTACAAACAGTGGAAGAAGAAAAATTCCAAATAGAAACACATACGTGGAAATTGAACCAGAAATAATTGAAACACAAAAAACATTAGATTTCTTGGGAATCACAAGAGAACAGTTAGTAGATGTTGGAATTTTAATTGGTACTGATTTTAATCCAAATGGTTTTGATAGAATAGGTCCAAAAACAGCATTAAAAATGATAAAGCAGCATTCACGATTAGAAGACATACCACAGATTCAAGAACAATTAAATGAAATTGATTATGAACAAATAAGGAAAATATTTCTTGAACCAATTGTGGGAGATGTGAAAGAAATAGTATTTGGAAATGTAGATTATGAAGGAATGGCAAATTATCTAGTCAAGGAAAGAAGTTTTTCAGAGGATAGAATACAATCATCATTAACTAGACTAAAAAAAGCTCTGGAAAAAAAGAGTCATAATTTAGACAAGTGGTTTAGCTAGATAAATTCATTTTTTATACTTCAAGTGTTGACTAATTTCTGTGCGTAAAAGAGTCACATTTTCAACAAAGTTTATTTTTCAAGCCAGTTTTTTTTCTATCTTTTTTAATTCATTTAGATACGGCAGATATTTTCTTTCCAGCTTTTGATTCTCAATTCTTTCTTTTTTGAGTACTTGTGCAAGATCCTCGGCAATATGTAAAAAACCACTTGAATTTTGATTCTTTGTGTATTCTGTCCATGCTTTAAGGAATTTTTGCTTGACTTGCCTTTCTTCCACCTTTGTTTCCCTCCAAGAATTACCTTCGGAAAGAATGATTGAATGTACTTTACGCTCTAGTTGTATTCGCTTTTTTCTTAAATCATTGTGGGTATTCACAGATACAAATTACAAAATTTCTATAAAAGGTTCCTCCCCGAAACTTGTAATTTTCGGGAGAAAATGAATTTGCCATACCACATTCACTTTCTCCCGGATTTAGCAAAAATATGCATTAAAGAAATTCGGGGAGAAAATAGCACATCATAAATTGATTGAATCAATGGCAGAAAAAATCTTTCTTCTTGGCAAGAATAATCTATAAAAAACATTAATGATCATTCTAAACCTTCAAGTTCAAACTAGCATCAAAACACTCTCTTGCCTCATCATATCTTTCTAGTTTTACCAAAGCATCACCTTTTTGACGCCAAAAATTATTATCTTCGGGTTTGATTCTGATTGCTTGATCAAAACACGGTACTGCCTCTTCATATCTTTGCAACCTAACCAAACTAATGCCCTTGTTATACCATGCATCAGAAAATTCTGGCTTGGTTCTTATCGCTTGTTCATACACGTTTATTGCTTCTTTGATTCTGTCAAGAATGTATAATGCATTACCTTTCTTAAGCAATGAAATATGGTCAGTTGGTTCTATTCCAATTGCCTCATCATAGCATTTTATTGACTCTACATATTTCCTAATTTCATCTAGTGCCAGTCCTTTGAAATACCATGCATCATGATTATCAAGTTGGATTCTGATTGCCTGATCATAGCATTTTATGGAATCTTGATATTTCTTTAATTGTAATAATACGCATCCTTTGTCAAACAGTGCCTTAGGATAGTCAGGTTTTATTCTTATTACTTGATCAAAACATTGTATCGCCTCTTCATATTTGCCTAGATTGAATAATACACGACCTTTGTTCTCCCATACTTGATAATCATCTGCTTTAATCCTATGTGCCTCTTCATAGTATTTTTTTGCCTCCTCATACCTATCTAATTTGGATAGCGAATTAGCTTTGCCATTTAACGCATCAAAACTCTTTGGATCAATACTCAGTGCTTTATCAAAATATTTGATTGCCTCAGTACACTTACCTAAATTATAAAGTTCAGAGGCATGACTATACAATTCAGCAAAATCATATGTCTTGATTACAAAAGATTCGCTACTGCGAAATCGTTTTCCTGACAAGTCTCGTCTTAGAAAATCTTCTGTATAACCGTCAAATTCGACAGTAACAAGAAAGAAACCTTTGCGAGGTTTACCGTCTTCAAATATTACCAGATTATTCTGCCAAGAATAATCAATTACTGTTCCTTTACGACCGTCCCTTGTTGTGACCTCATCTCCTTTCCAGTATGTGATAGGAAAACCGCCAATATGAGGACTGTTCCATTGAGTTTCAATTGTGACAGGACTATTCCATTTTGTTGCAATTGGAGAGTGAGACATGGAATAGTAATTGCAAAATAATATTTAATGATTTAACTACACTTAACCTGATGTGTTGTATTATTAAGTAATGCTTAACTTTTACGCATGGAAAAATTAATTTAAATTTTATTTTGATAAACTTGATTTCATTGTAAAATATGCTTATTACTGTCCTATGTCATGACATCTGATGAATGAAAAATGTCCTCTTTTAGTCGCCGGGAAATGTAATGTCAGTCATGGTGTATCCATTATAATTTCCTATTAAAACTAGAGTGTGTCAAACCTAAACTGGCATTGAGGAGCAAAACTACAGGGTTACATTTTTGTGCAGAATTATGATGTTCAAATTCTTCAGTTCTAAGGACTAGTCTTGCAAATCTATCAATAGTTTTTTAGAAAGAAATCTGATCATTTCTACAAAGAACACCGATGCAAAAAGCCATACTCCTAAGTGATTAGCTAGAATTGTTAGACCCAAAAAGTGGTTTAGCTAGATTTCAATTTAATGTGAGCTTTTCGTTATTAAACACTTTATATGTAAAATATTCTACGCATGAAATTAATTTAGAAAACTATTCTTTCTTGTGTAATTTGAAAAGTTCCTTTTCAATTTCCCTGCGTTGTTCCATTAACTCCTCTGTACTCCTTTTCAAAGTGTTCGAATCCCACTTTGCATCTATGAGTCTTTTTACATTGGCAAATAATTCAAATTCAATTTCAATCTGCTTATTCATCAAGTCAGATTCTTGTTTAGATATTGTCAATGGTATTAGTGTTTATGATTGAACTTAAGTCTTACACATATCACACATACAGGTAAAGTTCTAACATCCTCATACCATTTGCATTGAATGAGTTCCATGAAATTAATTGCGTCCTTGTCTTAGAGTATTTTATTGACACCAATTTCGTTTACTCTGCCATAGAATGCCAGACTAGTCATTTGTACCAAATTGCAAAGAAGTTATCCTAACTGTTTTTCAATAGTGTTTTTAAAAGCAGCAAATGGCTGAGCTCCAACTAGTTTGACAAACCCATCTTTTTCAGTTCCAATGAAAAACGTAGGGGTTCCAGATACACCATACTTTGCTGCATCACTTATGTCCTTGTTTATCTCATCTGCAATGTTCTGAGAACCTAAACATGCCTCAAAGCTTGCAGTTTCTATTCCAAGATCTGTCGCATACTGTGAAAAAGTTTTGGTAATCTCACCTGATTCAATACTTTGCCACTGTGCTTGATTTGTAAACAAAACATCATGATATTGCCAAAACTTTCCCTGCTCATTTGCACATTCTGATGCTATTGCTGCTGACATTGCATTTGCGTGAAAACTAAGCGGCATATCTCTAAAGACCAGCTTTATCTTTCCTGTATCGATATACTCTTTTTGTAGTTGAGGAAGGGTTTGTTCATAAAATCTAGAGCAAAATGGGCACTGGAAATCCGAAAATTCAACTATTGTTAATGCGGCATTACTATCACCTTTTACTGGATCATCATCAAGGGATACGTCAATAATTTGAGGCGGTGAGGGCTGTGTTGGTTGTTGAACAATTTGTGGGGCAGTAGCACCTTGTTTTTGAATCTCTTGGATTAAATCTTTAAAGTCTTCTTTTGTAATTTCGGGTGTAGAATCTGGAATATTTGTTCCCAAAGCAAAACCTGCAAAAAATGCTGCAATTGCTATGGCAATGACCGTACCTTTGATGAAACTATTGTACGTTGACTTTTTTATTGTAATATTTTTGTCATCATTAACTATGATCGGTTCCTTAATTACATCACTTATCTCACTTTTTTCTTCAGACATTTTACTACTATAATTTTATTTTTTATCAATGTAAACTTAGCTTTCTAGAAGTTTTCACTCATCTTCGTTTTCTTGACGAATACATTTTCACCGTGTAACAAAATAATGTTACAGAATTCAATGCTTTTATAGTCTGTAATTCTGATATGTTTATTGAAACATTCAAAAAATGTAACAATTTTTGGTATTTCTGTTTTAGCAGCATTACTCATGGTAGGCTTGGTAGCAAATCAAGCTATGGCAGTTCCAACCACAAAGGTAGCTATCTGTCATGTGGTGGATAATCCTGATGTAACATTAACTATAGCAAACGACAAATCACTAATCAAAGGTCATCTTAAACACGGAGACCATTTGGGAGTATGCAATTATTGTGGTGATGGCTCTTTAGATGATCAAGAAATATGTGACGATGGAAATACATCAAACACTGATGCATGTACCAATGTGTGTGCATCTGCTGCATGTGGTGATAATTACATCCAGACTAGCAATAGTGAGACATGTGACGATGGAAACACTGACAATGGCGACGGATGCGACTCTACTTGTCAAATTGAAACTGAATACTGTGGTGATGGTATTGTAAATGGTTCTGAAGAATGTGACGGGTCGAACTTGGATGGCCAAGAATGTCTAGATGTAACATTTTTGGATGGCATCCTTGATTGTAACGTGGACTGCACCTTTGACACATCTGGTTGCACCATCGATTAATCATTGATGATTAACATTTTATTAAATTCATACAAAGATAACTTCTATAGGATCTTAGATAAGAAAGATATTACACTTGATTAAATGTTCAACACCAAAGACTGTGTTTACCAATAATTATTCTAGAAAATTTTTGCTGTCTGTTACTGCACTTTTTTTAATTGGAATTATCACTGTAATTTCCAACTCTCAAATTGTAGAAGGACAGATGATGTCACATAATGGAGAAATGTCACACGATGGCAGTAATTTGCCACAAAACAAAGCTGAAGAAATACAATCCCCACTAAAACAGATATGGCAAGGAATTTTTCTATCTGAGGTCGAATGCAAATCAGGGCAAGTGCTGTTAATTGATTCAAAAATGAAAAACTCTGCGTGTGTTAGTCCTCAAACAGCAAAAAAACTAGTTGTGCGTTCTTGGGGAATCCAATCATCAGAATTACCTCTTTCCGAAGATAACGAGATCAAAGTAGACCACATTGTAGAAAAAATAACGACAGAATGTGGAAAAGATATTGATTGCACAATAGATTCCCTAAATAACATAGCAGCAGATGAGAAAAAATTCATTGTGCTTAGAACGTCCACAGATATTGCTGGTATTTATCAGTCAAAAGGTTCTTGTCATGGGTTTGGACATCATCTTGGAATGTTTTTGTATGACTATGTAGATAATCTTCCAGAATCTCTATTTTATGCTAATCAACTGTGTGGAGGTTCACAGTATCATGGAATAATTGAGAGATTTTTTGACAAAAACATAGTGGGGACAGATCCTGAAAAAATAAACATAACAGCCATCTGTCCTGAAAGTGTTGATAATTCATTTGCATGGGAACGATGGCAATGTATTCATGGGATAGGTCACGGTCTTGACAAATTTTATAATTATGATATTTTTTCAGCATTAGAAAAATGTGATGAGTTGGATTTGAAGTTTGAGGAGATAAGTTGCTCAAAAGGAGTATTTATGGAAAATATAGAAAAATTTCTGGAATCAAAAGAAGGAAATTTTGATAAAACAGATATTTTCTTCCCATGCGATGCCATAGATTCAAAATATGTTCCAGCATGCTATAATTTTCAATCAACCTACATACGTTCACAACCAAACTATTCCATAGAATATGCCTTTGAAACATGTGATATGATCGAACCTAAAGAATTTGTGCAATATTGCTACTCTGGAATAGGACGAATATATGCTGGAAATTCCGCCAATGATTTTGAAAATGCGATAACTGTTTGTAAAACTGGAGATACCAATTATCAGAAATACTGTTTCACAGGTGTGCTTTTAGCGCTAGTGAATAATTATAGTCTTGACAAAGGATTTGAATATTGTAAATTCCTTCCTTTGGAGTTTAAAGAGAATTGCTATGATGGCATTGGAAAATGGATAATTATGCTGCATTCATTGCCTGAACAAAGAGAGAAAGAGTGTTCAAAAGCTGAGAATGCAGATTATTCCCGAATTTGTACTAATGCTAGCCTTGATAATATGACACTCTTGTAGATTTACATCTACTGGATGTTTTTATTTAATTTTTGTGACACTGAAAAAGAGTTTAGAAAATAAAAAAAGTGTTAGGTATCATCTAGTTAAAATCTTATTTTTCCACCGGATTCAGTCACAATTTTGTTACCATTTGTTTTTAAGCATTTATCCTTTATGTAATAAATTACTTTGATGCAAGATTTTTTTAAGCATTTTTTTATTAAAATAAATAAATTCATTATGATAGTAAAACCCTAACATTTTATCTGGAAGATCACCACCAATAAAATTCTCCGTAACATACTCCAATATGTGGTCATGACATGTAGCTGCCTCTTTGTATTTGCCAAGTATGTAAAGTGCAACACATTTGTAATTCATCACACGAATATTCTTTGGATTGATTTCTAAGTCTTTATCAAAACACTTGATTGCATATTCCAATTGAAAGATTTCAACAAATTCCAAGCCAATGTTCACCCAATCAAAGGAAACATATGTGCCAAGATCTGATGCTTTTTTATAACACTTGAATGACTCTTCATAGCCGCCGAGTTTACAAAGTGAGTCTCCTTTATCCTTCCACAAAAAAGCATAATTTGGACTAGTCTCTAACGCTTTATTGTAACATTTGATAGCATCTTCATATTCACCAAGATTGTAAAGTGTGACACCTTTCTCATCCCACTCTTTTGCGCTTTTTTTACCTGACAATAGAATTCATACTAAATTCATAGATATAAGAAATAATTAGATACAATTAGAATAATTTAGATTTTCACAATAACCTAGTCCATTATAATTAAAATTTTATACTAATTTCATGATTATTACCTGCTGTATGTGTAAAAAGAGTCTAAGACACGATGTTGCAAGAATAATTTATGACAACTGGTACCATAAACGATGTTTGTTTCATGTTGCATATCTCATAAAACTAGAGAGATTCTTTTAGAAAATCAAAGAGTTTAGAAAATAAAAAAGAAAAGAGATTATGGACAAGTTCCAGCAGTTGGTTTATTGCCAGTTATTTTGCCTGTTATTTTACTTGGTGTTGCACCATTGTTGCAGTTGAAGATTGTACCAGAATTAGTGATAGAACCACCTTTCCATATTTTGATTGTGCCATAGTTGTTGATGGTGCCGGAGTTGTTTATGAGACCAGTGTTGTTGATTGTACCAACATTAAGGATGGCAATTCCATCTGTGTTGGATATTGTTATAGTGCCAGAGTTATTGATTATGCCATCAACACTAATACTAATACCATTTGAATTACCGGAGACTGCTATTGTAATTATGCCCTTATTGTTGATTGTGCCACCCGGGCTCGGATTAACTATGCCCACACCATTGGAGGCTGAAATTGTAATTAGCCCACCAGGGTTGTTGTTGATTGTACCAACATTATAGATGCTATATCCACTTGTGTTTGATAGTACCATTGTGCCCGAGTTGTTGATTGTACCAACATTATAGATGCTATATGAAGCACCATTGGATGTCATTACGAGAGTGGCACCAGATGGAATAGTCAATGAGTTACCTGGAGATACGGTGGTTGTAACGGTCTGGATTGTACAGGTAGTAGCTACAAGTGAGCCACCAAATTGATTACAACCTGGATCAGTTGAAATATCATAGTCAATAGCATGCGCATCTTGAACTGAAAAACAAAGTAGTATAGTCATGGCAATTATCGGAATTAATAATATTTTTGTCATTATTATTTAGAATCAAGAGTGTAATTAACTGTTTAAAAGTGTAACATTTTAGGAAATCTAAGATTTTATGTAGTTTTTATACATTACAAATTAATTTAAAATCAAAAAGAGTTTAGAAAATAAAAATAAAAAGAGGGTGTATTTATCATTCGATCCATATTTTTTGGGTACCTTTCTGTCTAGTTTCCCAATGTCCTTCTGCATGATCTTTTATTTTGTGCATCGAAAATATGATGCTAGGTATTAACGGTCTACCTGGAGTTTGAATGGCTTCAATTCCTAATCCTTCCTTTGTTTTTTCAACTGCCATCATCACATTGATGACATCGCCGGCACTGAAGTTCATCATGGTTTGATTAACTACGACATTTTTGTTCTGATTGTTACTAAGAACAGTACGTACGTTAGAATTTGCAATATCTTGATTATTCTTTCGTAGCCAAAAGTCAACGTATCTAGACTCGTTGCCAGTTGTTCGCCCTATTTGAGGGGCAGCTATTACCACATAGGTGCCTGACTCTTGAATTACAACGTCACCAGGATTGTCTGCAGAATGTTCTATTCCCGATATCGCATCATTTTGATTCATTGTCACTTTTACAGGTTCTATCGTATCAGGTCTTTGGTCTAGTGTGCTAATTATTTGTGCAAATTCTATAGTCATAGTCATAAATCATGCCTGTATATATAAAAAACAGTAGCATGCATTTGTAGTTATTTGAAAAACCATAACAATAAAACTTTCAGAGTTATTGAGGCATATGTTTTAGTATAAATCTCAATATTCGAGTGTCATTAAATTAGCACTTGGATTTATCATAATTCTGCTATAAATTTGGGCTGAAATGCATACACACCATATTTTTATCAAGATTATTTATTTTAAATTTGTATGATAAATCACCTGCAAATTTTTTCAAGTGAAAGTTATACAGATCTAATGTCTTTTTGGAATCTATGGAGTTTTCAAATATTTCAATAACTCGACTTTTCATAATCTATACTCTATAATTTATGGTATTTAATAACGAAAAAGGTTGATTGTTTTTCAATTTAATAACAAGTCAAAGGTAAAATAAAAAATGTTCCAGACAGAGGCAAGAAAAATTCTCAAAGATGCCCCAATCATGTGGAGACGAATTAATTCTATTGGAATTATCCTGGATTGTAATTCTACTTATGCCAATAAATTAGGGAATGCAAAGTCAGAGATTTTAGGCAAGTCAATATTTGAGCATGTACCAAAAGAATCATGGGAAGACATGAATAATTCTTTGAAAACATGGTTTGAAACAGGAAATGTATCAGATAGGAAAATTACGTTTAAAAAACAAGATGGTAACACGTTTCCAGGTCTATTACATGCAACAAGTCTTTACGATGAAAAGAAAAATCTGCTTGGGAGCAATACGGTGATTTTTGATCTTACAGAAATGAGTGATGAGAAAATTAACGAATTTGAAAAATTTTTTACGGAAGCGAAAAATAGGCTAGATGAAATTAAAAATAACGAATACAAAAAACTGGATGCTAATTCTAAATCAGAATATGATGGATTAAAAAAGATGTTTGACATGTTATCAAAAACTGATTTAAAAGAATTCATAA